>Ga0207421_10003844_pt1 | contig 17638 bp, 9 predicted proteins | sample SodLakKL_010_SED_4_FD_187542 | JGI IMG/M metagenome (GOLD analysis project Ga0207421, IMG submission 187542) | Alkaline sediment microbial communities from Lake Tanatar, Kulunda Steppe, Russia - 8KL_010_SED (SPAdes) (version 2) | ecosystem: Environmental > Aquatic > Non-marine Saline and... | reverse complement strand
GCCGAAAAAAGCTCCCCGCCTCTTTCCGGGGTGTGCCTGAAGTTTGCGCTTACACCCGCGGTTGGATGGAATCTATATTCAAAAACTTCATTTAACGATCTATCCATGTTTCTGCCTCCCGCTGCAGAAGGCACATCTTCGGGATCTACGGCAAAGTATATGTCATCAAGATATATCCTGCCCCTTTCGGCAGTAACATTTTCATTAAAAGTTATTGTTAATTCAGTTATGCTTTCCCAGTCATTTATACCGTCAAAGACATCAAGGGGAATCACAAACTTTTTCCAGTCAGAAGATATTCCGTCAAGCATAAACCTGCTTGTCCTGTCCCTGGTTTTTAATTCCAGCTGAAATCTTCTTGTGTATCCTGTGTTTTCATCTCCCCTGGCCGAAAAAACAAGGTATTCATATCCGGAGAGATCCTTATTTCCGAGCAGAAAGAAATAACCGCATGGAACCATATGTGGAATGCCTTCACTTGCAAGTCCAATAATGGAATATTCGGAATAATCCTGTATATAGGCTTCATCGTACAGATATGTTAAGGGAGAATCCACACTGTAATTTATTACCAGCGCGTATCCGTCTTCATTGGGCGCAAAGTCAGCCCTGGTGCCGCCGGTCGGGTCATCCGGATTTACCATCCAGACATTATGCGGCTCTCCCGTAGGACCCACAAAACTTGTTCTGTTAAAATCTTCCACCAGGAAGGTGTCCGCAGCCGATGCTGCCGCAAATATCATAAGAACTATAATACAACCGCTGAATCTTTTAAAATACTTCATTTTATTTATCCTTTCTAATCAACTGATACATTTACGGTGAAAAAATGCGAAAGCCCAAGGGCCCGGTGATTTTCAGCGGCATAATCCAGTCTAAATCTTCCGTATGCTGCGCTCAACCCCGCTGAAACAGTTCCCGTAAAATCCTCCATATCTCTGTATCCGGCCCTCAATGCAAACATATCTTCAAGAAATTCATATTCCAGCCCGGCAGAAATTGTGCCGTCATAGCTTGTGAGAGCCTTTAATCCTGATTCATGTTCATAACTGCCCCCGACTGATAAAACAGGCGTAATACTGTCTTCTGCGCCCGTTGTCCAGGATATCCTGGGATTATTAAGGTTTCTTATTGACATCCCCAGGTTTACCCCCTCCAATCTCTCGGGGCTCCAAAGCAGACCGCAGGAAAGCCCGTATCCCGAAGCGTTCTCTTCAGAACTGACATTGTAAAATGAAAAAACCGCCCCTGTTTTCAGACCCTGTATAAATTCAAGTCTTTTTCCAACCCCCAGCGAAAATATATCTTCGTTATAATCCATAAAGTCAATATCTCTTGTAGCCCCAACCCTGTTGAAAGAAAATCCTACACCTATTTTATCAGAGACCTCTAAACCTAAAGCAGCGTAGGAATGCCCTATAAGCCCCAGTGAGTAATAATCCCTGTATGAAAAAGTCATTTGCAAACCGGACATAGATGCAAGTCCTGCCGGGTTATGTTCTATAACCTGCGGTTCTCCCTTCGAAGCCGTGTAGGCATAGCCCAGAGCCGATACACCCGCATTCGGGGGTGCCGTGGTAAATGCCCCGGAAGTCCAACCGATTTCATTATATAACAATACAAAAACCGTAAAAGTAAATATAATTTTCTTCATCTCAATATCCCGATAACATGCTTATGGTGATCCGACATGCCGCTCCCTGAGGCATCCAGCTTGTATATATACATTCCGTTTGAAAGCCTGCTTCCTGAATTATCCCTGCCGTCAAAACTTATTGAATTTTTCTCCCCGGCAAAATACCGCTCGGAATCCTTATCAAATACCAGGTTTCCGTTAAGCGAGAATATCTCAAGGGACACATCAGCATCTTCCGAGAGTATAAATATAAATTCCGTTTTATCCTTTATCCCGTCATCGTTCGGTGAAAAAGGATTATTTGTTACCTCAACTCTTTCAATCAGCTCTCCTGCGCGCTCTTTTTCATAATCTCCTTCAAAGCTGACCGCCAGGTTCTTTATCTCTATTGTGCCCTTTTCATCTTCTTTGCCCTCAATTACAAACTCAAATTTATTTATTTTTGTAAGGTGTAAATCCTTAAACTGATGCTCTCCGACCTCTCCCTTTTCAAAAAGTGATAGTTCATCTATTTTAAATTTGATTCTTTTGAAGTCTCCGCCTGTATCACTTATGGAATGAAATCTTCTTTCATATATAGTGTTGTTTTTGTCTATAACCCTGAGGGTAAGCCTTAGGGGCTTTTCGTTTTCAAGCCTGTAGTCAAATGAAAGGAGTGAGGCAGTAGATAAATTAATTCCCCAGTCTCTTTCCATCACCACCCAGGGTAAGTTTTCATCATCCCACTCACTACCTAAAAACTCGTAATCCAGCTTTAATGCTCTTTTATCATTTTGCCTGACACTTCTTAAATCGTTCCATGTATGCTCTGACCCGAAATTTTGCCATCCGGATATGTTTGCGGGCATGTTCATTTTGTCATATATAACTTCTTCAAAATCTTCATCCTGGGGCCCCTCTGCGGAGACAAACCTTATACCGTCAAAATAAAGAGTCCCAGACTGTTCATGAGTGCCATCTACCACAAAAACAACCTCTACAATGTCAGACGTCTCCGGAATCTCTTCGATATCCTGCAGAACCCAAACCGCTTCTTCCCATTCTGTAGAGGTTCCCTCATTAAAACCATCAAATTCTTTTATATCTTTATCTACAGTTTCCGCATACGTAGAACCTTCAACAATGTAATCTATCTCAACCTTGAAGTCTTTTTCTTCTTCATCGCTTTTGACGTAAAATTTCAGCTTATCGTACTCATGCTTTTTAAAGGGATAACCTGAAAAATCAAAATAATAACCGCCGAAGCCCCCCCCTGTGTTATAATTCATTTTCAGGCATCTTTTTCCGATTTTTGGATCCACCCGGCAATACTTCCTTTCAAAGATCGCAGAACTATCTTCCTCTTCAAAAACATTCTGCGCCGGGAAGCCGAAGCGCTCAAAACTGGAGACTGGAAATTCATAATCCGTTTTTACCTGCGCAGATCTCAGGCTGTCTACAGTAACACTTCCGTATCTGCCGTCTAATGGATTTACCGCTAATTTTACCTGGGATATACGCGCTTTATCTACATTGTCGTAATATTCCCCGGTTTCATCGTCCTCCCACCTGTCTAAAAAATCAAAAGGAACGGCATAATCCCGCCTCTCTGTTGCTCCCGTTACACCTTCGAAAGAAACCGCATTTATATTTCCGTCTTCATCTACTATCTGAAGCTGCAGCGTATTGCTGTAGCCTCCTCCTGTGAGACTGAAGCTTATGGAATCGCTGCCGGAAACATCAAGCAGCCCCATGCTTTCTTCGGGATACAAGGCAATCCATCCGGCTTCGCCGAATTCATAATCAACCTTCACCCAATCGGCCGCTTCATCGTAAGCGGCATTTATGGTATCGGTCTCTACCGCAATCCCCCAGTCTCTTTCTTTCATTTCACTTATTATATTTTTACTTCCGGCAAGGGCCTCACAGAAGCCCACCATTATCAGCAGAACCGATACAAGCCGTACTTGTACTTTATGACTTATTTTCTTTCTTTTTATAATCATTTATTCAACTAAATTAAATTCACCAAGCATGATGCCGTTGGGGGTTTCTTCAAAGGCCCAGTTCAGTTTCGTACCACCAGCTCCATCTCTGTGAGGGGTGTTTACATCATGCACCGCCACAGATAAACCCACTGTTTTACCAATCTCCGGTTCAATGCCCAGATAATCCCACTTGACCGCTGCATTTATTTCATATCCTGTATTTGTTTTTTCACAACTTACCTTAACATTCTCACCGGGGTTCTCATTCTGAAAAAATGCGTATGTCAGAGGTTCCCCGTCAGGACCCGTCGGGGAGATACCAATCTGAAAATGCTCGGAACTTCCCCACTCCAGCACCATATCAGGAGAGATAAAAAGCTCGATGCAGTCGTTCTGATAAAGAAACTCCTGTTCCCTTTCCGCAATCACATTTTCGTTATCTACTTTAGCCCTTAAAAAAAGATATTCCTCATTCCACCCAAGAGCGAAACCCGCTTCAAGATCTATCCTTCCCTCAGCTTCAACAAATTCAGCCATATCCGGATCCATTCTAATATAGTCTTCTTCAGTAAGCTTATCAAAGTCTTCTATATTTCGAGCATTATAGACCGGCATTTCATAAAGGACTTCTTCAATGTCAGAGGGATCGTATTCGAGTTCTTTTGTTCCCTCCTGAAAACCCGCTCTTTCCATTCCCCGACTTACATATTCGTTCTGCATAAAGTAATCCCAGACAAAGTTGCTTCTGTAATTTTCGAGCATTAAAAGGGTTATTCCCAAATCTATGCCGATGTGTTCTGTAGAAAACCAGTTTCTGTCGAGGTTAAAGGCGCTTACAAAGCCATATTCCTCACACCATAAATCTCCCCCGTATTCAGAAAGCATTTTTCTTATTGTTTTTATAGAATCATCGGGAACGAAAGGATACGAACCAACCACTGCATAAGGAGTAATCGTGCCGTCTGTGGTAAAAACCGTAGCGCCGTGATTTCTGTAGCCGTCCGGGCCGTCACCCGCCGAAATCCCCCAGAAACCTTCTTCAAGTGTTTTTAAACCTGTTGGATTATTTCGGCAAAATGCGATATGTGCCTTGATCGCATTCTTGTTATTTTTCCAGTAATCCGCATAATCATCGTGTTTATTTCTGAAATCCACAAAAGCATGAGAAAAAAGATAAACAAACAACGACTCTCCTTTACAGTAAATATATGTATAGTCATCATATGTTTTTACTGGCCTCTCAACTGCGTGCCAGGAATCTTCGGGAAGAGGATGTGCCGGAGAACCAAGCCCCAAAATATACATCATCATCTGTTCTGAATACTTATCCCATCTTATATAGTCTTCAAAACCACCTTCCGGATCCCATCCCATATACAGTGTTTTAGTATCTTCATCCATCATAAACGGCCACTCAACGCTTTCATACAGATCACGGGCAATTTCACTTATTTCAGGGTCATCAAAATATTCCCATGCAGTAATTACTCCTCCTAAGAACAGCGCTGTATCAATAGATGAAAGCTCAGACTCCCACTCCCTCTCACCGGTATTCATGTTAATGAAGTGGTAAAAATAACCCTTATGTCCGTCAGCCCTTTCTTTCATGTTTCTGAGCACTTTTCTTACCCTCTGTTTTGCCCTGGCTTCTTCTACCCAACCTCGCTCAACGCCTATGCAAATTGCAGAGAGTCCAAAACCCGTAGCAGCTATGCTTGAAGGTGTTTCCTGTCTTGTTCTGTCCCTGACAAATCCGGTTTTTTCTCCCGTTTCATTCCAAAAATAGTCAAAAACTGTACGCGAAATAAGATCAAGTAATTTATCATCTTCAAGTTCAACGATTTTATTTATGTCTTCCTGTATCTTTTCAAGTTCTTTTTCCGCTATTTTCGAGGCCCTATCGTATTCTTCCCGGGACCCGGTTAACTTTAATTCATCAAGATAGAAAGTTCCTTTTTCGCTTCCTAAAAACCTTCCCTCCAGTGTTATAAGAAACTCGTCTATTGAAGAGAAATCATCCATACCCCGAAGCTCATTTATCGGAATAGATATTTTCCGCCAATCTGTATTAATATCTACAATATAATAACCCGCAAAATCCCCATCCATATTCTTTAAATCTATTTTAATGCGAGAAGGATAAGTTTCCCCCCCTTTTATATAAAACTCAAGGTTTTCATAGCCTCTTACGTCAAGACCGTTTAATCTGCTGAAATATCCGTTTATTGTTTCATCGCTAACACTATAGCTTAATTTTAAAACATCCGTTTTTTCTGAATTTCTTTTATACTCTATTTTTTCGCTTCTTATCCAGTCGGTTCCTTCTTCCCCGTATTGCTGCCAGCACCCTGTCTGCCCGCCTATTGAATTAATTTCTCTGTCTTTAGAAAAGGAATCTAAAACCATTTCTTTCTGCCCATTTGCAGTGGTTATCTCTCCGACTATCACAGTCGCAGTTATAAGTGCCACTATTATAATACCGCTTTTTTTCATAATATCCCTGTTAATTTACCTTACTCCCTCGCTGCTTTTTAAATACATTTATTTTTCTTTTGATTCAACACCCTTTAAAGGGCTGTTTTTTATATTTCTTTCAACCTTTTTAATCTTTAAATCACCTCTCGCTTTATCCATATCATTCGGCAACACAGGTTTATTTTTCTCCAGTTTTCCTCCTATGACGCCTTCTACTGCTTCACGGAAAAGCCAACCGCCGGATCCGGTATATCCATTCCATATCATTCTTCCCGGATCAAAGTTTGTCAGTATATCCGCAGGCTGCTTATTAGGCTGCCCGCCGTACACCTCAATTTCCTTTTCAGTTGTATGGGCAACAGGGGTTATTTTCCTCCACAATCTGTACGTGGTGGCCCTGTATTCATCAGCCTTTTTTGCATTTCCGGATTTTTCATGTTTTTCAGCAAGAATTCTCGCAGCCTTAATCAGCCACTGCACACCATGACAGTACATCCCATTTTCCCTGACGCCCTCCGGATATACACAGCTTCTACCCAGATAAGGCTTTGTGTGTTCGTTTAGCGCCGGCCATCCTAAAAGAATCTGATTTCCCTTTTCCAGAACATCAAGGGCAGTGTTAAACATAATTTCCGACCTCTCTGGGTTTACGCCGGATATAACAGCCCACGCTGCCGTCAGCGCGTCGATCTCCCATATCCCGCTTCCTTCGATCCCTATTTCGGTGCCGTCATCATGAAAAGCCCTCAGGTATCTGTCTTCTCTCCATGTATTTTCGATTGCATCTTTTAACCCGTTGAGTTTTCGTTCATAATAATCTTTTCTGTCTTTTCCGTCTTTCTCTTCAATTATTTTCAGAAGGTCTTTTAGACTGTAATAAAGAAAAAGTCCGAGCCATACGCTTTCCCCCTTACCCTGACTGCCGATTTCGTCAAGTCCGTCATTCCAATCTCCTGCGCCTATCAGGGGCAGTCCGTTTACTCCCGTTCGCTTGTCAAACACAAGGTCTATTGATTTCAGGCAGTGCCTGTAAATTGTATCGGAACGGGTTGTCCTTCCGTACAACCCTCCAATTCCATGCGGGTTTTTGGGAAGCGGCTCAAAAGGATCTTCCGAAAAAACATAGGATGTCATCTCTTCCAGAATCGAGTGATCGCCTGTTGCCTTTATGTATTCCACAGTACCCCACACAAGCCAAAGAAGATTGTCTGATGCATGGCTTCTGCAGGCAAATGCAGTGCTTCCATCGGGCAGTGTAAAAAACCAGTGAAAAACATCACCTTCTAAAAACTGCTGGGAAGCATGCAGAATTATCTGTTTTCTTGCCATTGAGGGATCCACCCACATTATATTTATCGTATCCTGAAGCTGATCCCTGTAACCATATGCCCCGCTTGACTGATAGAAACCCCGCCGGGCCCAAACCCTGTCAACAATATCCTGGTACTTAAGCCAGTTTTGGAGATTGTCGAATTCATCACTGTTTGTTTCTATCTTACAGGTATCCATTACGTTTCTCCACCAGTTTCTGGTCTCCTTAAGGCTTTCCTTAACAGCCTCTATATTGCGGTATTTTTCTACAGTTTTTTCGGCCTTTTCCTTTTCACTGTTCTGTCCCATAATTACTGCAACTGTATATTCGCCCTCAGCGGGAACAGCTACTGTTTTCAAAAACCCGGCGATAGGTCTGTTGTCTGTTCCAGGTGAAGGACTGGGGCTTCCTGTTTCAGGCATATAGGGATTTCCGGCTCCTCTTTCCTCTCCAAAGAATTTTCCTCTCTCTGTCACCGTAATGTCAGGTTTTTCTGTCATTGCTACAAATGCATGCCCTTTTCGGAAGGTATTTGCCGGGTTTTCAAAATACAGGGCTTGCGTTTTCTTATCTTTTTTATATGTAAGCGATGCAGGGCTGTTAGCTCCCGGCTGTCCCTGTTCCGGCATAAAGGCGAGCACCATTTGAAAATAAGGAGAAATCCTGAATCTCTTTGGAGATTTACCTTTATTTTTTATTTTAAGCATATAAATTCCCGCTGAATCTTCCGGGGGAACAAAAACAGTAAGCTCAGTCTCAACATCCTTATGAGCCATGCGATACACTGCGGTGCCCTCAACACTATACTCAACTTCATTTTTTGCATCATGATTATTTACGGGATGCAGGGTCGGCGAAAACCAGCTGCCGGTATCTATGTCATATATGTAAAATGCCTCGCCCGGGATTTCCCGTGTTACAATATCCGAACAGTCAGGTGTCAATCTGTTCTGCTGAGAATTAAAGTTGCTGGTGGTATGAAGCCCCCGGTTTGTCAGCATTACCGCGTGTCCTTGTGAATTGCACAGCTGATGGTCAAAAGGCCTGGGAGTGTAGGGCGTTTTAACCAGCATATTGTCTCCTCCGTTAAGATACCTATGATACGGAACCGGTGTGCCCTTCGGAATTTTACCGTGTCCGATAAAAGGCCTTTCTTTCTTTTTGCTTTCTGCCGATTTTTTGTTTTTTCCTGATTTTCCCGCGGAGTCTGTATCCAGACATCCTTTTATATTATTAATCGCCGACTCCCTGTTTTCCGAGCATCCGACTATTAAATCAAACTTCTTAACATCACCGGGCTTTAATTCTACATCTAAAAGCATACTTCCAATGGGGTCAAAAGTCGGATAACCGTCAGTATCTTCCGGTTCTTTGAAATCCATTGTTTCCATTATCTCCGGATCCCATATGCTTCTTGCCCTTCCTATAAAATCAAGACGATAATTCAAATATCCGGAAGCAGGGTAATCTACCGCCATATACCCCATCAGCTTTGATTTTTTCTGCCATGCCAGAATTGCATTTGCTTCAGAGACATATTCAATTTCCGGAAACAACTTGGAGTATTGAGGATGAAACCTGTCATCATTAGGCCCGTTTAAAACCCATTCAAGATAAGGCATAATTTCAAGGTTTCTCTTTTTGCCGGTAGTATTTTCAACCGACACACTCCACCTTTCAGTATTTGAACACCCGTTTTCCATAGTTATTTCAATCTCGGTCTTTATTCCATTGTTCTTATTTATGGTTTTTATCTTATTTTTCAGCTTATCTTTTGTGATTTTTGATCTTTCAAATTTATCTGCCGGGAAATTTCCTATTACCGGCCAGAAACTTGCCTCCTGTTTTTTATTTCCGGAGGTTTCCCTTATGAATATGCTGCGGCCGCACGGATCAATTATATCGTAAGATCTGCGTGATATGTCATATTCAAATATATTTGTTTGGGACTGCCAGTTATCATAAACCTCTTTTTTAATCGTGCTGTGTACACTTCCGTCTTCTCTTACACAGACAGAGTAATCATCACTGCGCAATTTGTACATTTTTTTCTTCTTCTTTTTCTTTTTGTTTCGCAAAGCTCTCCGGGTGGAAAAACCGCCGGTCACTATTGTAATACCAAGAACGGCAAATACAAGAAACTGATTTGTTGACAATGAAGTAACTATTTCCTGAATTCTTATGTATAGGGGCGCCGTCCTCAGGGACTGCGAAGTGACCCATAAATACTCCCAGTCATTTCCCCTTGGCAGATAAAAAGGTATCAGCAGGGGAGCCCATGTAACAAACCTTTTAACAGCTTCCGGAATATACTTCTGGGCAGCAATAGGCCCGATAAAGCGGGCTATTTTTTCATCAACCCTGTCCAGGCCGAGAAAGCTCCAGTTGACAAGTGTAGCAACCCTGAGACCCATATGATCCATCCATACAAGTATGCGAAAAAAATCATATATGAGAATATAAAGAAATACATTTAAACTCCATGCCTGAAATGACTCCGTACTGCTTGTTATACTCTGAAACGTTGCAAAAAACGTTCTGATTAACCCATCCTGGTTATACCATGTCGGCTGAGGCATCATGCGTAGAAATGTAAATATTATCGGAGCCATCCAAAGTCCCCACCGCATAACCCTTACAAGGTGTTTTATGAGGTCCTGGGCACCTTCTTTAGTAAAAAAGTTCTTAATGACTGATTTGTCTTTTTTAAAATAAGCCTCCATAAACACCCGGTTAACTGCAAAAAGCCATGCAGCAACTGACCAATTTAAAACACCCGCAAAAGCTTCCGTGTAGAGGAGTTTCACACCACCGGTATAAGCCCCAAGGTCTATCATACCCCACTTATTAAGAAGCGGATATGTAATGTACTCTCTGGCCTCAAAACCGGCACTTGTATATTGCCTGAATTTATTTATAATCACCGGCACCTGCGCGGTATCAAGATAGAAAGCCACGGCGCTGCCCACAAATGCTCCAATTAATGTGTCAAAAAAATAAATTTTCCATGTCTGAATTTTACCCTGATTTCTAAAAGAATATATAAGGTCTCTTATGAAACTTACCAAACCTGATGATGCCACTCCCACAAGAAGGCCATAAGGTATTCGGGTAGACATCGGCTGCTGAAATATACCGATATTTATTCCATACGACATACCAAAACCGAAAACAGCACCCCGCGCATATAACACCCAGTTTCGGTAAGAATATCGCAACCTGATAAAGAACGGCTTGCTGCCGTCAAATGTTTCAAGCACATTTTTTATGAAAGGGAAAATTAGGGCGCCCGCTATGGTGCCTATCAACACCGGAATAGAAGCCATCAACACCTGTGATACCCCAAGATTAAGAACAATCCTGATTAAATACACCACAGATATAAAAATACCGCTGTAAGCCATGCCTTTTCTAAACCCGCGGGAGATATTTCCCCTTATTGTTTCTTCTGACGGTGAAGTTCCCTGAGTCCCATCCAGAAGCATGCCGGTTAGAAGATATGTTTCCCCCCATAATGGAGCATGGGAGAAGACGGTCATTACAAACGCCGCAACCAGTTGAAGCGGGAGCGCTAAATTCCCCACCGCTTGAGACGACCCGGCATCTGCTATATATGGAGATATTACCACACCGAGAGAAATCATAATCAGGTACATGTGAGCCCTGGGAGACCGGAGTATACTCTTTCCCGTCGCCAGCCTGATTGCCGCAGTAACTATCTCATTAAACACAAGAACAATGATAAACCTTCCCGCAATTTCTAAAAACAATGGATCCCTGTAGAAAGATATGGTGCCGGCCAATTCTTTAAGTATAGGGGTGTTTCCAAGCAGTAAAAGCCAGCCGAAAACGTATGGAGTCCCTATTATCATTAAAGAGCTTAATGTTTTTAAATGCCTGCTTTTCGCCGCCATATACCCGGCATTAGCAGTAAAATAAATAAGAAAGGCTATTGCCGCCGTAAAACTGCTTATAGATAAGAGCTGCCCCCATGACGATGGAACCTGCAGTAGCGCCTGGTTGCTTGCCGTTGCAGAGAGAAATCCCGCAACAAAGACATTTAGAAATGTCTCACCCGGGGTAAGCCCCCTGCGGGTTATTGCGAACTTAAGCGCCTGGGCAGTAATCACACCCGCCGCCGATACAAGTAAAACTGCCAGCGCCACATTAATCCCCGGCATTGTTCTGTATATAGCGCCGATAACATATATCGCAGTTGCCGATGCCAATATCGTCAGTACCGATATACCATAAAGTAAATCGTTTTTCATGCCGGACCAAAAACCTTCTTTTTCAACTTTACTGTAGCTTCTTTTATTCATAGCTCTTCCCGGATAATTTATACATCCCAAATGCTGCAAAAGACAACAGCAAACCAAATATTAAAACCATAATTATTTTCCCTTCTGTTTTTTCCATAAAGCTTAACTCTCCAAACTCAAGATCCAGTAGAAGCGAACCTTCTACTCCTCCAGGCGCCTGTGGCGCTTCATCAACAGGACTTGCAAACTGCGCCGGTTGAAACGCTATTCTCATTCGAGGTTTTATTATAAAAACAACCTCGTCCAATTCACCAATTTTATCCCAATATATTTCATCTGTAAGAAAAGTCCATCCCTCGGTAAGTTCTATCTCGGTTTCCTGTATTCCCTTATCGCCTTTAAGCTCAACTACTACAGAAACCATATCTGCTCTGTCTCCTTCAATATCTCCAATCCCTATTCTTACTGAATCATAAATTTCTCTGTTAATATTTTCGGGAAAGTCTTTAGTCCATAATCCTACAACGGAATCATCCGGCACATTAAAATCTATCCTAATTGCATCTCTTCCAATTTTTTCACTGAAAACTCTTCTGAAATTCCCTCTTGAGGGGCCTATGTTAAAGACACCCATTTGAGAAGCGCCTAAAATAGTCTTTTTTTCCTCCGGATCGACATCGATTTCTTCTATTTCATCAAGCTCAAGAAATTCTAAATGAAAATAGAGTTCCCCCTCAATTTTTTCATTTGTATTGTTATTGACTACAAATACAGCCTCGTCAATTTCACCTATACTGTCCCAGTCTATTGCTCCCTCAAACTTACTCCATCCCTCTAAAGCCCTAAGTGGTATAACCTGCATTTCCCCCCCAGGCCCTTTGAGCTCAATTGACAGATCAAGATCATAAACCTGCTCTTCTTCCATAATTTTCACGCGCGCCCTCACAGCGTTTACCTTTTCCTCATTAAGCCTTGCGGGGTAATCCTTTGTCCATAAACCAGTTACCGTATCTTCAGGCATAGAATAAATAAATCTTACAACCTCTTTTCCAAGCTCATCGCTGTAGAGGCGCCTTGTATCTCCTTCAGAAGGTCCGATGTTGAAGGCCCCCATCCCCCGGGCATCGAATATGTTGATATCCCTGTCCGGGTCTACATCCTTTTCTATTTCATCAAGTTCAAGAAACTCTAAATGAAAATAGATCTCACCTTCTATTTCTCTTTCTTCATCGCTGTTAACCACAAGTACGGCTTCATCAATTTCACCTATTAAATCCCAATCGATAAACTCCTCAAATTTATTCCACCCCTTAGTTGCCCTGAGCCGAATAACCTGCATCTCATCTCCTGGGCCCTTTAACTCGAGCGAGAGGTCAAGGTCGTAAACCTGTTCTTCATCCAGAACCTTTACGCGCGCCCTTACAGCATTTACCAGTTCATCATTCAGCCCTGCAGGATAGTCTTTCGTCCATACCCCCACTACCGTATCTTCAGGCAGCGTATATGTAAACCTTACAACCTCTTTTTCAAGTTCATCGCTGTAAAGGCGCCTGGTGTTACCCTCAGAAGGACCGATATTGAAAGCCCCCATCCCCCGGGCATCAAATATATTTATATCCCTGTCAGGATCTATATCCTTTTCTATTTCATCAAGGTCAAGAAACTCTAAATAATAGTTTAAGCTGCCGCTAACCTTTTCGTCAATATCAGAATTCACCACCAGAACCGCTTCATCTATCTCACCTATTAAATCCCAGTCGATAAAATCCTCAAATTTATTCCACCCCTCAGATGCCCTGAGCCGAATAACCTGCATCTCATCTCCTGGGCCCTTTAACTCAAGTGAAAAATCCAGGTCGTTTAAAAGATCTGTGTTCTCAACCTCTAACTGTACTCTAACAGCATTAAAATTTTCCGGGTTTAGTTCCTGCGGATATTCATTCGTCCATATGCCCACAACAGTATCCTTTGGTATTTCAAATTCAAACTCTAATATATCTTTTTCAATCTCTTCGCTATATACCTGCCTTTTAAAGCCCTCAGAATCACCTATATTGAAAACGCCTCTACCTCCCGCAGAATGTATATCCATATGGTTTGAAAACACATCCCCCCCCCCTGCCACTAACACTGCCAGTAAGGTTAAAGTAAAAACACATACAAATTTACGCGCTTTTGCTTTTAATCCAAATTTCCCGGAAATATAATTACTTTCTAACATTTTTATATTGTTTTTAGCCTTTCATTCATACCAACAACCCGCTGCACCATTTTAGTTATTTAAAGTTTTTCTTACTTTTTACTCAACAAATATACTGTTTAAATATATTATGCCGGACCTTGGAGAAGAAACAGTATCTTCAAAGACAATTACAAACTGAGAGACAGAAGACAGATCTATTCTATCAAAATAGTTAAGCGGTATTTTTTTCTCCTGCCATTTATCACTTACCCCTGTTAACAGAAAACTTTGCGTTTCCCCATGGGAGTCCTTTAACTCAACTTTGAATCTGTCCGTAAACCCGGCCACCGAATCGCCCTTCACATCAACAACATAATATTCATAAGGCGCTAAATTTACTCTTTTTAAATCCATCCAGAAACCGTTGTATGCCTCATTTGGAGAATTTACATCATATATTAATTTAAGCGATGAACCGGTATCACCCCTTCTTACACTGCTTATAAACTCCATTTTGCAGCTTTGAGTTCTGTCATGCGGATCTTTCTCCCACACCCCGAAGCCTCCGCCTATAAGATTTTTTTCCTGCCGAGCGTTGAAATTTGCCAGCTCAAAAACATCAGTCCTTCCCTCCATCGGCGGTATTGTAATTTCCTCGGATTCATCCTTTTCTTCGACTCTTGCTAAATACCTTTCCTCCGCCTTTTCAACCCTTGTTTTGAAGTCCTCCAAGCTTTCAGTTATTCTACTTTTAAAATCCTCTGTTTTTGTAAAATAACCTTTCAGCTCCTCAAAATCTGCCTCAGCTTTTAGACCCAGTTCTTCTTCATAAAGTTCATATATGTTCTCTGCTTTCTTTCTGATTTTTTCGTTTTTATTTCTAATATCTTCTTTAATTTTACGGGTATTTTCCAGGTCCTCTTTCACCCTTTCAATGTCCCCGTCCCCCGTTCCGGCAATTACCACCAGTTCTTCTCCGGCTGCATTAAGAGAGTTTAATGCATCTTTCTTTTTTTCTTCAGATTCTCCAATCATTCTTTCTATGTCTTCAATTTCGGCCTCAAAACCATCTGCGAGTAAAGCGTGTTTTTCCATATTATCAGTCAGCACTCCAAGTCTGTCAAGGAGAGCCCTGTTTTCTTCCCTGGTTTCCTCTATCCCTGACTCTAACCCTCTTATTCGTTCCATTATAACCTGATATCCTGATATTTTTTCATCCATTGAGCTTTCAGCATCTGTCAGCTCTCTTCTTATCATTTCTCTTTGTTTTTCACTTTGCTCGAGCTTTGTTTCCAGAGATTCAATTTTTTCTTCCAGAACTGCCCATTCATCGGCCGGATGCCTCGCATCCCTCCTTAATTCGCCTCTCCTGAGATACAGAAAGATGGCAATAAGGATAAGGAATACGAGGACAGCCGCTTTGTACAATCTATTTGACATATAGATTATCTATGTATATTCTTCCTTCCTTGGGATTTGCCACAGTATCTTCAAAAACAATCACAAACTCAGCCATGCTTGAGGTATCCCTCAAACCTCTGAATCTATCCAGAGGTATTTCAAATTCCTGCCACTCGTCTGTAACACCTGAAACCATATATGTTCCAGTCTGGCCTTCAGTGTTTTTCATTTCCAGCTTGAAGCGCTCCGTAAACCCCTCTTCAGCATCACCCTTTATTGATATTACAAATGTGCTGTACTCCGAAAAATCAGCCCCTTCAAGCTGCATCCAGTATCCGTTAAATGCGGGGTTGGGAGAATCCACATCATAATCAATCCTCATTGAAAAACCTTCATCACCGACTCTCACATTAGAATCAAAATCAGCTTCGGCTGTCTGAGTCTCATCATCAGGATCTCTGTCCCATGCGCCTGATTCACCGCCAATAAGGTGGGGCATCATCCCTGCATCAAAATCCGCAATCCACAGTACATCTTCCATTTCATCTTCACGGACCTCTTCCTGAACATCCACTGCCTCTTTTGCACATCCCTGCACAAGCAGAAGCGCTGCACCCACAACGGCTGCTAAGCCAATTACTTTTCTCATAATCTCCTCCTTTTCCTTTCTAAAAACACCCTGTCAATAAATATCATTCCCGTCTTCGGAAATGTATTAAATGAACAAAACACCATTTCCAACCTATCAACACTACTTAAATCTTCAACACCCCGAAACATTCTTAGCGGAACCGAATAAACGCCCCACTGCCCGCTAAGGCCCGAAATAACTGCATCCCCCTCTTCTCCTTCATCATTGTAAATCCTTAAATCAATTATTTGAGGAAAGCCGGCGCTTTTCGAACCTTTAATTATAAAACGGATTGAACTGAAATCGGAAAAATCCATACCGTCAAAATAAAACTCAACCCCGTTTTTCGCATATGTATTTGAATAAACATCATATGCAACCCTTAATGAACCGTCCGCAATTTCAGCATTTACAGAGCTAGTAATATCTCCGGGAAACATATCCCATGTGCCATATCTTTGAGTTCCCTTTGTTTGAAAATCTGCCACAGTATAGTAATCATTATCATCTTCATATTTTGCAGTTTCAACCCCTCTCTGGCGGCAGCCTGAAGTTATCAGTATAAATCCAGTTAAAACAATGCAGCTGTTTTTTAAAATCATTTACTTTTTTTTACCGAAGCAGTTGATTCGCGGACCACAATCTCTCCTGGAAATTCTTTTTTAACTTTTCCGTTTTTGCGGCCCTCAATCTGATCGACAAGCGCAGAGACCGCATAAGCGCCCATCATGTAAAATGGCTGCCTTACAGTTGTTACAGCCGGCGAAATATAAGGAACAAGCGCAATATCATCAAAACCGGCAACCGACATATCCCCGGGAACTTTCTTTTTCTTTTCCTGAATGGCCCTTATAGCTCCTATTGCCATTAAATCATTACATGCAAATATCGCTGTAACTTCGGGGTTGCAGGATAAAAACCCTTTCGTCTTTCTGTATGCTTTCTCTTCAAAAAAACTCCCCTTAACAACATACTCAGGATTATATTTTATGCCGTTTTCTTCAAGCGCAAGCTGATATCCTTTTAACCTGTCTGTTGAATTAACCACGTTTTCCCTACCTGTTATTATTGCTATATTTCTGTGGCCGCACTCTACCAGCTTTCCAACCATAGCTCTGGCTGATCCAACATTATCTAAATCGACCCAGCTTAATATGTCCGAACGGGAATTTATAACCATTGCCTTTAAATTTCGGTCTTCAATTTGTTTTAATACAGGGTCGTCTGAAGAAGGTGAAATTAATATGTAACCATCCACAGGAAACTTTGATTGCAGCTGACTATTTTCACCCTGCTTTGCCTGTTCTATTAGAATATTATACTTTTTTTCTGAAGCTGCTTTGTTGATGCCTAAAAATACTTCCCTGAAATAAAATGCATTCAGAAAATTTTCACTTGTTGGTGTTATTAAGGAGAGTGCGCCGGATTTGCCTCTTACCAACCCACGAGCAAGCTGGTTGGGCGCATAGTTGTGTTTTTTTAAAATGCCGGCAATCCTTTTTCTCGTTTTAGGCGCAACCATTTCAGGGTTGTTAACTGCCCTTGAAACCGTTGCAGTTGAGGTTTTTGCTTTTTTTGCTATTTCTTTTATTGTAACCATTTTCTTTTTGTTTTTTGAAAACGATTACAAATTAGCAAACTTTTACAAATTTGTCAAGGTTATTTTTGCTGGGCGAAGTAAGAAAAACTTGGGGGGGGAATTATACAGGCACACCCTGTTCCCTCCAGTATTTATTCCATTCCCCGTTTAATTTTAGCAATCTTAATGCAAG
>Ga0207421_10003843_pt1 | contig 17638 bp, 8 predicted proteins | sample SodLakKL_010_SED_4_FD_187542 | JGI IMG/M metagenome (GOLD analysis project Ga0207421, IMG submission 187542) | Alkaline sediment microbial communities from Lake Tanatar, Kulunda Steppe, Russia - 8KL_010_SED (SPAdes) (version 2) | ecosystem: Environmental > Aquatic > Non-marine Saline and... | reverse complement strand
AAAATTATCCCATTGAGGGAGTGGGAAAAGCACTCACACATTTCAATATTTACAGAAGTTTTGCATTCGATGATTTCGAGCTTGTGGGGAGTTCAGAAGTAACTGATTATTCAGACGCTGATCTGGAGAATGGCATATACAAGTATTTTGTCACGGCCGTATATGGTGCTGAACATGAGTCTCAACCCTCCGACACGCTTACCACAGACATTGCAGTTTATGCTGATGCCGTAGCTTTATCTTCACCAACAGGCCTGATCCGGGTATTTCCCAACCCTTTCAGCCATGAGGTAACCATCAGCTTCTCCCTTCAAGTCCGGTCAGGCATAAAGATCGGAGTCTACGACCTCACAGGCACAAAGGTGGCTAGCCTGGTGGATGCCACATATGCTTCAGGCAACCATACGGTTTCCTGGAATGGCAGGGACAGCAGCGGAAGTACCCTGCCTGGCGGAATGTATGTTGTCCGGTTCACCAGTCCGAATCATACAGAAAGCAAAAATATCTTGTTGCAGAGATAGATTGTTTCAGCAAATAGAATGCAGCGATGGGGCACTGTGTACTGAGATAAATAAGGCTATTGGCTTTCTTGCCAATAGCCAAAAGCTAACAGCCAACAGCCTTCTTAATCCCTTCCTTTACAGCACCCCACCCCATTCACGAAAGATTAGTATTTAAAATTATTTTTTTTAAATTGAACCAATTCCTTAAATACATGTTTAAAACATTTGTAACTTTGCCTCCTTTAAAAAAAAATTTGCATAGCCGCAGGGTTTAGCATTCACTGAAGCAGAGAATATGGAAAGACAAGAAGATCACATGGTGATCACAGAAAACCTGGCCCTTTTGTATCGCGAGGCGGCATCCCGCTATGGTGACCTTCCTGCGTTTGCCATTCGGAAGGAAGCACTGAGGTGGCAGCCGGTATCCTTCAAGGAGGTATACGAGCAAGGCCTGAACCTGGCCACGGCATTGATCAGCATGGGTGTGCAAGCCCGTGAGCATGTCGGGTTGTTCAGCGACAACCGGTATGAGTGGATATTGACGGATTATGCGGTACAGCTATGTGGTGCCGCTGATGTCCCTCGCGGCGCTGATGTGACTGATTCGGAGCTGCTATATATCCTGGACCATGCAGGGATCAAGGTCAGCTTTGTCGAAACCGAAGCCCTTGCCCGCAGGATGCGCAAGCTCCAAAGCAAGCTTCCGAAGCTCAGGGAAATCATCATCATGGATCCTGAGGCACCGGCGGTGGATGGCACCAGGCACCTAGCAGACATTTACATGGAAGGCCGTCAAATCAGGCAAAATGGCAACAAGCAAGTGGAGGAGCGCATCGCTGGCATCAAAGCCGACGACCTGTTCACACTCATATACACTTCCGGGACGACCGGCACACCCAAGGGGGTCATGCTGACCCACGAAAACATGGTGTCACAGATCCGCAACCTCCCCGGCAGGCACGGTCCGAATGACCGCATCCTCTCGGTACTTCCCATCTGGCATATTTTTGAACGTGTCATCGAGATGTACACCATCAGCTTTGGCGGATGCACCTATTACTCCAGTATTAAGACCCTCAGCGAAGACATGAAGAACGTGGAACCCACCTTCATGGCTTCGGCTCCACGGCTGTGGGAAAAAGTGCATGAAAAGATATTGCTGGGTGTCAGAAGATCCCACCCCGTCAGGCGGGTGCTGTTTCACATCGCCTATTTTCTTGCCAGGCAATACAAAAACTCTGAATACTTCATTACCAATAGAAAGATCAAGCTCAAACCACAGCCTGTATGGAAGCGTCTTTTGCTTACGCCTTTTCACGTCCTGCGCTGGCTGATCGTGCTGCCGTGGTACGGTTTCTTCAACGCAGCCGTGCTGGAACGCATCCGGCTAGGTGCAGGAGGCTCCCTGGCAGCGACCATCTCGGGAGGTGGGGCGCTTCCGATACACATCGACAAGTTTTTTAACTACGTGGGCATCCCCGTGCTTGAGGGCTACGGATTGACAGAAACATCACCGGTGATCTCCGTCCGGTCAAAACTTAACCTGGTGGTCGGTACCGTCGGACCGCCGATCCGCGAAACATCCATCCGCATCCATAGTCTCGAGTCCGGCGAAGTCCTCTATCCCGACCCGACAGACAAACACGGAGGAAGAGGGAAAACCGGTGAAATACGCGTACGCGGACCGCAAGTGATGAAGGGGTATTACCGTGCGTCAGCCCTCACCGATGCAGCGATTGATGACGGCTGGTTTCGCACAGGGGATTTGGGCATGATCACACACGACGGCAACCTGAAGATTCTGGGTCGTTCCAAGGCCACGATAGTCCTGTCAAGCGGCGAGAACGTGGAGCCTGAACCGCTGGAAATGAGGTTGCGTCAAAGTCGCTACATCGACCAGTGCATGGTCGTGGGACAAGACCAGAAATACCTTGGACTCTTGGTGGTACCAGAGCTTAGCGCCTTCGGCAAGAACGGCGGCAAGCCGGCAACGCCCGCGGAACTTGAAAAAACACCAGAAGCCATGGCCATCATCAAAAAGGAAATCAGGCAAATGATCAGCACATCGGCTGGATTTAAAAGCTACGAGCAGATACGTGACTTCCGCATCCTGCCGGAGGTGTTTGCTGTGGGACAGGAAATCACCAATCTCTATAAGGTAAAGCGCCATGTGGTGCAGGACAAATACGGGCACGTGATCAATGACCTTTTCAATAACAATACACGCTAACAACCACAAGCAATGGAATTCCCTTCTCAACTATTATACCCGCAAGATCAGGTCCTTCTGGCCATCATGATTTTTGTCATCATGCTCGGGATGGGTGCCAGCCTTACCGTCAACGACTTCAAAGCGGTGGCCAGGAGTCCGAAGGGCGTCCTGGTGGGCTTCCTCTCGCAGTTCGGTTTGATGCCACTCATTGCACTGGGTTTGTCCATTGTGCTGAACCTGCATCCCGCCTTCGCCATTGCACTGATCCTGATAGGGAGTTTACCCGGAGGCACTACATCCAACATGTTTGCGTACTTTTCACGTGGGTCCGTAGCCCTGAGCATTTCGATGACCACGGCATCCACCATCATGGCCTTGTTTATGATGCCCATCATCCTGAGTGTCTACACGGTGCGTTTTACCAGCCAGTTGACGGCAGACATGCGGGCCGCGGGCGCCGAAACGGAATTTGTCATTCCCACCGGCAACATCATCAGCTCCCTGGTGTTGGTGCTGGTTCCGGTTATCATGGGTATGATCCTGAGGCGCAAATCGCCGGGTTGGGCGAAAACCGCCGAAGACACCGCCGGCTTCATGGCCGTGCTGGTGATCCTTTACCTGATCCTGACGGCCTTTGTCAGGCATGGGGGATTGTTCCTGAGAACACCCATCGAGGTATATATCGCCACGATCGGACTTGGGTTGGCCGGTTTCTTTTTCGGATACTGGTTTTCGCGATTCATTGGGATGTTCCCGCTGTTCCAGCGGGCCATATCCCTGGAAACAGGCATCCAGAACGGCCCGGTTTCCTTTGCCATCATCCTCCTGAGCTTCAACGAGCCGGTGCAAAGCCAGATGCTCTGGCTGGCCATCCTCTACTCCACCTTCATTGTGATGACCTCATCGGGCATTACGCTATACTTCCGAAAAAAAGGGAAGTTCGATTGGGACGTCTACAAAAACACCCAGATCCACCACCGCCTCTTTGGAAAGGAATACGTGACCCAGTACCCCGCAGGGTTTTTACCCAAACGCCTGGAGAAGGACCCGAGCCAGGGTACGATCAAAAACGACCTTCGGTAGCAACCGCTGAAGGTCGCTTTGTCCATTGCATCAAATAGCTTATTGAAGTATTCATCATGTTTAAGCAGTTTTTGATCAATTTTATGAAACTTCTCAAATACATAGCATCAAGGCCAGGGTTAACATATCGATATTTAGGAGCAACAATTCATGACGCTCCAACCAATTTATGAAGGTCTTAACCATCAGGTGAGTTAGCGTACTGATATTCTGCAAGTTAAACAGATAAACCACTTGGTTACAATAAGCATAACCCTTTCTTTATCAGGCGATCTTTTTCTTTCTCCGGCCAAATGCCAGATTGTACTTCGCCAATATGCGACTTGCGTAGCAACAGCATGCATAGTCTTGACTGACCTATTCCCCCTCCGATACTTTGAGGGAGCTGTCCGCGAAGCAACATCTGGTGGAAAGGGTATTTCGCTTTTTCCGGGCATGCGCGTATTTTCAGTTGTCTTTCGAGGGCGGCGGCATCAACACGTATCCCCATGGAGGAAAGCTCAAAGGCATCATGCAAAACCGGATGCCAGCACAAAATGTCACCGTTTATTCCCTGAAATCCAGCTTCATTATAAGAGCTCCAATCATCATAATCAGGTGCCCGGCCATCATGAGGCATTCCATCTGACAATGGGGCTCCAATACCAATGATAAATACAGCACCTAATTCTTTACAGATCATTCGCTCACGCTCTTTTGGGGTCATATTTGGATATCGGTCCAACAATTCCTCGGCATGCACAAAATGAATCTGATCAGGTAAGAAGGGCTTTATACCAGGATCAAAAGCAAACAGTTTATCCGCTGTGGACTTAATAGATGCATAGACACTTTTTACGGTCTTTTTAAGGTATTGCAAGCTGCGGTCAGTATCATGCGTTGTTTGTTCCCAATCCCATTGATCGACATATATGGAGTGGATAGGTGAGAAATCCTCATCCGGTCGCAATGCCCGCATATCTGTCAGAATTCCACTACCAGGTTGTATATCCAATTCCTTCAAACGCATCCGCTTCCATTTTGCCAGGGAGTGAACAATAACAGCCCGCGTATTATTCATCGCCCTGATCGCAAAAGAAACCGGCTTCTCCACACCGTTTAATTCATCATTCAAGCCGGTATGCTCCAATACGGCGATGGGTGCAGACACTTTGTTCATGCAAAGCCGCTCAGACAGTTGTTCTTCAAATGCTTGCTTAATAAAAGAAATCACCTTTTCGGTCTTTAACACTTGCTGGGTTCTTGATAACATCATGCGTGTATTTAAAAATGTGTAAAAAAAAAGCCCACCATAGGGCGGGCTCTAAAAGTCTGGATATAACAAAGCAACCGCCTGTATTAAGGTGGACAGTTATTGTTATTATTATTGAAGTATTGTGTCATGGTTCTTATTGTGTCTTTGGATAACGTATCCACAAACATACAAATTATCCGTGAATAAACCTAGCCTGCATTATTCATAAAAAGCAATGAAATTGTTGTAAGTGGTTGACTTGGATGCAATAAGAGCATTTGTTCGAAAAAACTCAATTTTATGTGTCTATAATTTTTGATTAAATCGGACACATAGAGCTCGCCATGCAATAATCATTGTCGTGTGTGTCAATATTGGTTGGCATGGCTCGGTTCATTGCTTTTTATGAATAATGCAGGCTAGTTTTATGTCAATGCTTCCTTAGCCGGCCCAAGTCTTAATCTTTTTCCTCATCACTGCAAAAACCCTTACATAGCAATTGCTATGCGCGGTTTTTCTTTTTGAGCTGAGAAAAAACGCTGCGACTTATGCGACACAGGAGCTTGGACACGACACTAGTTTTAGGTTTGTAATATTGCAAAGCCACCCAAAGCTTGTCATAATCTTATTGTGAAACAAGCAGGAAGTTGATCATTTAATAAAAAACCAGGTTAACTGACAGGATGCTGTTCATGCACATCCAGGCAAACGCTTTCCAAAGATTCATAATAGCTACTATGAAACCCACCTGATCGGGTAGGAAGAAAACAATGATTATTTCACCACCAGGTTATGGTTTATTCACGGCAGACAAGAAAAAAGGCCACCCCAATGGGGCGGCCTTTTGTAAAATTCAGCAATTCCTTGATTAGTGGACGTTCTGTACGACGTTTTCGTTAGCTTCAAGCTCATTTCTCGGGATCAGGGATACCCAAAGCGGGCCACCTGCGGGATACTCCATCAGGATTACTACGGAAGAGTTGAAATTGGTTCCGTGTCTGTCAAGTGGCAGATCCAGGCGCTTAAGGTCAAACCAGCGGTGACCTTCGCCCCAGAGCTCAATGCGGCGGTGGATCATGATCTCCTCGATCAGGTCGTCTCCGGTGTTCGCAGAAAGCTCGTATTCATGGTCTCTTTCACTGATCAGGTCGTATAATACCTGCGCAGCTTGTCCATCCTGTCCATCGCGAGCCAGTGCTTCTGCTTCTATCAGATACATCTCTGCGGTACGCATGAATGGGATGTCACCACGGCTGTCTCCGCCTCCGGCTGCCTCAAATTTGAAAGCATGGTAATCTACAGCTGTACCAGGCATGTCGTAACGCTCTCTGGCACCTTCAGCTGTTTCTTCCCAATGCTCCTTGCGGATGTCCGTATCGGAAATCTGGTGATAAAGCTCCGAATTGATGGCTTTGGGTGAGGTCCGGATGTTGGTGGAGTTGAAGTTATAGCTCATGAAGGCAAAGAAAGAGTGGAAATAAGTGGTATGCTCTTCTATTTGCCTGCTGGCCCACATGAATTCCGGGTTATTGTGGTCACTGAAGCCTTCCAGCATCTGGGCCTGGCTCATCAACACATTGCCTTCTCTGGCCTGGTTGGCAGCAGAGGCAGCATTACTCCAGTCACTCATGGTGAGGGCTACACGTGCGCGCAGTCCGAGAGCGACATCATGGGTAATGTGTGACTTGGGTGCATTGGTATCCCAATCAACTACCTTACCATCCAGTAAACTGATGGCCTCATCGAGGTCCTGCACAATCTGTGCATATACTTCCTCTACAGTAGCACGGGGAAGTCCTTCAGTGGTAGGCTCCAGTACCAGTGGTACACCAAGCTGATCGTTATTCGTACCAGCTTCATAACGATGGCCATAAAACTGCACCAGGTTATGATAGGCAAAGCCTCTGTATGCCAATGCCTGACCCAAAATAAATTCACGGTCCCTGGCCGGGCCTTCTGCGCCTTCAATGTTGTGAATGATCATGTTGGCGTTCGCAATAATGCGATAGTACAAACGCCAGCGGTCACTTACATGCGCAGAGTTTTCATTGTCATGCTCCTGCCAGCGTGAAGAGCGTACAAACCACTGCCATGCTGCGGGTACCAGGTCATCACCCATGAAATCATTGTGGATCATATGGGCACCATGACCGGCATTGTTCATGGAACCTGCCTGCTGGAACATTGTCCTGTGAATTCCATTCACAGCACCCCAGGCGTTCCTGGTTGATGTGAATACGTCCGCTTCAGCCACTGACTGTGTTGGGGTCACATCCAGCTCATCGCTACAAGACTGTGGCAAGAGAAGTACTCCGGCAATCAATATTAAATAAAAAGATATTTTTTTCATACTCGCAAAAATTTAAAATGAAACATTCAGACCCAGAACAACTGTACGCGCAGCAGAATAAGTATTGTCGGTTACACCGGCAAAACTGTGCTGTACGTTCATCCCTTGGAGGTCACTGAACATGTAAAGGTTCTCTGCTGACACATACACCCTCAGGGCTTGGGTTCCCAAACGCTGTGCAACGCTGACGGGGAAGTTATATGACAGATAGACTGACCTGATATTCAGGTAGGAAGCATCACGCTGCCAAAGGGTAGAGAAGTTCGGGTAATCCGAAACATCTGTCTGGCTCATTCTCGGGTATTTGGCCTGGTCACCCGGCTGTTGCCAGCGGTTGTCCCACAGGTTGGCATGCATGGCCTGTCCATAATCACTGTACCTCATAAGTGTTGCATATCGGCTTTCGTTCACGTAGCCGCCGACCTGGAAGGTCAACAGTACGCTAAGCTCCAGGTTGCGGTAGCGGAAGGTATTGTTGATACCACCGACCAGGTCTGGAATGGCGGAGCCTGAATAGTCCCACTTGGCATAAGTGGTTCCTGTAACCAGGGTGTCGCCATCTAATACGCGCACGTAATCACCTTCCGGATTGAAACCTTCAATGCTGGTGTCAGCATAATGGAGTCCCCTTCCGTCTTCGGGGTCAACTCCCCACCACTGACGGACCCAGAAATCATAAATGCCTCGTCCTTCCATCAGTTTCTTGGAGCCCTGGATGATTTCTTCCTGGGGCAGGTAAATGATTTCGTTTTTAAACGTTGTCGCGTTCACGTCCAGTGTCCACTGGTATTGGCGATCTGCAAAGAAGTCATACGCAAGGCGCATTTCCAGCCCCTGGTTGAACATCTCACCAATGTTTTCGTCACGGGAAAGTACACCGGTAGAAGGAGGCAGTGGTACATCAAACAGCAGGTTGCTTGAGACACGGTGGAAGAATTCAATCTCACCACGCAGTCTTTCAAACAAACCGAACTCCACAGCAACGTTGGTTGTGTTATTGGATTCCCATACCAGGTCTAATGCCGGCAGTGAAGCTTGACGGAATCCTGCCTCGTTGGCGTTGGGGTTCAGGGAGTACAATGCCTGCCATGGATAATAGCCAATGCCGCGGTTGTTACCAACCTGTCCGTAAGAAGCACGGAACATCAGCATGTTTACAAAAGCAAAGTCGCGCATGAACTCTTCACGGTCTATCCTCCAGGAAGCACCTAAGGAGAAGAAGTTACCCCAGCGGCTTTCTTCGTAGAACCTTGAGGATCCATCACGGCGATAAGAAGCGGAGAAAAACATCCTGTCGTCATAGCCGTAGCTCAAATTGGAGAAATAGCCTTCTGAGCGCTCATTGTGCTCGTATGAAGTAAGACTGTTCGTGGTTGTGAAGTTAACCAGGTGGAAGTTTCCTTCGGTGACAAGACCCTGGCGGAAGCCATAGTCATACTCATAATTCCAGCTGTAATATTCGTGGCCAAGCAGCAGGTCTATGCTGTGCGCACCGAACCTGTTTGAATACTCAAGCAGCTGGTTCAGGTTGATAGTGGTGGTCAAGGTGTTTGTCCTTCTTCCACGTCCGTCGGGTGCACCGTCACCTACAATGTGGTTGTCGTACCCGGAGAACAGATAACTGTTCAAGTCCAGGCCGGCATTGGCGGTGAAAGAGAAATTGTCAAGGAAGTGGATCGTACCAAAGGCACGGGTTCCGAGGTTGCTCCGTGTCCATTCAGAAACATTCCAATTGGTTTCTGCCACAATATGACGGCCGGCACTGGCACCCTGTGGCCTGTTAGGCAGACCGAGTTGCGAATGGTTACCCAGGTCATACTGCTTGTTTCCGTCATCATCCAGCCAGTATTCGCCCGTGGTGGGGTCGGCCTGGTAAATGGGGAAGATAGGACCGATGTTCCTGGTAAAGAAGAATGGGTTCACAAAACCAGTGGTTGATCCGTCACGGGCATTGTTGCCACCAACCCTGTTGGCACCCACATTGATCCCGGTGCTGAACCAGTCTCTCAACTCGGAGTTGATGTTGAGGCGGGCTGTGAGACGCTCAAAATCCGTGTTGATAATGTATCCTTTGTCGTTCAGATAACCAAGCGATACATAGTAGTCGCTCATGTCGGTACCACCCGAATAGGTCATAGACAGGTCGGAGCGGTTACCGAGGCGGGAAACTGCATCTTCCCAGTCAAGGGTTGACTGGGAATAAATCAGGCTGGCGTTGGGGTTGAGCCTTCCATCGGTACCTACAATCGCATCGTCCGCTACATTAAACGGATTGTAATGGATGTGATTGATGAGTTCTTCAGAAGCACGCTGATTGGCTTCACTCATCTCAACACCCTGGTGATAGTGGAGCTCGTTGCGCAGGGTCTCCCAGGCAAGCTCTGTCCACTGCTCAGGTCCGAGGCGGTCATACTCCGGAATGGCCCTGTTGCTGAAACCCTGGTTAAAGTTCACATTGAACTGGGTGCGATCCCGGTCCCCGCTTTTGGTGGTGATCATCACCACGCCATTGGCGGCACGGTTGCCGTAAAGTGCGGTGGCTGCCGCATCCTTAAGAATCGAAATATTATCGATGTCGTTAGGATTCAAGTTGTTGATGTCCATATCATACGGAACACCGTCAACCACATACAATGGGTTGTTGGTGGCATTCAGCGAGCCAAACCCACGGATGCGGATGGTCTGGCCGGAACCTGGCTGTCCGCTACCAGCGGTTACCTGCACACCGGGGGACGTTCCCTCAATGGCACGTGCCACGTTAGATATCGGCCTGCTTTCGATGCGCTCAGCGCTAATGGTAGAAGCTGAACCGGTAAAAGTACCCCGTTCTGCCGTACCATACGCCACTACGATTACTTCTTCAAGGGCTGCCATGTCGGGAAACATCTGGACGTTAATCACCTGGCGGCCATCCACATCAACCTGCTGGGTTGCCATACCAACAAATGAAAATACGAGGGTCGCATCAGGTGCAACCGTGATCTCATATTCTCCGTCAATGTCGGTTACGGTTCCAATGGTTGTACCTTCTACCATAACGGTTACTCCCGGCAAGGAGAGGCCATCATCGGCATCGGTAACTGTACCGCTAACAGTGACTTGCTGCCCAAACAGGGAACCACCCATAAAGAGCAAACAACTCAATAAAACCAAACACTTTTTCATCATGTTGTTTTGTTTTTGTTAATAAATCAGAAAGTTAAATTGGTAATTGAAATATTTTTCAACCCTGCAAATATATATAACATTTTCTTTTTAACAAAAATTTAATTAAACAATTGTTAATACCATTAAGCTATTTCCAAAGAAAAACAACAATGTTTCAACTGATTAACTCAATAATAGTAAAATAATAACCACAATTACAGAGACATAAAGGATTTTATGTGAGTTTAAAAAAAAATTGAATTTACGAAAAATTGATTGTCAAGAAGACTGCTTATGGCTGTTGGCATTGGAGGAAGTGTCACCTTGTTCCCGGCACGCAGCATCTGGTGCGCAGCAACCGCTGTGTAATGGCTATCTTTCTGTCTGTCAATTAGTTTTACATCACTCAATTGAATGGTCAAAATAATTTTTGAGCTTGTGGTTTGTTTGGCGCGACTTTTGCTAAATTTGCCAGCGAACGCATAAATTATAAACACAAAAATCATACGCACATGAAAACAAGCATGCAAGGTTTAATCTCCGCGCTAAGCATCTCCATTGTGATTTTGCTTTCCGCTTCTGTTTCTGCCCAGGTCACGCAGGAGCATCACCGCAGCTCTGAGTCCCCTTTACAGGTTGAAGAAATTGCTTCACAGGAGATCCAGCTGCTGCTCCCACAATCAAAGCCCGGACTGGTTTTCCAGGATAATGAAATGAGGGTCTTTGACCGGTTAAATTATAATATGTTGCTGGACATTTTTCTAGTTGAAGATGAGCATAGAGAATTGTTTGCCATGGCCGACGCCCATCTGGCCGATTCAATTCGTCTTGAAGGAAAATTGTTTCATTACCTGGATGGGCATGGTTTTTATGAATACATTGCAGGCAATGACCATGAGGGTGTTTACCGGAAGCACCGGGTGGATGTCGATGCAGAAACCGTGGCCTTAGGGGCATACGGAACAGCAAACCGCACATCATCCATCGATGTGGTCCGCTCTATGGTTGATCCCAGCGGTGCAGATATTGCCGAACGGACAATCGAAGTGGAAAACCCTTCCGGCCAGGAGATTCATTTGACCCTGAAAAGGGAGGAAGTATTTCATTTTCTACGTGGTGGAGAACCACACGCCGTGCACAGTCAACGTTCACTGAACAGGGCGTTTCCCGAACACCGCAGTGAAATACGGCGCTTTCTCAGGGATCACAGCATCAACTTCGAAAACAGGGAAGACATGATCCGATTATCGGAATTCGTGTATTCGCTGCAGGATTAGGGAATCAGATCATCGCCAACGGACAGCTCCGAAAAGGTGATTTGTCCGTTTTCATCCAATCCCTGCACGATCACCCGCAGATTTCTTACATATTCATCAACGGGGAAGGACAAGGTTGCTTCCCCGTTTTTGTTGGGCTCAATCCGGGGCACCCATAATAATGTCCTGTTCATACCAGTATCTTGATAAAGGCTTGTATCCATCATGCTTTCAAAAGTCTCAGCGGGTTGATGAAACCCTGTCATCAAATACTCATAACTAGGTCGCCGCAGCTGGTCACTTCTCCTGGTGTATAGCAACAATGCACCATTCCCACCCCGGCTTCCCAGTATGGCGGCATTGCTTCCTGTGATCACGGCCAGTCTGTCCACATCATCCACATTCGTGTTCAGAAATACGTCACGGGCCACATCCATTTCATCCACCATGAATACGGGCTCATTGGGGTAATACACGCTGCTTGGACCACGCAGGATGATTTCTCCGCCCATCACGGTAAGTCCCCTGACGCGCGTCCGCAATATATCCATGATGTGGCTGTACTGGTTACGAATGTCTTCAAAATAGATTACCTGGTTGGGTTGACCAAACATGGTCCCTGGCTCTGTCCTGGCCTGGGTCATCTGGCGTTTGCTTAACACCGTTTCCGGCCTGGGCACCCTTTCCCAGTTATTTCCTCTTGAAGTAACCTGCCGTGGCCTGGTGAAAAAGTTCCGTTTAAACTCCAGGTCTTCAAACTTTCTGACATCCAGGTTGATGTTCATGATGCGTCTCTCATACCGGTCATCCGGCCGCAATTCAGCAGTAAACATGCCCTCATGGTCAAGGGTTGGGAATGCAAAATAACCCTCTCTGTCTGTGGTGGTTTCATATAAGTCGACTGTTCCGTCCTCCGTGGTGATGGCCAGTTCGAGGTCGGTTTCACCGGCTTCACGTTCGGAAGACCTGGGTACCATCTGTCCGCTGATGTTGACTCCCTCTGGAAATTCGTGCGCTATTTCCGGAAACTCTCCAGCTGCAATGGCGTTCCAGTCGAATCGCTTCCATCCGTGGGTCATCATGACCAGGTCAAGCGCCTTGGCAGGGTCTCCGTCCGGTTCTGACAGATAATACCAAGGGTCTTTGGTTTTGTAGGAAAGGTCACCGAATATAAGTAGTTCGGATGCAATATTGGCAGAATAATCGGGCGACTCTTCGTCTGTATCAATAACTGCCAGCGAATAGGAGCCGCCAGAAGAGCCATCCGGCATTTGAATGTCAAAAGAAAGCCCTTCATAGGATGCTCCTTCCATGCTTTCAACTGAAGTAGTCTTGATGCCTTCCAGGCCGGCTTCAGCAATGTCGTCGTGGTTGACAAAAACCAGCCTTTCGGCAATGGGCTGGCCAGCGGCATCAAACAGTTTAAGCTGACAAATGCCCGTGGGAAAAGAATCAACCGGGATCGAAATGTCTGTTATGCCATTATCCAGGGTGATATTTTCAGCAAAATAGGCCGCTCCCCTTGTCTGGGCAATAAGAAAAACTTCATTGGCCTGAGGCAGAAAATCACCGTCCAGGTTGCTTTGGATCTGTACTTCAATGGCCTCTTCAAAAACATCGGCAGAGAGGATATACCCCTGGGGGATGGAAGCGGGGAGTCTTACGCGTTCCGTATCTCCGTTGGAGTAGTGTATACGAGCCCTGTAGCGCCGGCCCTCTTCCGGAGTAAATATAAATTTACCCATCCCATTGTGAAATGTGGAGAATTTTAAAATCTGGTTCCCATTGTCGTCGACCAGGGTTCCTGAAGCCTCTACACCGGCGCCGAGCTTGTTGGCGGCTTTAAACGCCACCCTGTTCTCTTTTCCAGAGACCAGGTTCCCTCCTTCAGGGAAAAATGCGAATTGTTTATCGCCCTGTTGACGCCTGAGCGTCCAGTTAAACCAACGGTTTTTGATTATATCCCATCTTTTGATAAAGTTTTCTTCTATGGGATTATATACGTAAATGTCTTTGGTGAAATAGAACGCAGCACCAAAATTACGCATCCAGTCCGTATAGGCTCGTAGCTGGTAATTGCCTTCGGAGAGAGAGTCCGGCAAATAGATTTCACCGTGCGCAACGCCGTTCTCCAGGCGAAAGAGCTTAACTTCAGCAATTCCGTCTTCTGTATCGATGAGCTCCACGTAAAAATTGGTGCTCATGGTATCCGGCTTAAGTGTGGTGGCATTTGCCAGATAAGCCTTCAGCCAGATTATTTCACCGGCCATGTATTCCTGTTTGTCTGTATGAAGGAAAGCAGCCTGCCGGGGATACGCTGTGTTCATTTTTTCAAGTTGCTCCAGCAGATCACTGTGTTCGGTTCCGGGATTATCCCCGGCCGCGGAATAGCCAACGCCTGATAGCGAAAGAATGCCCGCCAGGATGATCGCCAGATGTATTCTGTTTAAAGTAGCCATGATTGACAATTGCTTTGAGAAAAACTGTGATTCACACCACAAGATACAAAAAACCAGTGAATGATGTCAATGGCTGGCAGGGTAAAACCGGATTGCAGGTGTTAAAAAAACAAAATATGACGTGCAGCGATCACCAAATGCATTACTGGCCGCTGCACGTCATATGTGATTTTTAAGGAAAGATCCCTTACCGTTTCTCTTGGCTTCCGGCTTGGGATGCCCTGGATGGCTACAAATACTTGATTGCAGGATTTAACAGTTCGCTTATTCAGCTTTGCCTGTTAATTTTCATTCTCTTCTTCTTCTTCTTCTTCAACCTGGTCATAATACTTCACGTGTTTGTCAAGCCAGTCGACCCATCTCGCCCACATATCCAGCAGGGTCTCCTGGCCGGATTGTCCATGTCCTTCGTAAGGGTAAAAGTATAGCGCAGCTTCTTTTCCCAGGCCATTCAGGGCATGGAACATTCTTTTGGAGTTTATGGGCCATGTGCCTACGTTGTTGTCATCAGCACCGTGGTACATCAGCAAGGCACCGTCAAGACGTTCAGCATACATGATGGGTGACATGGAGACATAGGATTCACGCCCTTCCCAGAGCACCCTTCTTTCACGCTGGAAGGTAATTGGGGTCAGGGTCCTGTTATAGTTTCCCGCACCGGCGATCCCGGCTTTGAAATATGGTGTCTGGATCATGGAGTGGGCTGTTCCGAATGCACCGTAACTGTGTCCGCCGAGGGCCAACCGGTTGCGGTCAAGGAATCCCATCTCATCACAGGCGTCAATGATGGCGTGCCAGTTGCGCTGGATGCTGGGAATGAAATTGTCATTGACCTGATCCATGGGGCCTACAATGGGAAAAACAGGCAATACTACTGCATAACCCCGGGTCAGGAGCATCTGCATGGAACGTACCCCGATAGATCGGAAACTGTTGATGTTTCTTCTTCTTAATGCGTCGTCCAGTGCTTCCTGGTCGTTGTATTCCCTGGGGTAAAACCAGAACATGACAGGAAGTTTTTCACCTTCCTGGTAATCTTGCGGAAGAATAGCCCTGACCGGGAAGGTGATGCCATCGGAGCGGGTTACGTCAAAGTCCTTGTAGATGGCATTGGTGATCTCAGGAGAGTGGTCCACGTTATCTGTCAGCTTCTCCAGAGAACCATCGGCAGCATTTCTCAGATAGGAATCAGGGGTATCCGTGGGGGTTTGACGTTGAATGACGATTTGGTTGAGGTCATCATCAATAATGGCTGTCGGTTGTTCATATACATCTTCCTGGCTTTCAAAGACCCTTTCTTTTTCACCATTGCGGATCTCCACCTTGTCCAGGAATGGCTGCGGGGCGTTTTCCCTCCACTCTTCGTGGTATTTGACGCCCGACAGGTATACATGATTCTGGTCAATCGACTGGCGGACGATATCGGGTCCGTAGACACCTGCGGTGGTCATCAGGCTGCCGGGGTTATCATAAAACTCGCTGGTATCCCACTTATATATGGTATATTTTTCTTCCGGCTCATCCAGGAATACGGCATACACATGATCCTCGCCTCTTTCTCTTTCTCTTATGAACAGTGTCTGGCAGTCCTGCGAGTATTCCAGGTCACGGATTTCATTTTGGTTGCTGAATATTACCTGCCTGTCGTCTTCACCATATGGAGGCGCCCAGTGGTATACCCTGTCCATCCTTTCCTCTTTCTCTTCTTCCTCTTCTTCTTCCTCCTGGTCTTCGGCTTCGTCATTTCCGTTGTCGTCGTTTTCCTCCTCGTCCGGAGGGGCATCTTTCAACAAGTAGCTGAGTCCGTTACCATCAGGTCGCCAGGTGATCTGCCGTTTCTGGGGTTCATCATCGTTGTCATTGTTTCTGCCATCCCGCAGATCGCGGCTGCTAAGCTCAGCAATCACATTCCCGTCAATGTCCCAAAGCTCCTGCACTGTGGCAAACATTCTGACTGGGACAATATTTGAAAAAGGCTTCTGAATGGTAGTTACCATGAAATACGCTCCGTCGGGAGCCATGCTGACGCCGGAATACAACCCGGGGTCACCAATTTCATCGACAGCGCCGTTGTCCACATTGATCTGGACAATCTGACCGGTGGCATAATATGCAAACAAGTCTTTCTCGTAGGGACCTTCCAGCAGGTGGGGGAAGGTGCGCAGCTCGTTTTTCCCTTTGTCGGTAAGCTGGATCAGCACATTGCCGTCGGGTGTGTATGGTGGTTTTTGGCCACGGTTTTGGGGGAGCACAATGGTGGTGATGTATTGTCCGTCTGCCGACCATTCGATGGCATTGGTCAGGGTAAGCAGTGCGGGTGAGGTGGTAACCCTGTTTGAACGCCTGCTTCCCACTTCAGTCACATAGACATGGCTTTCATTTGGATAATGAACAAAATAGGCCACTTTCGAACCGTCGGGTGACCAGGTGGCGTTGGATACCCGGCCATCATCGGGGGTTCTGATGGTGCGTGTCCTTGTTCTTTCCCACTCGAAGAACTCGTAGCCTGCAACCCCCCCTGAGGTAAAACGCCGCTGGCGGTTGGCTGCAGTATCCACTTCAATGCCCCCAAAATTGTGATAGGGTTTGGCCAGCCTTTCAATGGGCGTAAGGCCGTCTCTGATGGCATTCAGAAAAAAGCTGCGGTCTGGCCCCAGGTTGCTCAGGGATACATTCTCATAGCGCGGTGCAAGTACATGTTCCTTGATTTCCTGCGGAGGTTCCTGGTAGCCCTGCTCAGTGAGCACATCCTGGGCTGTCAGTCCTGTGCCGGCAAGAATGACCAGCAAAGACAAAACTTTTCTAGGCAAAATACATTTTTTCATGTTGTAGTAAACTGTTTAACTAATTATACATGTTGTTGAAAAAGGATAAATGAAAGCCTGATTGCATGCAAATCATAAAATCAAAAAATGACGTGCGAAATATCAAACAGCGACAAAGGTAAAAATTTCGGGTAAAAGACAAACCTGCCCTGGTGCGCAACACCTGTCGACTGTGATGGCTGGTGAATTCCATCACCTATATTGGTCTGCCAGCTTTCAGGAGTGCTGCTCGGAGATTCCCTGACAATTATTCTGTGTTCCTGGTCCGGAAAGGTTTATATTGAATTTGAATTTTCAAGCACCTGCAACTGATTCAAGATATTATTCTTGCAAGGATAATTTAGATCTAAATAAATGGGTTTGTTTACGAAAATGTTTGCGAAGCAATAAAAAAAGCCGTTCACGATGTTTTGGCAAACGGCTGATTATCAACTGTCGGGGTGGCAAGATTCGAACTTGCGACCTCCTGCTCCCAAAGCAGGCGCGCTAACCGGGCTACGCTACACCCCGAAAAAGTGCTTCTAAAGAACGTTTTTTGCTAAAGCGGTGCAAAGATAGAAATTATACTA
>Ga0207421_10003842_pt1 | contig 17641 bp, 10 predicted proteins | sample SodLakKL_010_SED_4_FD_187542 | JGI IMG/M metagenome (GOLD analysis project Ga0207421, IMG submission 187542) | Alkaline sediment microbial communities from Lake Tanatar, Kulunda Steppe, Russia - 8KL_010_SED (SPAdes) (version 2) | ecosystem: Environmental > Aquatic > Non-marine Saline and... | reverse complement strand
GTGGGAAGAAATGAATCATATTGAAAGAGTAGATTGGATTAGAGGTGAGATACAAAGTGTTGTTGATGAATTATCTTTTAGAAAAGGCAGAACTCTTAATGGTATTAATGAAGAGTGGTTTAACTATAATGCCTGGAATGCTACAAATATGGCTTATAATCATCTATGTGAAGCTAAGTTTTGGTTGGGATTTGAATTTCAAAGAATTAAAGAGGATAGTTAACTAATAATTGACACATAGCTCAATTGGTAGAGTGCTAGTCTCCAAAACTAGAAGTTCGAGGTTCGATTCCTTGCAGACGTGCTAATGCGAAAGTAGCTCGATTGGTTAGAGTGTCAGCCTTCCAAGCTGAACGTTGTGGGTTCGAGTCCCACCTTTCGCTCAAATATACCTACTACGCTACCCATAAGAACAGCGCACCAGAGTGGGTCTTTTAGCGGGGTGGAGCAGTGGCAGCTCGTGAGTCTCATAATCTCAAGGTCGCAAGTTCGAATCTTGCCCCCGCTACAAAGAAAACTAACTAGGTGTATATCAGTTGGTAGATTAGATGCTTTGGGAGCATCAGGCCGAAGGTTCGAGTCCTTCCACCTAGACTAATTTCAAACAATGACTATAGATTATAATGAAATAAAAACTAATAATCTTCACACTAATATTACTGAAAAAAGTTTAAAAATCTTAGACCACAGATCTAAGAGTGATTTTTTTGACTTTTTTAGTAATATAGAGTTTATATCTAATCTATGTAATCCTGATAGGGAACGTGCTGCAGATAGACCTAAGGATAAGAAAGGAAGAGTTGTTGTAGACTTGGAGAATCCTCATATCTTAGAAGATATGGAATACTTCACTGAGAGAGCTGACTTTTTCAGAAAAAATGGTAGATATACTGATATATTCCCTAATCCTGCTCCTGGTTCTGAATATAGAAATTTTTGGGATGAAGAGAGACGCAGATGTAAGGAAGGCTATATTAGACCGTCTGACGGAGAATGGATTACTGGGTATCACTATTTTTATCTTAACTATTCTCCTATTCTTAAAGTAGAAGATATTGAAGATTTAAAAGAAGAAAAAATGTCTGTGGAAGACCTGTCTTCTAAGAAGTTAGAAGAATTAGAAGAAGGAGTACAGGCTGAGAGAGTAGAGGATTTTCCTGATATCTGGGATGGAGACTATTTATTCTTCCACTATGTAGATTCTGCGGAGAGAGAAGGTAAACACGGGTCAGTATTAAAATGTAGAGGTAGAGGTTATAGTTTTAAGGGCGGTTCAATGTTAGCTAGGAACTATTTTATTATAAAATCTAGTAGGTCTTATGCTTTTGCTTCTGAAACAGAATATCTTAATAAAGATGGTATTCTTACTAAGGCTTGGTCTGCAATGAACTTCCTTGACAATCATACTCCTTTTACTCAGCCCAGAGACTACAAGGATACAGAGATGCATAAAAGATCTTCTTATAAAGACGTAAAGTATCGTACTGAAAAAGGATTTATGTCTGAAATTATTGGAGTGACTTGTAAAAACGAACCTTCTAAAGGTCGTGGTAAACGTGGTAAACTTCTGTTTTTTGACGAGAGTGGAATTTTTCCGGGGCTAAAGAAGACTTGGAGTATTGCTCGTAAATCTGTAGAGCAAGGTCGTTATGTCTATGGACACATGCTGACGGCTGGCACGGGAGGGGAAGAGGGATCTGATTTTGAGGCTGCTGAAGCCTTCTTTTATTTCCCTGAAGCATATAATATCAAAGCAATAAGAAATGTCTTTGATACTAAAACTGCTGGGGGGAAGTGTGCTTTTTATAGCCCTGAGTATATGAATCGTCAGGGTTGTTATGATAAAAATGGTAATTCAGATGTTACCAGGGCTTTAATAGAGATTATGTATCAACGTCAAATTGTTAGAAATGCTACTAATGATCCTAATGACTTGGTACAAGAGAAAGCAGAAGCTAGTATTACTCCACAAGAAAGTGTATTAAGAACTGAAGGAAGTCTATTTCCTATACAAGACCTTAAAGATTACCTTGGAGAAGTTAGTGTAAATATGAGGGCTTTTATTAGCTCTCATTACACAGGGAGATTAAAACTCTCTTCGGATGGAGTGGTAGACTTTGTATTACAAGAAGATAAAGTTCCTATAAGAGATTTTCCTCTAAAAGATAATGTAAATAAAGAAGGTTGTATAGAAATTTTTGAACTCCCTAAACGTCTCTCTACTGGGCTAGTAGCAAAGTACAGATATATTATTGGAGTGGATACTTATGATGACGATCACAGTACAACTAATTCTTTAGGCTCAATATTTGTATTTGATAGATTTGAAGATAGGATAGTAGCTGAATACACAGGAAGACCCAACACAGCTAATGAGTTTTATGAGGTAGTATTGAGGTTGTCCAAGTTTTATAATGCAATAATTAATTATGAAAATGATAAAAAGGGGTTGTACGGATATTTTTATAATAAAAACCAGGTACATCTTCTTTGTGATAATCCAGAGATTCTGGGAGAAAAAGATTTAGCTAAAATAGGGAGTAATTATGGTAATAAGAAAAAAGGAACTCAGGCTAATACAGCAGTTAATGCTTGGGGTAGAAGACTCCAGGCAGATTGGTTGATTGATACTATCCAAGGATATGAAGAAGAAGGAGAAGAAGAGACTGCTCCAATAATGAACCTACAACAACTTCGAACAATAGGATATATCAAAGAACTTATAGGTTGGCATCCAGATATAAATGCTGACCGTGTATCAGCTATGAATATGGTTATGATTTTAAAAGAAGATATGAAGCGATTTGATACTAAAGGTGAGAAAGATTACCAAAAGGATGAGTTTGATGACCCATTCTTTGCAAGAACAGGTAAAACCCAGACTGCTATAATGTAAGTTTTTTGACTTGGGTTTTAGGTAAAAAATTCGTATATTTGAAGGATTTATAGTAAACAATTATGACAACACTTACAACAGCATTTTCTCCCACAGCCTTCCCCCACCAAAAGAGAAGTACTGCAAAAAAGACTGAGAAGTTTTTTAAAGACTGTATAGATGCGGGAATTGGTATAACTGGTTGGGAAGGGAAGACAGGTAAAGGATCTTCTGTTAGATCCTCTAGAAGAAATAAGTTGGTTAACTACAATCTCCTTAATAATAAAGTAGATCCTGTGGAACAAAAGAGAGCCACAGATCCCTTTGATATTAGGTTTGAAAACACTCCTGCAGACTATAGGAACTATCCTCTTGTTAACCCTAACATCAATTTGTTAGTAGGAGAGGAGAGGAAACGACAATTTAGACCTCAGTTTGTAGTAACTAGTTCAGACGCAGTTAATGAAAAACTTAATAGAATTTCTCAAGAGTTTGATGACTTAGCTATGGATTTAGTTACTAAAGGTATAACTGATGAACAACAGATTGCAATAAAAATTGATGAATTTGAGAATTGGAAAACTCACGATTACAGGGATGCTCGAGAGAGAATGGCTAATCAAACTATTCAATATTTGTACCATTCTCAAAACCTTAAAGAAGAATTTAGTAGAGGTTTTGAAGATTTACTTGCTGTAGCTGAAGAAGTGTATGTTATTGATATTATAGGGAGGGAACCTACTTTACGAAGAGGGAACCCTCTTAATTTTTATACTCTTAGAGGTGGGGAAAGTTATAAACTAGAAGACAATGAGATTATAGTAGAAGATGGTTATCTCCCCCCCGGACTTTGTGTAGACAGGCATAGGGAATATTTATCTGACTCAGACATTAAGAAAATAGAGGCTGGAACTTCTTATCAGACAGGGGCTAAGTCAGCTCTTGGTTTTGATAAGCAATTAACTAATCATCCTATTAGTTTTGATGATCTGGTTAATCAAGTGGGGATTGGAAGTATATTAGAAGCCAACTCAAAAGGCACTTCTTTCTTTGGAGGAGCTTTTGACCAAGAAGGGAATGTTAGGGTAGTTAGGGTAGTATGGAAAGGTTTTAGAAAAGTACAAATTCTTTCATACTATGATGAAGAAGGGCAGTACGTAGAAGACATTGTTCCAGAAGACTATGAACTTAATGAAGAAAAAGGAGAAACTGCAGAGACTACTTGGATAACAGAATGGTATGAAGGAACTAGAATTGCCGATGATATTTATGTAAAAATGCAGCCAGTAGAATTGCAAATAAGACATCCTGACAATTTAGCAGCTTCTAATCCAGGTATTGTAGGAACCAGTTTTAATATTAATTCCTTCGAAGCTAGGTCTATGGTTGATATGACTAAGGAATATCAGTACCTTTATAATAAGATTATGAACCGTACTGAACTTGCTATTTCTAAATATATAGGTAAAATAGGAAGACTTAATATAGCCCTTAAACCTGATAATTGGGATGTGAGTAAGTGGTTGTATTATATGCAAAACATGAATATCCTCTTCGAGAATCCATTTAACGAAGGTCAAAAAGGAGCAGCTCAGGGTAAACTAGCAGGTAATCTTTCTCAAACTAGTAATCAAACAGAGATTGGTGATGCAGACTATATTCAAAGGAACATAGAAATCCTTGCATTCTTGGAGCGTAGGGTAGATGAAATTACAGGTATTACACCTCAGAGAAAGGGAGCTGTAGACAACAGAGAAACTGTTGGTGGAGTTGAAAGAGCTGTGATGCAGTCTTCTCATATTACAGAAAAATGGTTTGGTATTCACGATGATACCAGGATAAGAGCTTTAGAATCTTTACTAGAAGCTGCTAAAATAGCTTGGTCTGATAAATCGTTTGTAAGACCTTATGTACTAGATGACCAAACTGAGGCTGTACTCAACTTTGACAGTCATATGTTTTGTGAGTCTGCGTACGGAGCTTATTTATCTTCTGATAGTGAAAATGATAATATCCTTGAACAAATTAGGGCTCTTGCACAACCAATGATGCAAAATGGAGCTTCTATGGATATGGTAGCTGAATTGTATAGAACCAAGAATATTGGAGATCTTCATAGAAAGATTAAGAAATATGAAAGGGAGCTTAGAGAAAGAGCAGAGCAGGCGCAGCAACAACAGATGGAAGCTGAACAAGCTGCTATGCAGGCTGAACAGGAAGCTGAGATGATTAAACTAGATATTGAGCAACAAGAAGCAGAACTTGACAGAGAATTAGAAAGATATAAAGCTGAACTAGAAGCACAGACCAGACTTCAGATAGCGGAACTTACTCACGGACAACAAGAAACAGAAGGTTCTGATGACCAAAGAGAGATTGAAAAAGAGAAACTTAAGTCTCAAGAGAGGATTAAAAAAGAAGAACAGCAAACTAAAAAGAAGATCGAAGAGAAGAAGTTAACTCTGGAAGAGAAGAAGTTACAAGCTCAAAAAGAAATTCAGAGGCTTAAGGATAAGGCAGCTAAGGAGAGGGAGAAGATTAAGGCTCGAGCAGCTAAAAAACGAACTGAATCAACTCCAAAAGCATAGATAGTCTAATATAGTATGTTAGATTTTAGCTATAACAAGTCTAAATACACAGTAAAATATTTGGATTTGTAGTTTAACAGTATTATTTTTGTATAACTTTTAAAAGAATCTTAATCTTATGGCAAAAGAGAATGATGTAGATTTTTTGGATATCTTTGGACCAGAGTTGGGAGTCTCTGGTGGAGAAGAAGAGTCCACAAAACAGAAAACAGAAGATTCGCCTGTTGAAGAAGAGGTGAGTCTAGAAGCAGCGTTTGAAGAAAAGGCTGCAGAAACAGACCAAGATACTACCCAAAATAACCCGTCTGGGGAGACCGAAGACGGAGATGATACTTCAGAGGATGTCACGGAAACAAGCGAGGCCCCTGCTTCTGGTAGTTCTACTACTAAAAAGTCCTCTGAGGATATTGATGAATCTCCGACTCTTCTCTTTGCCAGATTCCTATCAGAACAGGGCAACCTCGCTTCTTTCGATGAAGAAAGTTTTAAAAAGACTATAGAAGAAGAAGGTGAAGATGAAGCTCTTTCTAAGCTTTGGAATAACGAAGCAGATGCAATTAGAAATGAAATTCTCGAAACCTACGACCAAGATGTAAAAGACTACCTTGGTATGCTAGATTCAGGAGTAGATTCTGGAGTTGCTAAAGACATTGTTAGTAATAAAAAGAAGCTACAGGAAATTACTCCTGATTCTCTTGAAGAAGATGATAAGGAAGATCTTAGAAAGGATCTTATGAAACAAAATCTTAAACTTACTACTAGTTTCAGTGACAAAAAAATTGATAAACTAGTTGAACAAACGGTGAGTTTAGGAGAAGACATAGAAGAGGCGCAAGAAGCTCTTGAAAGTTTAGTTAAACACTATTCTGAAGCTGAAAAATCAGAGAAAGAAAAAGTTAAACAAACTCAAGAACAACAGATGAAGGATGCAGAGCAGCAGCTTAAAGCCTTCAAAGAAGATGTGAATAAATTAGATGAGATTGTTCCTGGAATGCCTCTTACTAAAAAGCAGAAACAAAATATTATTGACAAACTAACTAAGCCTGTAGAAGAACATAATGGGGTTGCCTTAAATGCTGTTTGGTCTAAAAGGCAAAAAGACCCTTTTAAATTTGACACCATTGTAGCTACATTAGATGATCTGGGAATCTTTGATGGTAAGTGGGATAAACTTACTAAGAAAGTGAAAACAGATACAGTTAATAAGCTCAAAAATTCTTTAAATAGAACTAGTGAGAGAACAAGGACGGGCTCAGTTTCCTCTTATAGTAGTGACGATGATAAAGTTCAAGAAAACATCGACTCTATGAAGAGAGTATTCAAATAGGAAACATTTTAAATTCAAAATAAACTATGGATAAAATTAGTAAACTCCAACAAGTAGACCCTAAGTATTGGTCTAATCTGACTAGAGAAAGTCATCTCGGCTGGCTCGGGATGCACGAACCTCAGTACATCAACAAGGTAATTAATCATGTCTACGAAGTAAATCATGGAGCTGATAACATTGTAAGTTTCATTAATCAGTTCCCCGTAGACTATCTCGACGAAGAAGGTCCCTATCGCTGGATGCTTCATGGAGCAGATGAGAGGAACATTCCTCTTAATGGTGCTTCTATGACAGGTGTATTTGGTACTCTTGTAGACGCAACAGATCGCCCTGGTTTGGGTGGTAGTGAGTTCTATATGTTCTTCCCAGAGAGGTACTTCGAAGCTACTTCTATTATTGTAGGTGAAGACCCTGACGCATTTGCGCTTAGAGTACAAGCTGATCCTGTACATACAGAAGGTGGTTGGAAGTATCGTGTTGTTCTTTGGAATGGTGACGATCATTCATTCGTTAACCCAAATGACTTGGCCGCAGGAACTCGTTGGTCTGAAGAATTTGGTTTGGTTGAACACGAACTCTCTAAAAGGGGTAACACTGTTCACCATGCTAGTCCATTTATCATGGAAAATGTTACTTCCGTAATCAGGAAGAACTATGATGTTCCTGGTAATATGATTACTAAAGGTAAAAATAAGCCTATGGCTTTTGCCTTTGTAGATCAAGATGGAAAAACCCAAACTAGGTGGATTGATAAGCTTGGTTGGGACTTTATGAAACAATTCCGTAGAGACATTGCCAGGCTGCTTATGTATGGTAAATCTAACAGGTCTCAAGACGGACAATACAAACATCGTGGTGAGAGTGGTAATACTATCAGAGCTGGATTTGGTCTTATGGAACAAATGGAAGGCGGAAATATGATGTATTACAACAACTTCAACCTGGACTCGCTGACTGACTTTGCTATGCAAATGACTGTTGGTAAAATGAAAGAAGATAGCAGGAAGTTTGTACTTTCCACTGGAGAGTATGGTCTGTATGAATTCCACAAAGCTGCTTCTAACAAACTTAGTGGTATTTCTTATTTGAATAGTGATCATCACATTAAGAGAGCTGATGGAAGCATTGCTCTGGATGAAGGTCAGATTGCTAAGTATATCTCTGTAAATGGTATTGAGTTCAATGTAGTTCTCGATCCTATGAAAGATGACCCAGTACGAAATAAATTATGGCATCCTAAGGGAGGTCTTGTTAGTTCTCGTATTTATGATATTTGGGATGTTGGTACTTCTGATGGCGAATCTAATATTAAGAGAGTAGCTGTGAAGGACAACGAAGAGTTCTTCAAGTATATTCCAGGTATGAGGGATCCGTTTACTCCATTTAACAAACCAAGTTCTCCACAAATGACTGTTAGTCCTGTAGATGGTTACTCTGTCTATAAGCAGTACATTGGTGGTATGAAGTTGATGAATCCTCTCCGTACAGGTAGGATAATTCCTTCAATCTTGAAATAAATGAATCATAGAAGGGAGGGGTTATCCCCTCTCTTCTTTCTATTAATCCGGCAAAAGAGAAAATATGAGTATTGTAAAAGAAGCTAAAACAAGAGAAGAAGGGCTAGCGAAGGGATATTTGGAAAATAAAAAAGTTATTTTGAAACCCGTCCCTAGAGGTGGTAAAATGATTACAGACCCAAACCATAAAGGTTATTTTATGTGGGAGGGTGCAAGTAAGCAGTATTGCTTAACTGTAAGTAAGGAAAACAACCAACTGATTAGTCCTTTCAAAGATGAAGAAGAACAAAGGTTTTTTTCTGAATTATTAGATATTGATCTAAATGTCCATAAAAAAGAAGATAATTTTTGGCATAGTTTTTATGTCAAGGTCTCGAAGGACGCTAGATTGATGAATGACGGAATAGTTTTTGATCTAAGTGATCCAATGGACAACCTTCGAGTGAGGGTTTTGAAGCAACAGGAAAAGGAGATTGCTCATTCCTGGGATCAACGTTTTGAGAGAATGACTTATAAGTTTGTTCTTTTAGATGAAGATTTCGAAGATGAGAGTAGTGCTAAGGAAATGAATATTCTGGAAGAGGTATTCACATTCTGGGGTTCTATAAAAAATTCTCCTAAAAAAATGAAAGAGTTTTTAGGTGTTTATTGGATGGCTAAAAAATCAACTAAAAATGTTCCTCAAGATGCTACTAAAGACTTCCTTACAAGAGAGATAAGTAAGGCTATTGAAGAAGATAAGACAACTGTTTTTAAAGTTATCAATGACTCAGATATAGATCTTAAATATCTAATCTTCAGAGGAATTCAGTTGGGAGCAATTAATAGGACTGGAGTAAATACTTATTCACTTGTAGGTGACGACACTACTTATTCGCTTCCAGGATTTATTGATTATCTCAGGTTCTTGAAGAATAACACAGACCCAATGTATCAAAAACTCGAAGCTCAAATAAACTCTAAAAAATGATAGGTCTTACAGCTCCTCAAATGTGGTATGAAGCTAGAGTGATGTACGAAGCTATTGCTAGTGCAGATGCTCCTGGGTATACTCCCAGACAGTGGTCTATGCTTTTAACTCAAGCTCAGGAAAATATAGTAATGGAAACCCTGAGACTTGGATTTGATTTTGATGAGCTGAGAAGGAGGGTAGTACACTCTCTCCTTAATACAGAGACTCTTACTTTAGAAGAGGGACAAATAGAAGAATATTCTTTACCCAACTCTTATAGTATAAATCTAGAAGAAGATTATTTACATATTGTAAAAGACACAGCTAATCACTCAGTAAAAGTCAAACCTGTTTCATATGACTTTTACCATTCTAACATAGAAAACCCATTTGAGAGTCCTTATAAACGTGAGTTTTGGAGACTTTTAGGTAAAGGTTCGGTAATAATCATCACAGATGGTTCGGAGTTAACTAACTATGACATAACATATATAGAAAGACCTGAACCTATTGTTGTAGCAGAACTTTCTGCACAAACAGCTATCGAAGAGTATTCAGATATTACTCACTGTAAACTAGATCATTCTATTCATAGACAAATAACAATCGAAGCTGCTAAACTTGCACATGCTTATACTAACAATCAAATAGGTTATCAAATTCAATCTATGGAAAGTAACAGGTCCAGATTTGGACCACAATCACAAGAATAATTATTGTATAACTAAATTTTAGAAAAATGTTTGAAGATTCCGTAACTTATCAATTTATTGGTAATGTAACAAAAGGAGCAGATACTGAACCTGCTGACATTCTGAATCTCCCAGAAGGTTCTGTGGCTATTGTTGATCAAAACAATGATGTTGTTGAAGACAACGATTTGTCCGAAGGAGACCGAGTAAGAATTGCTCAAAAAGCCAACGGTCAGATGATCTACTCTCCCTACTTTGTAATGGGTAGCTCAACAGTCAATAAGTATGACTATGCTGCAGATACTCAACAGGTGAGCTATCTTGGCTACAATGGTACAACTGGAGAACTTGATGACACTGCTGGAGCTACTTACACTCTGGGAGTAAATCTCTTGTATACTTCAGGAGTGCTAAACACTACTCCACAGATTAAAACTATCCCAGCTTACAACCAGTCTGGAACACAGTACGAACTTGCTACTGTTCTTTTGAAGTCATTTAATAAAATGATGACTTTGGAAAACAGGAAACCTATCAGAGCTGATAGAATTTATAGTGGTGCTACTACTGATATTAATGAAACTCTAGAGGTCGTTAAAGGATCTACAGGAGTAACAGCTGGAGGAGCACCCCCAAATGCTGGAGATTGGATTTTTATTGAAGACAATGCAGGAGATGAAATTGTCTACAAAGTAGAAGCTGTAAGTGGTAATAATCTTACTCTTGATGTTCCTTACACTGGTGATAGTGAAACAGTTAGTGCTAATGATTGGGGAACTATTGACGATGAGGACACAGGAGACTGGGGTATTCGTTTTGTAGGAGAAGCAGTTGATCCCAACAGCTTTGATGTAGTAACTGAAACCCATAGAGTAGTTTCGTTTAAACTGTCTTGGGACAGGGTAGATGCTCCTGCTGCTGCAGATGCTGATCCTACTACTATAGACTATGATACTGATCCTGCAGTAGGACGTGGTACTTTCATGGAAGTTGGTGTACGTGAAGTATACACCACTATGAATGAAGGTAATCCTTTTGTTGCTACTTATCCTCCGACTAAATATCGTAAGATGGCAGATCCTGATAACGAATACAATGTATACGTTATCAATGCAACAGATGATGAATATACTTCGGCTACTACTGGTCAAAAGCCTGTTTCTAAGTACAACATTTATATAGCTGCTGACGAAAGTGTTGGGGCTATAGAAACCCACTTAGACAGTCTTTTGGATGCAAATGTAACATAGAAGTGTTTTTAAGTGTTTAGAGGTTAATCAAAGAGGGGAGCTTAGTGGCTCCCTTCTTTATATAATCTAATATGGAGTGTTAGTAGAAAAACAAACTTTTTCTTGGAAAAATGAATATTATTTTGTATATTTGTATCTTAAATTATAAGCTATGGTATTAGAACCAAAGTTCTTTATAGAACAACACAGAGACGCTCGATCATTCTCTTTTACAGATCAAACAGGAGAGTACGATGCAGAAGATAATCCTGGTGGTTTTGGAACCCCAAATCCAGAAGAAGGAGATGTAACTGATATTTCATTAGAAATAATTGGTCCTGAAGGAGGATCTTATGCATACGAAGGAGACTATTCTTCAACATTAGAAATTTTTGCAGAAGATATTGGTTATCCTAGTACCTTATTCAAAGATGGAGTTTATAAGTTTAAAGTGACTTATACTACAGAGTCAGATGATTATACAAGTGAAGTGGAGTTTTTTGGATTTGCCTCTATCATAGCTTCTGAAGTTATGAGGGCTTCTCTGGATTATCATCCTTCTGAATCGACATCAAAAAAGGAATGGATTTTGGAGCAACATAGATTGCTTAATAACCTCAGATTCTCTGCTCAAACAGGTAATTTGGAGTATTTTGATGAAAATCTCGAACAACTTCAAAAAATAAGATAATGGATCTAGTGTTTCAAGAGAGTTTACCAGTAACAAAGTTAATAACTTTGAGAATAACTTCTCTATATTTTAAGTATAAAAGTATAGGGAATAGGGAAGGATCTTATAAAGTAGGAGAAGCTCTTAAAGCTCTCCATGTTTATTTATCTATTCTGGAATATTATTATTATCAGGAACCTGATTCAGACCTAGTAATAGAGGAAGAAGATATTAAAAAAATATATAACAAATTCAAGCAAGTATATTTTGCTGTAAAACCAACTCCTTATGGCTATTAATTTTTATTCATTTCATACATATAAATTCATAAAGGATAGGCTCAGTAAGGATGAACTGGTGTCTATTAAATCAGGGGATATCCCTGGCTATCTTCAAGACAAGATAGATAATCTCACTATTATATTAAATGAGAGTGAAGATAAGATTAAAGTTGATACAGACTATATTATAAGTCTTATCCAAGAAATAGATCCACCAGAACAAACGGTCTTTATTTTTAAAAGACACACAGAACAGCCTGATACTCCCATAGGAAATGATCCTACAGGACCAAATTATGGAGATTGGCAATACTCTGCATACCCTTCAGACGGAACTAAGGATTCCTTATATATGTCTACAGGAAAGTTTGTAGATGTAGAACTGGAAGGAACTTGGTCTGAACCTATTAAAATTGATGGAACAGACGGTTTAAGTACTATTAAAGTTTATAAGAAAACTACTACTCTTACTGCTCCTGCTACTCCTACTACTACAGATCCTACAGATGGAGAAGGTTGGTATTTGGATTATTCTGATATAACGGACTGGGATACTACTGGAAACTATATTTGGGTATCCTTAGCAGTCTCTAATGATTTTGATGGAACTGCATGGAGTTCGATAGTAGGAGACTGGTCTGCTCCTAGACTAGAGAGAGTAATAGGACAATCAAAGGTTTCTTATATTTTTAAAAGAGCAGAGTCTAAACCCAGTACCCCTACAGCACTAGATCCAGTTCCTGAAACTTGGAACTATGGAGATTGGAAATACGCTCCTTACAATAAGACAGATATATCGCATATATTATGGATGTCTCAAGCTACTATATTTGGAGACAATCTTATAGAGACTTGGACTGAGCCTATCGCTTTAGATGAAAGTGGTCCAGGATATTATAAGAAGTTTGTGTTTAAAGCATCTGAGACTCCTTTGGATGAAACTGATAGACCAGAAGAAGAAGTTAATCCTACTGGATGGTTCGATGATCCATACGAAGCTGTAGACATAGGAGGAGATTTTCCTGTTTATATAAGTATGGCTGTGATTAAAGTGCCTGTATCTGGAGTAGAGCTTCTTACAGGACAGTGGTCAATACCCTATAAGTATTCTGGAGAAGACGGAGAAGATGGAGTTCCTGGAGAACACGCATTTAATGTATACTTATCTCCTTCGTCTCTAAGCTTTAATACAGATGAATATGATGAGATAAAACAAGATCTAACTACAACTGTTATTCGTTTAGCAGTGTTTTCAGGAAATACAGAGTACTTTTTTGACGATTCTCAGTCTCCTGCGCCAAACACCTATACTTATAGTATAGAATCAACGGACAATATTGTAATAGATCCTCAAATAGAGTCTGAGAGAGTCCAATTTATTCCTACAGATATACCTAATAAAGTAGTATCTGGAGGTGGTTTTGTTATTAAAGTATTTGATAATAACTCAGCAGTAGAACAAGAAACAGAATTTAACTTTGGAATTTCCAGAGATGGGGAAGATGGGGACGATGGAGACTCCCCTATAACGGGACAAGTAACTTCTGATAATGGATTTCAGTGGAAAGTAGATACAGATGGAAACTATTTTCCTAATACAGATATTATAACTCTTACCTGTTCCTTCAGAGAAGGTAAAAATACCTTTGCTGTTAGAACATTTCAGATAGCTCTTGACGGAAATAATGGTACTATAAGTGAAAATTACAATACTTCTGTTATAGATAATATTTCTTTTACTGAGTCAGGAGCAAACACTTCAGTATATACTGTTACTTTCCAAGAAGATGTTTCTCAAGAAACTGTATCCGCTACTATCAGTGTAGTAAAAGATGGAGATGATGGAGATGATGGGGATGATGGAGCTCCAGGAGAACATGCTTTCCACGCTAACCTATTACCTGGCTCTTTTGCTTTTAGTATAGACAGTGAAGGAAATGTTAACAATCTAGATGATGGTAAATTTGAGGTATCCGCTTACAGAGGAGAGACTATTTATACATTTGATAATTCTATTACTCCTGCTCCTAATACTTATGATGTAGAAGTTATTGAAGAGATTAATATAACAGTTGATGCTTCCACAGAAAATAGTCAAAGAGTTTTTACCCCTACTACTGTTAATACTGAAGCCAGAGGTGGTTCGGTATTATTAAAAATTACTGATAACACTTCTAATGAGTTTATACATCAAAGATTTGGATTTAGTAATATTTTAGATGGAGTGCCAGGAGACCCTGGAGAACATGCTTATAATGTTAGGATAAATCCTGAGACTTATTCTTTTAAAAAGGACAATGAAGGTAATATTACAGCTGTTGGAAATGGGCAGTTTACAGTAGAGATGTTTTTAGGAGAAATTATGTTTACCTACGATGACTCAGTAACTCCAGCAGACAATACCTATACCACTGAAATTGTGGAGCAGAGTGGAATTACAATGGTTGGTGAAGTAGTAGCAGGTCAAAGAGTTTATGTAGCTGAAGCTGTTACCGCAACAGAAGATGGATTTGTTAAAATTAAAATCACCAGCAACAATAGTCAGCAAGAATTTATTAGGGAGTTTCGTTTTATAATCACTGAAGATGGTGATGATGGTGAAGATGGACAACCTACTTTTATGTTTAACTTTGATAACACTCCTAGTGTAATTAAATTAGGAGAACTAGAAAACGTAGTAGGTAGTCTGGAATTGGGAGATTCTAGATTAAGAGCTACTTATGGAAATCAAGGTTTAGCATACGATGGGATGTCTGTACAAGAGAGTCCTGCGGTGAATCCTCAACACGACAATACCTTTACTGTAACTGATTGGTCTGTATACACAGTACCCTTTATAGAAGGAGAGAATTCTTCTGTAGATTGGAACTTTCATGTAATAGATGAAAAACTCTGGATTAAACTTGAAGCGATAGATGCAGCCGTTGTAAAAATTAGTTTAGATATAGCTGCTCAAATTGACGGGGAACTTTATAGCTTCCCTGACGCAGCTACACAAACTTACTTAGTAGTAAAAGACGGGCAGAGTGGTTATACTGCTTTTCTAACTAATGATAATTTCACTTTTAGAGTAGACAGCGATGATCAAGTTTTAAACTTAGAAGACGGATCTTTTGAAGCTAGGGTCTTTTATGGTTCTACAGAGTTTTTATATGATGGGTCTCAAGACCCTGCAGAGAATACTTATGATCTTACTGTAGATTATATAAACCCAGAAGGAATAATTTCTCTCGCTGAGTCTACTACAGAAGAAGGACATAGAAGTATAGACCCTGTAGGACTAAATGTAAATCAACGATCGGGGTCTGTAGGTGTTACTATAACAGAAAATAATAGTGGAATAAATTTTAAAAAGGTATTTAATCTCCAAATACAGAAAGATGCGGTGTCTAGTTACACCGTTAATATTAATCCCAGAACACACGAATTCTTAGTAAACACTGAAAACGAAGTAATAGATGAAGAAGACGGAGCTTTTGAAATAGAAGCTTTCTATGGAGAAGTCAGGTTAACCTATGATGATACCCTTAACCCAGCTAGTTTTACTTACGATGTAGAAATTTTAGAACAAGTAGGTGTTTCAATGGTTGAGTCTACAGTAGATGGTCAGAGAGTTCTTACTCCTGAAATTGGAAGTGTGGACTCTAGTTTAAGGTCTGGGTCTGTTAAAGTTAAAATTACTAGTAATGATAGTGCACTTATATTTGTAAGAACATATAAATTTAGAATAAATAAGGAACCAGTATCTCCTTTGATAGTTACTACAGAGCCACAAACTCATATTTATTCTTATTATCACGGAATAGTTCCTGCTAAACAAAATTTAACTGTTATAGTTCCCAGAACTTATACAGAGTCTGCAGGGAAAATGATGGATTTGAGGTTTTCAAAAACTGGAGAGACTGATGTTGTAAGAGATTTGTCTGTTGCTACCTACAGAATGTTAACCTTAGTAGAATGGGTAGAAGTTTTTAACGAAGACAGACCCTTTGGTTCTGTATACGCCAGAATAGATACTAGTAATTTCTCTGGGTCATTCTTACTAACTTTCTATGATGATAGAGGAGACTTTACTCTTACTACGGAAACACTTACTCCTGGATTTAGTGTTTCTTTAGGTTCTTATCAACCTTTCACAGACTCTGCAGAGTTAATAGATTTAGAAGACGGTTATGCTACTGTACATGCAAGGTGGGGAAATGTAGAGCTTACTTGCCCAGATACATCTACTACAAATCCTACTGAAAATAATACCTATAAGGTAACAAACATTACTCTAGACGATGTAACGTCTATGTCTTATACAGAAGCTATTGTAAATGACCAATTCCAAATACAACCTATAACATTCTCAAGAAAGAGAGCTACCTTTACCATAGTAGTAACTGCTATGTTGGGTGGAGAATTGGTTACTAGGATAGTTGTTTTAAGATATGGAAAAGTGGGGGCAATTAAAGGAGATGATGGTAGAAAAGGAGACAGGCTGGAACATATCTATAGACAAGCCGAGTCTCAACCAGATACTCCTAGTCAAACATTTCCCAACAACTGGTACACAGATCCAGCAGAAGCACAAGAAGCGATAGGAACAACAGCTGATTCCAGGTTGTGGATGAGTCTTGCTTATAAAGGAGCAACTGGGACTCTTACTACTAATTGGACAGAGCCTGTAGCCTTAGATGGTCCTAGGGGTATTTCTATTGAACAGAGATATAAAGAAGGTTCAAGTCAACCAAATACTCCTACAGGAAACGATCCTACAGCACAAGGTTGGAGCACAGTTCCTCCAGTAGAGCCAAGTAACTCTATTTGGGTTTCAGTGGGATATTTTGACGGTAATAATGAGTTAATAGACAGTTGGTCTAGTCCCACTGTATGGTCAGATAGAGCGTCTTTAGACTTCAGCGAACTTCTTTCATCTATGGAAGATGATATTATTGCCTTACAAGGTATAGCTACTGACCACAACAACAGACTAACTGCATTAGAAGAAGAAGTATTTACACCATAATATTATGTCTATAGATAGTAGTGGTTTTAATTATGTAAGAAGAAGGTATTATATAGAAGAAGTAAATAGACTTAGGAATTCTCTAAGAAATATACTTCCTGAATATATAAGTACTAGTTCTACTATTTATGTAGGTAAAGGTGTTCCTGCTAGATCTTTAGGTAGAAATAAAGAGTGGTATGTAAATATCAATAATGGGGTAATATTTCTAAAAACTTCTAGGTGGGCTTGGAAATCTTTAGCTAAAGTTATAGGTGGTTGGGCGGAGACTAAGTATATTTACACATACTCTGAAGAACAGCCAGAGAAACCCACACAAGAAATTAACCCTGGGTGGTCTACAAAGCCCCTACAATTTAATGAAGAGAGTGGTAGAAGTATTTGGTTCTCTACAGCTAGGTATGTGGATGGTCTAAGAATATCAACTTGGACAGAACCAGCTTTATTTGTTAGAGCAACTCAAGCACTCGGTGAGCAGCACGACCGCCTGCACTCC
>Ga0207421_10003841_pt1 | contig 17649 bp, 23 predicted proteins | sample SodLakKL_010_SED_4_FD_187542 | JGI IMG/M metagenome (GOLD analysis project Ga0207421, IMG submission 187542) | Alkaline sediment microbial communities from Lake Tanatar, Kulunda Steppe, Russia - 8KL_010_SED (SPAdes) (version 2) | ecosystem: Environmental > Aquatic > Non-marine Saline and... | reverse complement strand
GCCCCGGAACCAAAAGTCCCCCAGTCTCCCACCAGCCAGCCCGTCTTCCACCGACGCGAGACGGGGTCTTGAAGCAGCCACCCGTGCAGGCGAACCGTCTGGTATCCCGGGTGGCTCCCGTCGTCCGTGGTGTCTCTCTCGCCGGCCGTTGCGACCCTCTCCGTCCTCCCGCCGGCCGATCCAATCGTCTTCGCTCTTTCGTCGACCGACGCGATCGTCTTCGCCCTCGCGTTGGCCGTCGCGGTCGTCGTCGGTATGGTCGTCCACGAGTGGTCTCACGCGCTGGTTCTCCGTGTGGCGGGGATCGAGTACGAAATCGCGTACCTCCCCGACCGGGCTGGGGGAGCGCTGGCGACGCTCGCCTCGCGGTGGGCAGTCGTCAGACCACGACCCTCCGGAAACGAGTCGACGTGGGGGCTCCGGCTGGCCGCCCTCGCCCCGCTCGCGCTCTTTCCGGTGGCTGCCGCCATCGCCCAGCTTCCCGCCGGCCCGGCCACGACGGCCACCGCAGTCGGCTTCCTGGCCTGTGCGCTCCCGAGTCCCCAGGACTTCGCCGTCGCCTTCCACGGCCACCGCGCGCTGGCGGTGGCCGGATAGCCGGCGGGTTCGGGGGATCGATCCGCCGCGTGGACCGATCAGTAGTTTTTGAACAACAGCGCCCGGACGTCGTCTTTCGTCTGAACGTCCTCGGTGGTTCCGTCGGGGAGATCGACGCGGTAGCGGTAGTCGGCGGCGGGGGACTCCGCCCACTTGTCGTCGTGGGTTTCGAGCAGGCTCATCATCCGATCGAGCATGTCGTCGTCGGAGGCGTCCCCCTCCCCGGCGGTTCCGTCGTCTGTGCTCTCGTCGTCCGCGTCGTCTACAGCTTCGGCTTCCGCGTCGTCTACAGCCTCGGCTTCCGCGTCGTCTACAGCCTCGGCTTCCGCGTCGTCTACAGCCTCGGTTTCAGCGCCGGCGTCGGATTCTCCGGCCCCGTCACCGGACTCCTCTCCGTCCACCGTGACCGACTCCGCTCCCTCTCCGTCGTCGAGCCCCTCGTAGCTGACCGTGCCCTCCCCGGCGAGCTCCCTGCCGACGGAGGCGGCGACGTCGTCGGTCGCCGAGTCGGTGAACTCGACGTCGATCTCGACGCCGCCATCGAGGTTGTCGATCAGAAACTGGACGGCGTCGCGTTCGCGGACGTAGCCGTACGGACCCACCACGTTCCGGGAGATCTCCTCGCGGAGCTGCTGGATGAAGGCGTACTGCTCGTCCGTGACCTCGAGCGTTTCCATGTCTCCCCGATGTTCCGGGGGGTACATAATTGTTTGACGGGGCCGTCTCCGGCGGACGGCCGCCTCGCGGGCCGTGTCAACAACTATTTCCCGGCGAGCGACCAATTTTCGAACGACCAACCGTTCCCCCGTCGCCGGGGGAAGATCCCACATGGAAGACACCTCGAAGTATCTCATCCACGCGAACGTTACGGCTGACGGCGTCGTCGAACGCAGCGACGTCGTCGGCGCCGTCTTCGGGCAGACCGAGGGGCTGCTCGGGGACGACCTCGACCTCCGGGACCTGCGGGCCTCGGGTCGGGTCGGCCGCATCGACGTCGAGGTGGGGAGCACGCGCGGGCAGTCTTACGGCCACCTGACGATCGCCACCAGCCTCGACAAAGTAGAGACCGCCACGCTGGCTGCCTCCCTCGAGACGATCACCCGGATCGGTCCCTGCCGGGCCGAACTGGAGGTGATCGAGATCGAGGACGCCCGAGCGGCGAAACGAAAGGACGTCGTCGAGCGCGCGAAGGAGCTCCTCGAGACGGGCTTCGACGACAGCGTGATGAGCTCGGAGGAGATCCTCGCCGAAGTTCGCCAGCACGTCCGGGTCGAGGACATCACCGAGTACGAGGGGCTGCCGGCGGGCCCACGGGTCGCCGACAGCGACGCGATCATCGTCGTCGAGGGACGTGCGGACGTGCTCACGCTGTTGAAATACGGCGTCAAAAACGCCATCGCCGTCGAGGGGACGAACGTCCCCGAGGCCGTCGCCGACCTCACGACCCGCCGCACCGTCACCGCCTTCCTGGACGGCGACCGCGGCGGCGATCTCATCTTAGAGGAGCTCTCACAGGTCGGGGAGATCGACTACGTGGCGTTCGCGCCCGCCGGGAGTTCGGTCGAGGACCTGGACCACCACGGGCTGTTCGCCGCCCTCCGGAACAAGGTCCCCTACGACGCCGTCGCGGGGTTGAACGTCCCCCGCGAGGCGGTCGCGGCAACCGACGGCAGCGCTTCCCCGGCACCGACGGAGGGCGACCGGCGGGAGCGATCGGACGTCGGGTCGACCGACGACGAGACCGCCACGGACGACGAGGCGGTGACGGAGCCCGAAACGACGACGGAGCCCGAGACGATCTACGGCCACGCGACGGCCGTGATCCGGGAGGGAACCGATCGGGTCCGATTTCTCGACGGTGGTGGCGAGGTGATCGGTGAGTCGGACGCGGGCGCCGCCTACGAGAGTCTCGACGGAGTCGAGCCCGTACCGACGACGCTCGTTCTCGACGGCGTCCTAGACCAGCGGCTGGTCGACCTCGCGGCCGACCGTGGCGTCGACCGGATCGTCGCGAGCGCGCTCGGCGAGTTCACGAAGCGGCCGACGAGCGTGGCCGTCCACGCGATCGACGACGTCGCCGAGAACCCACCCCGATAGGTCCTCAGCCGTGGATGCCCATCGCCTCGATCTGTTCCTGGTAGCGGTTGCGGATCGTCACCTCGGTCACCTGGGCGACGTCGGCGACCTCCCGCTGGGTCTTTTTCTCGTTACAGAGCAACGAGGCGGCGTAGATCGCGGCGGCGGCGTAGCCGGTCGGGGACTTTCCGGAGAGCAATCCCTCCTCGGCGGTCTTTTCGATGATCTCGTTGGCCTTGGTCTGGACCTCCTCTGAGAGCTGGAGTTCGGAACAAAAGCGGGGGACGTACTTTTTCGGGTCGACGGGTTTCATCTCGAGGCCGAGCTCCTGTGAGATGTACCGATACGTGCGACCGATCTCTTTGCGTTCGACGCGGGAGACTTCGGAGATCTCCTCTAGGCTCCGTGGGATACCTTCCTTCCGGCAGGCGGCGTACAGCGCCGAGGTGGCGACGCCCTCGATCGACCGTCCGCGGATCAGATCTTCCTTGAGTGCTCGCCGGTAGATCACCGACGCGACCTCCCGGACCGACCGCGGGACCCCCAGGGCGGAGGCCATCCGATCGATCTCGCTCAGCGCGAACTGGAGGTTTCGCTCGCCTGCGTCTTTGGTTCGGATCCGTTCTTGCCACTTGCGCAGCCGGTGCATCTGGCTGCGTTTCTTCGAGGAGATAGAGCGGCCGTAGGCGTCTTTGTCCTTCCAGTCGATCGTCGTCGTCAGCCCCTTGTCGTGCATCGTCTGTGTCGTCGGGGCGCCGACGCGGGACTTCTGTTGTCGCTCCTGATGGTTGAACGCCCGCCATTCCGGGCCGGGGTCGATCTTTTCTTCTTCCACGACGAGCCCACAGTCTTCACAGATGAGCTCACCCCGGTCGGAGTCCTTGACGAGGTTCTCCGAGGAGCATTCGGGGCAGGAACGTACCCCTTCCGACTCCTCGGCCTCGTCCATCTCACGAACGCGCTCCCGCTGGCGGGTGGACCGTGTCATCGCACTTTTATAGTAGTAAGATCAAAGTATATAAACCCTTGGACAGGGTGAACGGGTGGAACGGTGAATCTCCCGAAAAGTAACCGTTGCGGGGTTCAACCCGCCGATTTCCGGTCGAAAACCGGAAAGATTTTAGCCAGGTCTCCGGGAGAGAGCGCACGATGCCGGTCATCGAGTGTGACGTCGAGCTCGCGCGCGACCGCCTCGAAGAGGCCGGCGTGACCGTCGAGCCGGGCAACACCGACCACGAACGCTGGCGGGCGTCCCACGGCGCGGCGACGGCCGTCGCCTACGACGGGAAGGTCGTGATCCAGGGCGAACGCCCACGGGACGTCGAGACCCTGCTGCGGGACGGCGGCGGGCGCGCGCACGTCTACTTCGACGGCGCCGCCCGGGGGAATCCCGGACCCGCGGCGATCGGCTGGCTGATCGTCACCGGCGACGGCGTCGTCGCCGAAGGGAGCGAGCGGATCGGCCGGACGACGAACAACCGCGCGGAGTACGAGGCGCTGATCGCGGCGCTCGAGGCCGCCCGCGAGTACGGCTACGAGGAGGTCCACGCGAGGGGGGACTCCGAACTGATCGTCAAACAGGTCCGCGGGGAGTACGAGACCAGAAACCCCGAACTCCGCGAGAGGCGGGTGACCGTCCACGAGCTGCTCTCCTCGTTCGAGGAGTGGACGCTAGAGCACGTCCCTCGCGAGGTCAACGAACGTGCCGACGAGCTCGCGAACGACGCACTCGAAAAGGGGTGACGGCGGCGTCGGCGACGGCGGACCGCGCCGCGACGGAACGGCGGCGTCGGCCCGCGATCGACAGGACGAAATCCCGGGACCACCTACAGCCGGGGACGTGAGCGACCACGAACCGACCGAGGGGGTAGAGCTCCCCGCCGACGTGACCGACGAGGTCGAGCGGCTGACCCGGCTCGCGAGGCGGGCGACCGACGACGGCGAGCGGGCGGCCTACCGGCGGCGCCGCGAACGGATCCTCGAACCCCACGGCTTCACCGCACGGCTCCGAGAGGACGACTACCTCGTGATCCACCCCGAGGAGTGGCTCGATGACGGCACGGTCCGCACCGACCGGATCGAGGACCTCTCGCGGGCCGTCGAACTCCCCCTCGAGGGGCCGGGCGATCCCGAGGACTGGTCGGCCGTCGACGCCGAGAACCGCGAGCTGGCCGCGGCCGTCCGCCGCGAGGGAGGGGCCGTCCACGGCGAGAACGCCGACGCGCTCGCGGACTTCATGGGCAACCACTGCGCGAAGCCGATCGCGTCGGCGACGGCCGCTGAGCTGCGGGAGTTTCGCGAGGAGTACTTCGTCAGAAACGCCTGGCCCTCGGCGGACCAGCGGGAGGCCATAGCGGAGTCGATCGCGCTCGCGTTCGAACTCGCCGGCGAGCCCGTGCCCGAGTGAGCCCGCCGACGGCCTACAGGCTTCCGTCGACGAGCTCGTGGAGCTCCTCGGCGCGGCCCTCGTCGGTGACGAGCTTCGAGAACGCCCACTCGAGCCCGTCGAGGACGGCCGCGTAGCCGTCCTCGGTCAGCTCGTACTGGTTCGTCCGCTTGTCGAGCTGGCTTTTCTCGACGAGTCCGAGCTCGACGAGCTCGTCCAAGTTCGGGTAGAGCCGGCCGTGGTTGACCTCGGTCCCGTAGTAGGCCTCGAGCTCGCGTTTGATCGCCAGCCCGTACATCGGCTCTTTCGTGAGTACCGTGAGGATGTTCGTCTGGAACGCCGTCAGCTCCCGTGCGATGCCCTGACTGCCCGTGATTGATTGTGCCTCTGACATGGGTTTTTAAATGTCACCTGACTATTTAAGGTTTCTCTACCAGTCGCGTGTCGAGTCCGTCACGCCGCGACGAACGCGGCCGGCCGAGGGGGCTCGTCCGAGCGTTCGGGCGATCTTCGACCATCGACACTGTCAACTCGGACACGATTAGGAAAGTACTTTTTGATCGACCGTCGAAGCGATGACATGGTGAATCTGTGGGAAGACCTCGAGACGGGACCGAATCCACCCGAAGAGATCTACGCCGTCGTCGAGTGTCTGAAAGGCGAGCGTAACAAGTACGAGTACGACAAGGACATTCCGGGGGTCGTGCTCGATCGCGTCCTCCACTCGAACGTCCACTACCCCTCCGACTACGGCTTCATCCCGCAGTCGTACTACGACGACGAGGACCCCTTCGACGTGCTCGTGCTCGTCGAGGACGCGACGTTTCCCGGCTGTGTGATCGAAGTCCGCCCCGTGGCGTTGATGCGGATGGACGACGACGGCGAGCAAGACGACAAGGTGATCGCCGTACCAGTCGAGGATCCCCGCTACGACCACATCGAGGGGCTCGCGGACGTCCCCCAGCAGCAACTCGACGAGATCGACGAGTTCTTCGAGACCTACAAGAACTTAGAGGAGGGCAAGGAAGTCGAGACCCTGGGCTGGGAGGACAGACAGGCCGCCTACGACGCGATCGAACACGCCCAGGAGCTCTACGAGGAACAGTTCGGCTAGATCGACCAGACCCCCTGAGGAACTTCCGTCATCGACGGTCCGGTCGACGGGGGTCCGTCGAGGCCGCGATCGACGACAGGACGGCGGTTTCGCCGACGAGGGCACTGTCACGATCGGACGGCGGTTTCGCCGACGAGGTTATGCCCGTCGGCGGGATACGGATCCCCGGGAAACCCGTGGGAGCGTCTCCCGACAATCATGGCAACCGACACCGACGACGGAACCCCCGGAACCGACTTCGAACGACGTCTCCGTGCGTTGCTCCTGGAGAGCTTCGCGGCGGGGGAGGGAATCGAGGGTCGCTGGCCGATCACGATCCCGATCGCCGACGCCCCGAACTGGACCGTGACCGTCCGACGTTCCGACCGCGACGGCTCCTCCCCCTACGAGCCAGAGCTGCTCGAGGAGTGACAGTCGCCGGCGATCTTCAGGCCGCCCGGACGTTCAGTTCGAGACGTGAATTTCGTAACAAAGTATATGTTCGTCCCCTCCGACCGGACGTTCGAGGGCCCGCGGCTTCCGGACGGTGACTTTGCCGTCCGGGCCGTGGCCTCCTAGGAGCAACTCATGCCAACCAACGATCGAAAGAACGGAACGGAGCCGGTTCCGATCGGCCCGTCGGTCCCCGCCACGCGGATGTTTCGAGCGCTCTCGGAGGAGCGACGCCAGCAGGCGGTCGTCTATCTCACCCAGAGGGCAGGGGCGATTTACCTCGGCGATCTGGCCGAGTACATCGCGATACGGGAAGGCGCGCCGAGCCGCGACCGCTACGAGCGGATCCTCGTCGACCTCCACCACCGGTGCCTGCCGGCGCTCGTCGACACCGGAGTCGTGACGTACGATCCCGCCACCGAGCTGGTGGAGCTGTCCGTGCCTGCCGCCGAGATCCGGCCGTACCTCGATCTCCTGCCGGGCGGACCGAACTAGGCTACACCACGCTACGCCGGCTCCCTCGCCGGGCGTGGAAGCCGTACAGCCGGAAGTCGTCGGCGACGACGAGCCGGTCGCCCAGCGCGAACAGCCCGCCCGAACAGCCCGGCTCGTCCGGGACCGACGCCGACCACCGCTTCTCGCCGTCGGCGTCGATCGCAACGAGCCCACAGCCGTCGGCGTCCGGGAGCGAGCCGTGTGCGTACAGCCCGTCGGGGGTGGCGACGCGTTCGTCGGGGAGCGATCGCTCGCGACGCCAGACGCGCTCGCCGCTCCGGGCGTCGACGGCGAGCAACTCCCCCCGGCCGACGTGGTAGAGCCGGTCGCCGCCGACGAGCGGTCGATCGCCGGCCACCCCACCGACCTCGGGGTCGACCACGCGCTCGCCGCCGCCGTCGAACCCCCAGGTGAGGCCGTCCTCGACCGGTCCGACGAACGCGCGGCCGGCGGCCGTCTCCAGCCACCTCACCCCGTCGGGCAACGCGGCCGTGGCCCGCCGACCATCCGTGTCCAGTGCGAGAAGCCGGGACTCGGTCCCGCCGACCCTCGCCCAGGCCCGATCGCCGTCGACGGCGACCCCTGGGACGTCCGCGCCGACGCCGATCGTGAACAGCGTCTCGCCGTCGTCCGGATCGAACCCGTGGACGGCGCCCTCGCCGGCGGCGACGACCAGCCGGCCGCTCGCGGCCAGCCGAAGGTCGGGCTCGCCGACCTCGGCCGTCCAGCGGACCTCGCCTCCGTTCCCCTCGCTGCCGTCGTCGTCCTCGCCGCCATCGTCGCCCTCGCTGTCGGGACCGACCGCGGCGACGATCCCGCCCTCGAGGGGCAGGTACGCGCTCCCGTCGGCGACCGCCGGCTCGCCGTCGGCCTGGTACTGGCGGTCGTCCGTCTCGGCCCGCCACCGGCGGTCGCCGGCGTCGTCGTAGACGCTCACGTGGACGTTGCTGAACTCGTGCCACTGGCCGGTTTCGAAGTCGTGGGTCCGACCGGACTGGTTGAGAACGCCGAACAGCGACTCGCCGTCGGCGAGCCACGTCCGGTCGCTCCGGCTCGGCGTCACCGTCGACCCCCTCGCCCCCCGACCGTCCCAGGCGAGGTCGCCGGCCCCGGCCTGGTAGCCACAGCCGGCGATGGCGGTCGCCAGCCCGGCACCGACCGCGGCCAGGAACGTCCGGCGACGTCTCATACTCCGCCCCGTTCGAGCTCGCGGAGCCGGTCGATGCGCTCGTCGGTCGGCGGGTGGCTGTCCGGGAAGATGTCGGTACTGATCAGCTCCTTCGAGCCGAACGCCCGGGCCTCGAGCGGCGCGAGGTAGAGCGCCTCGACGCCCCCGTCGTACCGCCGGAGGTCCTCGTCGGGGATCTCGGGCATTCTCCCGTCGATACGCTCCAGGGCGCTCGCCAGCGCCGCTGGGTCGCCGGTGATCGCTGCGGCCCCCCGGTCGGCGGCGTACTCGCGGTGTCGCGAGAGCAGCCGGTAGAGGAGGACGCTCGCGACCCAGAACATCGCCGAGACGGCCATGGTGAGCACGGTAGTGACGGTGATGACGACGGCGGCGACCGCCAGCCCGCGGCCGTCGCGGCTCCCGCCGCCCGCGCCGGCACCCAGCAGCCGGTAGAAGCCGTACAGCACCCAGAACGCGACCACCGCGAGGTAGTAGGTGATCGTCGGCAACAGCCAGGCGACGGTCATCAGGCTCGCATCGCGGTTGCCGAGGTGGGCCAGCTCGTGGGCGAGGACCGCCTCGAGCTCCCGGTCCTCGAGGGAGTCGAGCAGTCCCGTCGAGACGACGACCGTCCCGTCGTCGGCGGTTCCCACCGCGAAGGCGTTCGGGAGGTCGGCCTCGAGGACGGCCACCTCCGGCTCGGGGACGCCGGCCTGGGCGGCGAGCCGGGTGACCGTCGCGTGCAGGTCGGGGTACTCCTCGGCGGTCACCCGCCTGGCGTCGACGCTCCCGAGGACTGCGGTGGGGCCGTACCGGTACTGGACGACGAAGCCGCCGAGGACGACGACGGTGAGGACGACGGGATCGACGTAGAACTCGCCGTGGTAGGGTCGTTCGGTGGCCCACTCGAGCAACGCGATGCCGACGGTGTTCGCCAGCAAGAGGAACGTGTAGACGAACGCGAACGGGAGGACGACGAGAAAGAGGAGCGTCACTCCCATGCGCACGCGAAGCTCGCGGTCTGCGCTCGGGGCGGCGTCGGTCCGGAGGGACATGGCTCGCGGGGCTTGGAGGGAGAAGCGAACGGAGCCGAAATAAATCTGTCCGTCGGTCGGACGGTCGTCGGCATCCCCCGATGTCAAAACGGCCGCTCACGCCCCTACCGACCGAACGGCCGTTCGGTCCGCTGTCGGCCGGACGGCCGCTCCCCCGCCGGCCGAACGGAGGTTCACTCCTCCTGGAAGTAGATGTCGGGGTTGCGCCAGTAGAACAGCCCCCAGGCGAGGGTGAAGCCGCCGGCCATCGCGAGGACGTCGGCGATCAACCGGTTCGGCCAGCCGTCGAGTCCGACGAGCACGACCGAGGCCCCGAGGCTCGCCCCCAGGAGGATGAACAGGACGTCGCCGACGATCCGTTCGCGGCGGTTCTCCCAGTAGCCGGCCTTCTGCTCGTCGTACCAGAGGCCGACGAAGATCAACACGGGCGACATCGCGGCGATGACCGCGACGACGCCGTACTCGAACGGGAGTCCGAGCGGAAAAAACACCAGCAGGTTCGCCAGCTGCGCGACGATCGTCGCCCCGAACAGTCCGACCAGGAGCCAGCCCCACCGTGGCAACCGATCCTTGTCCATGGGGACGACGGTCACCGAGGGGGAATAATCCTGCCGCTCTCACTCCGCACAGCAGGCGTCCTCGCCGGAGCCAGCGCCGTCGGCGGCGACTGGCTCTTCGATGCGATAGAGGCTCTGACGGGCGTCCGCGAAGTAGATGTCCTCGTCGACGATGCCGATCTCCTCTAACCGCTCTAGGGCGTAGCGGACGGTGCGCGCCGAGAGCATCGACTCCTCGACGATCTGTTTCTGTGTCAGCGGACCGTCGTACTCCAGAACCTTGAACACGAGCTTCGCGCTGGGGGGCAGATCTTCGATGGTTTCCCCGTCAGTTGCTGCCATGCTACGATTCGAAAACTCGCAGGGGCATAAAAGTTGAGCCTTCGTCGTTCGTCCGGCGGCGATCGGACGCCGGGACGGCGACGGCACCCTCGACCGGAACGCCGACCAGCCGGTCGCTCCACCGGCTCCGGACGGCGAAGCCGGCCGCCTCGAGGACCGCCACGAGGTCGATCTGTCGGCAGTCGACGGCCCCGGGGAGGAGCCGACGGCAGCCGGCGTACAGCCGCGCCGGGAGCCGCTCCGAGCGGGCGAGCGAGAGGACGCCCAGCCGGCCGTCGGGCGCGAGGATCCGCCGACACTCCCCGAGGACGGTCCGTCTGCCGTCCGGCGGGAGGCTCTCGAGGACCGACGCCGCGAAGATCGCGTCGACCGTCCCGTCGGCGACGTGGTCGAGCGACCGGGCGTCGCCGTGGATCAGTGTCGCCCGGTCGCCGAACCCGCGACGCTCGAGGCGCGCCCTCGCGAGCTCGATCATCTCCCCGGAGACGTCGACGCCGACGACCCTGCCCGTCGGACCGACGCGCTCACAGAGCTCCACGAGCTCGGTTCCGGGGCCGGGACCGATCTCGAGGACCGTCTCGCCGGGTCGCGGGTCGAGCTCCTCGACCAGCCGGCCGACGGCACCACGCGGGAGCCAGCGGACGTATCGCTCGTAAATCGGTGCGATCCGATCGTACCAAGCCGCGGGTTCGCCGCCCGATCGGACCAGCTCGATGAGGCGCATACGGATCGTTCGACCCCGGGACCTAAATGGTCACCTGACGACGGTGACCGGCACCGGCGCGCGGCGGACGACGGTCTCGGCGACGCTTCCGAGCAGGAGTCGGCTCGCGCCGTCGCGGCCGTGGCTCCCCATCACGATGTGATCGACCTCCCGATCGTCCGCCTGGTCGACGATCGAGCGGGCTGGCCGGCCGACGCCGACGGCCGTCTCGACCGACGCGCCGGTCGCCGTCGCGATCTCGGCGGCCTCCTCGAGGGCGCTCTCGGCCTCCGCTTCGGCCGCCGACTGGAGCTCGCCGTCGAGCCAGCCCGGCGAGGTCGGTCCGGCGCTCCCGAGCTCGATCACGTAGAGAACCGTCAGCTCCGGGCTCTCGAACAGCTCCAGGGCGTACTGGAGCGCCTCCGTGGCGGTCTCCGAGCCGTCGATCGGGACGAGTACGTGTGTCACGGGCTGACGAACGCCTGCCAGAATAAAATCGGTTGCCCTTCTCGAGCCGAGAGTCACCGCCGCCGACCGGTCGTCGTCGGTATAGGTGCCGTCCCCGTTTTTAACCGCTCGCGTCGTAGCCCGACGTATGGATCGTATCCTCGTTCCGGTCGACGGCTCGCCGCTGTCCCGCCGCGCGTTCGAGATCGCCATAGAGGAACACCCGGAGGCGGAGCTCGTTGCACTCCACGTCGTCGACCCGACCGAGCCGGGTTACAGCGTCGTCGGCCGGGAGGACGCCGACGAGCTCGAACCCCGCCGCGGTTCGGCGGAGTGGTACGATCGAGCCCGCGAGCTCGCCGACGAGCTGTTCGCGGAGCTGGCGGAGTTCGCGAGCGGAACCGGCGTCGAGCTGACGACCGAGACGGTCGTCGGCCGCGCCGATCGGGAGATCGTCGATCACGCCGTCGGGAGCGACGCCGACGCGATCTTCCTCGGGAGTCACGGCCGTTCGGCGGACGCCCACCTGCTCGGGAGCGTCACCGAAGCGGTGGCCTTCCGTGCGCCGGTCCGGGTGTGTCTCGTCCGGTGAGGACGGGCCCCGGCTATATGTCGCCGGCCGTGGTGGGGGAGTGCGATGGCCCGAAGTTCGGATCCCTGGTACGGACGGACGATGACCGACGACGCCGTGACTGACTTTCTCAACGAGCGAGGGACCGGTGTCCTCGCGCTGGCGGAAGACCGGCGTGCGTACGGAATCCCGGTGGCGTTCGCCTACGACGAGGCGAACGAGCGGGCGATCTTCGACCTCGGGTTCGCACCCGGCAGCAAGAAACGATCGTTCATCGAGGCGACCGAGGAGGTCTGTCTCACCGTCTACGAACACGTCGACAGCGACGACTGGCGAAGCGTCGTCCTGACCGGCCCCCTCCGGGAGCTGTCGGCCGGCGAGGTAGACGACGACGTCGAGGCGTGGTTCCACGCCGTCGCCGGGGACATCGACGTCGCGAACAGCGAGCTCGATCTCCAGTGGTACGCCCTGGAGGCCCGGGAGCGTTCCGGACGGTTCCTGGAGCCCGAGAGGCGGTCGGAGTGAGCCACCGCTCCCTGTGGCTCGCCTCGAGCGATCCACACGCCCCGTCTCGGCTGATCGCTCTCTGCGCGCTGGCCCGATCGGTCAATCCTCGCTTTCCTCCCCGCGTTCGCGGTCGTAGACCGCAAAGAGCGTCTCGAACTCCTCGGGAAGCTGGTTTCGGGCCTTCTCTACGTTCCCCGGCGGAACGCGCTCACCGAGGATGGCGACGATCTGCTGGGCGTGGTAGTTGGCCGTGGGCCGATCACAGCCCTCGCGCTCGGCGACGCGGTCGAGAAACTCCTGGTAGTCGAACCGTTGACCCGACTCGGCCTCGGCCAGATAGCGGTCGATCTCCATCGGCAGCGGGCTCGCGAGGTCGGTCGCCTCCCCCTCGTGGAGCCGTTCCCCGAGGGTCGTCAACGTCGCCCGCGTCGCCCGGACCGCCGGGCCGAGTTCCGCGAGCTCGAGTCGGTGCTGGACCTGTCCGGTGAACTCCTTGTAGCTCATGGTCCCGTGGGGATTCGACGGCCACCGGGGTAAATCCCCCCTCCGTTCGGGACGGTCGACGGCCATCACCGACGGCAACTCTTTTTACGGCTCGGTTCACGGGGCTACTCGAGGGACGGGAGAGTGAATCCGGACGACTGGGAGTGGGAGTTCGAGGACGGTCGGCGGACCGCGAGGGGGTCCGTCGAGCCGATGACGGAGTCGGAGCTGTCGACGTTCCTCCGCGAGCAGGGAACCGGCGTGCTCTCGCTGGCCGGCGGCGAGGACGTCTACGCCGTGCCGATGTCGTTCGGGTACGACGACGGGAGGCTGTACTTCCAGTTCGGATCGGGCGAGGGCAGCCGAAAGCTCGAGTTACTCGAGCGAACCGGGAGGGCGACCGTGACGACGTACCTCGTTGCCTCGGCCGAGGAGTGGGCGAGCGCGATCGTCTCGGGCCCCGTCGAACGGGTCCCCGAAGACCGCCGCGAGACGGCCCTGGAGGCGATCGAGGCGAACGCGACGTTCCCGACGCTTGGGGTGACGGGGACCGACTCCGGCGAGATCGTCTACGAGCTGTTCGCGCTCGACCCCACCGACCGGTCGGGCCGGAAGGGAGCCGGCTACTCGCCGACCTCCGAGTGACCGCGAACGTGGCGGACGATCACTTCGCGAACCTGGTGGACGATCACTTCGCGAACGTGGCGGACGATCACTTCTCGCCCGTCGTCGTGGTCGGCGTGACGGCACCGGCACGGATCTCCTTCGTGCCGTAGTAGAGGATGATCGTCGTCACGAGCGCCGAGGAGCCGATCAGGAGGACGAAGCTGACGGTGTCGAACGCCGCGATCCCGGTCCAGTTTGCGATCTCCCCGAACGCGACGGCGGCGCTCGCGAGCAACAGCATGATCCCGAAGTAGATCGTCACGTCGCTCTCGTCGACGTACACCGTCGCGGCCGAGCCGATCCGGGCGCCGAGCGCGCTGCCGACCAGCAACGCGGTGACGACGCCGACGTCGATGACACCCGAGCGGCCGTAGCTGAACGCGCCGACGCCGCCGGAGATCAGGGCCCCGAAGAGGCTCGTCCCGACGGCGACGGCGAGCGGGACGCCGATGAGGTAGTAGATCGCCGGCATCCGGACGAAGCCGCCGCCGATCCCCAGAAAGCCGGAGACGAGCCCGACGCCCCCGCCGACCCCCGAGATCGTCCACAGCGACGCCTTGCTCCCGTCGGCGAGGGTCATCATCGGGGGGACGTCGTAGGATTTGATCGTCTTCGCGAGCTCCGGGATCTCGTCTGGGTCGTCGGGCTCGTCGTCGGCTCCGTCGGCCCGCAGCGCGCTTCTGGTAAAGAGGACGCCGATCGCCGCGAGCAACAGCACGTAGGCGACGCCGACGACCAGCTCCGCCCGGCCGAGCTCCTCTAAGAAGAACACGAACAGCCGCCCACCCTCGATGCCGAGGGTGATTCCCACGAACATCAACGCGCCCAGACGGTAGTCGACGTTGCCGACGTCGGCGTGTTTCATCGTCGCGATGATCGCCGTCCCGAAGACGAACGCCATGCTGGAGCCGATCGCCACGGGGGCGGGATACCCCAGGATCAGGAGGGCGGGGGTGACCAGAAACGAGCCGCCCATCCCGAAGAAGCCGAAGAAGACCCCGACCATGAACCCGAAGCCGACGAACAAGGCGAGCAACTCGACGCTCAGACCGAGCACCGCCATGGTCAGGCCTTCTCTATCCGCTCGATTACCGACGGTCCCGCGAGGCGCTCGAGGACGCCGTAGCCGGTGTAGAGGACGATCGCCTCGACGGTGACGAGGGCGACGACGGCGAGTGCCTGTACCGTCGGGGACGCGAACTCGATCACCGACACCACCCCCCAATATTGTATGTTTGTGGGAAGAGCATACTCGTTCAACTCGGTACACTCTACGCCGCGGGTCCTTGATAACGGTTTTGGGATTGTTGGACAATATTACTGCAAAGTATCCCACGGCTATCCAACGGGAATATTCCAGTACGTTATTCGAATACACCGCAGTTCGGGCGCCGCCGGCCATCGCCGTGTGCGTCGCCGCCCGCCCGGCTCGTTGGGGCTCCCTCACCGACCAGTCCTAGCGTGTGAGTTCGTCTCGCAGGTCTCTTCTCGTTCGGAGCCTCCGTCACTCCACGGCCTCCTCTTCCTCCTCGGGAGTGTCGGGTGCCTCGCCGTCGACGCGTTTGCCCACGTCGACGCGGTAGTTGCCCAGGATGTCCCGGCCGAGGATGACGGGGTAGTCCATGTGGCTTCGGTCCTCGACGCTGGCGGTGACGGTGTGCTGGTTGCCGCCCACGCCGACGACGACGTCGACCACCGGCCGGCTCCTGGCCGTCTTGCTCGAGCCCGATTTCACGCGGGTGATCGATTTGATCGGCCCCGCACCGATGTCGGCGGCGAGACGGGTGTCGATGCTCGTTCGGGAGGCGCCGGTGTCGGACTTGGCGACGACGGATTTCGAGCCGCTGGTCCCCGAGAGGACGACCTCCTCGGTGTAGCCGACCGTCGCCGGCTCGCCGTCGTGGCTCGTGAAAGTCGACGGCATCACCGACGGACGCGTGTCGTCGAGCGTCCGCGAGAGGGCCTCGACCTGATCGTCGTCGACCGTCCCGCCGACGCGTTCGATCGCGAGTTTCGCGATGTAGGGGGCGGGACTGCGACCGGTCGCCTCGAACAGCCCCTTGAAGCCCGCGGTCGGGTTGACCTCGAGGACGAACCAGCCCTCCTCGCCCTCGACGAGGTCGACGCCGGCGTAGTCCAGTCCGATCGCCTCGGCCGATCGGCGGGCCATCTCCCGGACCTCTGCGGGGAGCGACGGCGTGGCGTCCTCGACCGCGCCGCCGAGGGCCACGTTCGTCCGCCAGTCGTTCTCCGGTGCGTACCGGTACATCGCGCCGACTATCTCGTCGCCGACGACGTACACCCGGACGTCGCGGTGGCGCTCGCCGTCACGTTCGATCAGCTCCTGGAGGAACGCGTACCGGTTGCCCACCTTGGCGTTGACCGGATCGTCGGGGCCGACCTTCCAGGTCCCCCCACCGTGGGTACCGATCGCGGTCTTGTACACCGCCTCCTCCCCGAACCGCTCGCGGGCGGCGTTGAGCCGATCGCTCGCCAGTGCGAGCAACACGTCGGGGACGCGGACGTCGCTGGCGGCGAGGGTGGCCGCCGTCGCGAGCTTGTGGGTCGCCACGAACGTCGTCGCCGGCTCGTTGAGCGTCGGGACGAGCCTCGAGAGGGTGGTCGCCAGCCCGAGCTCCTCGCAGGGCTGTTCGGTGTTCGAGAGCAACATTCGGTTTGCGATCACGTCGACGGCCGGCTCAAGCACGACGCTGCCGTCCTCGACGCTCACCGTCGTGTTCTCCGTGCGGAGCCACTCCGGTCGGTGACCCAGATCCTCGATGGCGTTGCAGATCGCCTTGCTCTCTTTGCTCGTGTGGAGACTGAGTACGCCGACCCGGACGGGCTCTTCGACTGTCATGAATCGTACTCTCGTGGCCACGACAAAAACGTTGTCAGTTTCGGCCGTTTTGATAGCCGTTCACAGCCGTCGCGGGTTCTCACGCCCCGTTTCGGCCTGCCAATCCTTCGCGACACCTGTACGATATCTGATTGGTGTCGGCCGTCGATCGGTCCCGGCCGGTGACGAGGGGTTTATAACCGGTCGGGCGGTTCCGGAGGTATGGGCGACGACGCCGCGAGCGTGTCGGCGGGTGAACCCGACGTGTTCACCTACAACGGCGGTCGGGTCGACCCCGGCGAGTCCGTGAACATCCGCTACGGCATCAGCGAGACGTATCTCGGTGACCCCGTACGCATCCCGGTGACGGTGATAAACGGCGAGCAGTCCGGGCCGACGGTGTTTCTCTCGGCGGCGGCCCACGGCGACGAGCTAAACGGGATCGAGGTGGTACGGGAGGTCGCCCACGACTGGGACCACTCCTCGCTCCGGGGCACCCTCGTCTGTCTCCCCGTGATGAACGTGCCCGGATTTCTGGCCCAGGAGCGGTACCTCCCGATCTACGATCGCGACCTGAATCGGTCGTTTCCGGGACGGGAAGGTTCGACGAGCGCACGCCGGATGGCCCACCGCATCTACACGAACTTCATCGAACCCTGTGACTTCGGCATCGACTTCCACACCTCCACCCGCGGGCGGACGAACACCCTCCACGTCCGGGCGGATATGGACGACGAGGGTACTGCCCGACTCGCCCGGGCGTTCAGCTCGAACGTCATCATCGACGGCGAGGGTCCCTCCGGGACGTTACGCCGGGAGGCGACCGACGACGGGATCCCGACGATCACCGTCGAGATGGGCGAGGCCCACCGGTTCCAGCGGCGGCTGATCGACCGGGCGCTGACCGGCGTGGCGAGTGTCTTCGCGGAGTTCGACCTCCACCGCGGATCGTCGGTCCACTGGCCCGGCTGGCGGACGGTGATCGAGGACAGCGACGAGAAGACCTGGCTGCGTGCCGACGCCGGCGGCATCGTCGACGTCAAAGTCGAGAGCGGCGAGCTGGTCCGGGAGGACGAGACGATCTGTGCGATCACGAACCCGTTCAAGGAGGAAGACGACATCGTGACCGTCGAGGCGCCGTTCACCGGGTTGATCCTCGGCATCCTCGAGAACCCGGTGGTGTATCCGGGAAATCCGCTGTGTCACCTGGT
>Ga0207421_10003840_pt1 | contig 17656 bp, 22 predicted proteins | sample SodLakKL_010_SED_4_FD_187542 | JGI IMG/M metagenome (GOLD analysis project Ga0207421, IMG submission 187542) | Alkaline sediment microbial communities from Lake Tanatar, Kulunda Steppe, Russia - 8KL_010_SED (SPAdes) (version 2) | ecosystem: Environmental > Aquatic > Non-marine Saline and... | reverse complement strand
AGTGGCGTCGTGGACGACTCGAGTGAAGACGACGAGGAAGATATGAACACGGCGGAAACCGAATCCGCCGAGAGCGAAAGCGGAGACGAAAGCGGGGGCGATCCGGTCGCCGCCGAAACCACCGCCTCGAGTTCGACGGCCGAACTGACGGACGTTCCAACCGAGCCCGACGAAGCGGCCGAACCAGCAGAGGCAACCGGCCCGGACGCCGAGGACGCCGTTCCCGAAGCCGAGGACACTGCGGCACCGTCGGAGACCGAGGACACTGCGGCACCGTCGGAGACCGAAGACACTGGCGAACCCGTCGACGTGATCAAGGGTATCGGTCCTGCCTACGCCGACCGTCTCGAGGGCGCGGGCGTCGAGACCGTTGCCGACCTGGCAGCGGCCGACGCCGAATCGCTCGGCGAGGAGACGGACATCTCCCCGAAGCGGTTGCAGGGCTGGATCGACCGGGCGGCCGTCAGGTAAGGCCCGGTAGGTGCTGGAACGGCCGCTCCCAACTCCGGTGGCGGTCGCCACAACCACAAGAGCGTTAGGCCCCCGTCACGTTCAGTTTTGCATGGACGAACCGCACGTAGTGACCGGCCGCGATGCGTTTCGAGCGGCCGCCCGTGCGAGTCTCGCGGACCCCGGTGACGCGGCCACGAAGTGGCTGCGTGTCCCGGTCGAAGTGCGTCTCGAGGTGTCGGACCCCTTCGATGCCTATCGGCGAGCACGGGAGGGGAACGGGAACGGGGACGGGGCCGGGGCTTGTGGGGCGTTTTTGGAGACGACCGGCGGACAGGCCGGATGGGGCTACTTCGGGGTCGACCCGGTCGAGGTGCTGACGGTCGGCCCCGACGCGGTCACCTGGGAAGACGGACGCCGGGACAGCAAGCGGCCAGCCAAGTCGGGAACCGGCAGCCAGGAGCCCATCGATGGCCCCCCGACTCCCGAGTACGGATCCCCGACACTCGAGGCCCTCGAGGCTCGTCTCTCGGCAACGGCCCTGGCTCGCGGGGACTGTGACGTCCCCTACCCCTGTGGGTTGCTCGGTTGGCTCTCCTACGACGTCGCGCGAGAACTCGAGGAGCTGCCGGGGTCGGCGGTCGACGACCGCGGGTTGCCACGGCTCGAGGTCGGGGTCTTCGATCGGGTGGCGGCCTGGGAGTGTCCGGTCGAGGGCGATGCCGTGTCGTTGCGGATCGTGGCGTGTCCCCGGGTGTCGACCGATCTGCCCGATGACGACCTCGAGACAGGAGCGTACCAGGGATTCGAGGATATACTCGATCGAGCCTACGACCGCGGGCGGGCGCGAGCGCTCGAGTTGGCGGATCGGATCCGCGAGGGTGATGCGGCCGTCGGTCCACCACCAGTTCGGGCCCCGGAGGCGACCTTCGAGAGCACCTGTGGGCGGGGGGCGTTCGCCGACCGCGTTCGTCGCGTCAAGGAGTACGTACACGACGGCGACACCTTCCAGGCGAACATCTCACAGCGGCTGGTGGCACCCGCGGCCGTCCATCCCGTCGAGGCCTACGAGGCACTTCGGACGGTCAACCCGGCCCCCTATTCAGGGCTCCTCGAGTTCCGATCGGCCGACCTGGTCAGTGCCAGTCCCGAACTCCTGATCGAGCGGGACGGCGATTTTCTCCGGACCGAACCGATCGCCGGCACCCGTCCACGCGGGGAGACGACGGCCGACGACGAGGCGTTCGAGGCCGATCTGCTCGCCGACGAAAAAGAGCGTGCCGAACACGCGATGCTGGTCGATCTCGAGCGAAACGACATGGGGAAGGTCTGTACCTACGGCAGCGTTGACGTGGCGGAGTATCGCCGCGTCGACCGGTATTCGGAGGTCATGCACCTCGTCTCGAACATCGTCGGGACGCTGCACGCGGACGTCTCGCTCGCGGAGACGATCGCCGCGACGTTCCCCGGCGGTACGATCACCGGTGCGCCGAAGCCACGGACCATGGAGATCATCGACGAACTCGAGGCGACCCAGCGCGGCCCGTACACCGGTGGCATCGGTTGCTTCGGATTCGACGGACGGGCGACGATGAACATCGTCATCCGGACGCTGGTTCATCACGATCGGGAGTATCACCTCCGGGTCGGGGCCGGCATCGTCCACGACTCCGATCCCCACCGCGAGTACGACGAGACGCTGGCGAAAGCCCGGGCGCTCCTGAACGCCATCGACGCGGCACTCGGTGAACGGGCAATGCTGGCGCTCGAGGCCGACGCCGAAACCGACGGCGGGGTGGACGATGGCTAATGGCACCTGTGGCGGTGCCGGGGGCAAAGAGACCACTATCCTCGTCATCGACAACTACGATTCCTTCGCGTACAATCTCGTGCAGTACGTCGGTGAAGTGGCCGACACGGTACTCGTCCGACGCAACGACGCCTGCACCGTCGACGACGTTCGAGCGCTCGAGCCGACGGGCGTCATCGTCTCGCCAGGGCCGGGGACGCCACAGGCGGCCGGCATTTCGATTCCGCTGTTCGCCGAGACCGAAATCCCGACTCTCGGGGTCTGTCTCGGCCACCAGGCGCTGTGTGCGGCCAACGGTGCGCCCGTGGGCTACGCGCCCGAAGTGGTCCACGGCAAACCATCGGTCATCGATCACGACGGGACCGACCTCTTCGCTGGACTGCCCGACCGCCTGCAGGTCGGTCGCTATCACTCGCTATCGGTCGAACGAGCCGACCTCCCCGACACCCTCGAGGAGACGGCGAGTACCGCCGACGAGCGCGACGTGTTGATGGCCGTTCGTCACCGCGAACGCCCACACTACGGCGTGCAGTTTCACCCTGAGAGTATCCTGACACGGGACCCGGAAGCCAAAGCGGGGCGTGTGGAACAGAGAGACCAGACCCGCCACTCGAGTGCCGGTGAACACATCTCACTCGAGGTTGGAAAGGGGATGGTCCGAAACTTCTGTCGGCTGGCTCGGGAGGCACAGGGGGAAGATGGCCCGGTGGCGTCTCGATGACGGCCGACGACGCCCCGTCGAAATCCATCGATAGCGACGAACCAGAAACGGCCGCCGCTGACGAGCGCATCTACCACCTCGACGGGGAACTCGTCCCCGCGAGCGAGGCGACCGTCTCCGTCGACGATCGGGGCTTTCGCTACGGCGACGGCGCGTTCGAGACGCTTCGGGCGTACGGTGGCCAACTCTACGAGTGGGGAGCCCACGCCGACCGACTCGAGGCAACCTGTGACGCCATCGACCTCGCACACGGCCTCTCGCGGACGGAGTTGCGACAGCGGATCGAAGCGACCCTGGCGGCGAACGACCTCGTCGACGCCTACGTCCGACTCTCGATCACGCGCGGCGTCCAGCCGGGGAAGTTGACGCCCCAGCCCGTCACGGACCCGACGGTGGTCGTGATGGTGAAACCCCTCCCCCGGGGTGGCCTCGAAGGCAAACCGGTCTGGGACGGTCCCGCGACACTCCAGACGGTCAAGCGACGCCGGATCCCCGACGATGCGCTCCCGGCGGACGCGAAGACGCACAACTACCTCAACGGCATCCTCGCCCGAACGGAACTCCACGACGCCGACGAGGCGCTGGTCAGAGATCTAGAGGGGTACGTCGCGGAGGGCGCGACGAGCAACGTCTTCTTCGTCGACGAGGAAGGGTTGCATACACCGACAACCGAGACCGACGTACTTCCGGGGATCACCAGACGGGTCGTACTCGATCTGGCCCGGAAAGCCGGTATCCCGACCCACGAGGACTGGTACCGACCGATCGACGTCCGCCAGGCCGACGAGGTCTTCCTCACCAACACCACCTGGGAGGTCCGTCCGGTGGCAACCGTCGACGCCATCGACCTCGAGGGTGAGTACGGAGACGACGACACCACGGACGGCCCGCCGGTGACCACGCTTCTGGCCAAACTCTACGACGAGCGGGTCGAACGGCGCTGTTATTCGGATTGAGCCTCCCCCGGTCCACGTGGTGGCGGACTCGAAGTCACCGGTTCACGTTTCGACCGGTTTCTCGCCTTGCAACAGCACTCGGCGAACGTCCCCACACTCGAGGACGAAATCGGGGCCGAACGCGGTTGCCGGCGTCTGAAAGCCGGCATCGACGCCGCCACCGAGCACCCCCTGAACCGCCGTAACCGCCGCATCCGCCGTGAATGCGTACGGATTCGGCGTGCCAAGTCGACCCCGAACGGTCAGCGCCTCGTTGGCGAGTTCGGCCCACACGATCGCTCGGTCTCGAGCCAGTTCACCACCGTCTGGACCCTCGATCTGGCGATCGACCAGCCACTCGAGACCCGACTTGACTGGCCCGAAGGCAGCGACGGGCTCGAGCCGTTTCACGAGAGTCAGCAGTCGAATCGCCCGCCTCGAGGCTCCCGCGTAGACGGTCACGCGATCGACGCCCGTACTGTGAGCGGCCGTGACCACGTCGCCCATTGGGACCGAAATAGAGGGCATTGTCCCGACGTCCGGCCCGTAGTCGATATCCCGGACGTCGTAGGCCGTGGGGACGGCAACCAGGCGGTTCCGTCGGCGAACGACGCCACCCGCCCCGAGGTTTCGGAGGACGGTCCGAGCCGTCCCACGGGAGAGCGAACTCGTCGTGGCGACGCCGACCGTGAGATCGGTCGGGTTGGGACAGTGCTCAGCCAGAAACGCCGCGAGACAATCCGAGGGGACGACGTCGAAGCCGACGCCGGGGAGGACGGTACAGCCCGCCGAGACGGCACGCTCGTCGCGGTCTGCCAGCCGATCGAAGACCCGAAACTCGCCGGTGACGTCGAGGTAATCCGTCCCCGTCGAGAGACACGCCTCGACGAGCGGTTCGGCGGTGTCGACGAACGGCCCCGCGCAGTTCAGGACGGCGTCGATCGACTCCAGTTCGGCGGCCAGGTCGGCCGTGGTTCCCTCGAGGTCGAATTGCCGATATTCGACCCCGAGGTCGGCGGCGAGTTCGCCCAACCGGTCTCGGTCCCGCCCGGCCAGTACTGGCGAACCACCGCGTGCGATGGCCTCTCTCGAGACGAGCGAGCCGGTGTAGCCGTAGGCTCCGTAGACGAGTAGCCGATCCATACCTGAAGCGTCCACGAGCGGGAACCTAAAAGCGCCGTCACGCGGTGGCGACGATCGTACTAGATTGGATGTGGGCCGATGGCGACGGACCGATCGACAGTCAGTGGACCGCAAGGGTTAGGCTCACGACAGCACAACGCACCGTTGATGGCTGCGGGAGAGTCGATGATCCCCGTCGGGGACGTGCCGACGGAGACGACGATGGTCGTTCGCGTCGAGTCCGACGATGGCACCGAGGAACTCATGCTTCATCGAACGGACGGCACGGTGCACGCCTGGCTCAATGCCTGCCAACACTTCACACACATCCCGATCGACAAGGGCGACGGTGCCGTCATGCGTGACGGCGAGTTCATCTGTCAGAACCACGGTGCCTACTTCGAGGCGGCGTCTGGCCGGTGTACCTTCGGCCCCTGCGAAGGCGCATACCTCGAGTCAGTCGACGTCACGGTTGAAGACGGGACGGTCTATCTCACCGACGAGCGCTACGTTTACATTGGTCCCGGGCCAATCGAGCGGGATCCCACAGACCTGGGCTCGACGTCGAACGTCGAGTTTTGAGCGGGGGTGTCGTCTCCGCCGGGTCAGCGACGGATCGTGGCGGGTGCTACCCAGTAGTCAGTGCTACCGACCCGCATGCCTGGGTCGGGCCCCTCCCACCCAGCCGGGACACGTGGCCTACAGGTTCGCCGTCTCCGGTGGCCAGCCCATGGTCGGTCGAACCAGATCGTGTTCCTGGTCGTACTCGAGCAGTCCCGCCTCGACCAGTCGGGGCAAGTGATCGTGATACAGCGAGATGTAGACGCGAGCGACCCGCTCGGCGGAGAGTTCCGAGAGTGGACGGTTCGCCTCCCGCTCGGCCACCTCTTCGGCCGCGTCCGGCAGCGTCAGTTCCTGTCCGTGACTGGCCAAGACGTCAACCAGGAGTCGACGCCGCTTTGCGGCCAGCGCCTCCAACACCTCGTCGATCGTCGTCGCCGACTCATCGCGTTCCTCGAGCCACGTGAGGACGTCGGCGGCCAACTGGGAGGCGGTGTCGGTCCCGTCCGTCGTCATCGGGTACCCCCACGGTGGTCGTCGGTATCGTCTGGATGGCAGGTCGGGTGGACACGGAGCGCGGTCTGGGACCAATCTCCGGAATCGCCTCGAGCGACCACAGCATCGCCATGACGGGTTCGACATGCAGATGCCGTGTTGGGCCTCACTCGAGCGTTCATACCTGTGAGTGACGGGGCCGATTGATATTCGTGTCGACTTCGATACCGAACACCCTCGACGATGACTGTCTCGACCGCCAACTCGTTCGGCGGCGGTCACTCGATGGTAAACGCCGGTTCCTCGACGGCTTCGCTCTTGCACTCCGGACAGCGAGAGGGGACGTTGAGCAGGTCGTCGAAGGTGTCGAACCCACACTCACGGCAGGTCGGCGGGGCGACCAGAAACTGTGCGTCCCCACGATCGACTGACTGGGAAACGTGTTCGACGTGGCGGAGGATCGAACCGGTCGTGAGATCGAACTCCGCCGCGAGCGTGCTCGGTGTCGCGGGGTCCCGGCGTAACCGATCGGCGAGTCGCTGTCGCGTCGTTTCGTCTGCTTCCCGCATGGCGAGCCCTTGGTCCCCGCTCCTCATAGACCGTTCGGCACCCACACGGTGATCGGGAGGGCACCATCCTCACACCAACCGCGAGACCGACACGCTCGAGTGCCAACCGCGTCACGCCCCTGTATGGCCCGTCGCTACGACAAACTGGTCCGCGATCGGATTCCGGCGATTATCGAGGCGAGTGGCGACCGTCCACTCACCCACGTCGCCGGCGACGAGGAATACCAGCGCCGGCTTCGTGAGAAGCTCCTCGAGGAGTGCCAGGAGTACCACGAGGACCCGTCTCTCGAGGAACTGGCCGACGTCCTCGCGGTGATCGAGGCGTGTCTCGATCACCACGGCTGGACGCGCGAGGCCCTCGAGGCCGAACGAAGGCGCAAGCGGGCTGAACGCGGTGGCTTCGAGGACCGAATCGTTCTCGAGGCGGTTCAGGAGGGTTCCGATACCAGTTTATCGTGAGTGCCCAGAGGCGAGGTCCTGGTCCTGGGGGCCAGGGCCAACGGGAGTGGTGAAACACCGTGTCACCGAGCGCCCGCCTCGAAGGTCGCCACTCGGCAATAACTGACGACGACGATCCCCATCAGCAACGGACTGTCCCCCTCGAAAGGGCAAGTGACTTACATCCCGCTGGCGAAGTGATCGGTCATGAAAGCCGTCGTCCTCGCCGGTGGTTACGCCACGCGGCTGTGGCCGATCACGAAGCATCGGCCAAAGATGTTCCTCCCCATCGGCGACTCGACCGTCATCGATCGAATCTTCCAAGAACTCGAGGCCGACGACCGGGTCGATGCGGTCTACGTGAGCACGAACGAGCGTTTCGAGCCGGATTTCCGGACCCACCTGGACGATTCGAACTACGAGAAACCTCGCCTCTCGGTCGAGGACACCACCGAAGAGGACGAGAAGTTCGGCGTCGTCGGCGCGCTCGCGCAGTTGATCGAGCGTGAGGGTATCGACGACGATTTGCTCGTCGTGGCGGGGGACAATCTCATCAGTTTCGCCCTCTCGGATTTTCTCGACTACTTCGAGTCCCAGGGAACCCCAGCGCTCGCCGCCTACGATGTCGGGTCCCGTGAGAAGGCCAAATCCTACGGCCTCGTCGAACTCGATGGCGACCGTGTCGTCGACTTCCAGGAGAAACCCGACGACCCAAAGAGTACGCTGGTCTCCATCGCCTGCTATGCCTTCCCAGCGGCGGACCTTCGGCTGCTCGGGGACTACCTCGAGGAGGGGAACAATCCCGACGAACCGGGCTGGTTCATCGAGTGGCTGCAGGCCCGAGAACCCACCTACGCCTACACGTTCGAGGGAGCCTGGTTCGACATCGGGACGCCCGACAGTTACCTCGACGCGGTCGCCTGGCACCTCGACGGGGACAGCCTCGTGGCCGAAACCGCGACCCTCGAGGACGCCACCGTCGGCGAGAACGTTCACGTCATGGACGAGGCGACCCTCGAGCGGACGACCGTGGACCACGCCGTCATCTTCCCGCAGGCCGAGGTTCGCAACGGCGACATTCGGCGGTCGATCATCGACGAGAACACTCGTCTCGAGAACATGGACCTCGCGGGGGCACTCATCGGCGCCCACACGACGATCACGAACGGCCAATCCGAGTGAGAGATCGGACACCCCAGTGACGGAGAGCCCATCTGCCAGGGACACCCTCGAACGGTCACCTCCCAACTTGGCTTCCATCGCTCGCGGCAACTGAAACGATCCGGAACCGGCCGCCGAAGATCCGATCACCCGCACACCAACGTATAAGTTGGGCGATACACCTATCAGGCCGGCGTGTGTTGCCTGCCATCGAGAGCCATGTCGTCGCTCCAGGACGCCCTCGACGAACGTGCCACGGACGTGCCATACGAGTCGCTGGCGAGATCCTACCGCGAGTTCGACCGACCGCCAGGATCGGATCCGATCGCGCTGCTCGCGAGCGCGGCGGCCGCCACGACGGGCCAGAACTACGAAACCGGAGTGTTGCCGGCCCTCGAACGCTTTCGTGACAGCGTCATCGAAACTGGCGTGGCCACGACCTACGACGACCTCGCGGCTATGTCACCAGCGGAGGATCCTCTGCCCTCGGTGTTTCCGGCCGAACGCAAGCGACGAGTCCTGCTCGAGGGCGCATCGGTTCTGGCCAACCGACGGGAGGATGACGACCTCGAGGCCCTGAAGGGGTGGGCGGCCGAAGCGGACGTCTACCGATACGACGACGATCCGATCGGGGCCATCTCGGGGGTTGGCCCCGCTTCGTTTCAGTTCCTGCGCCAGCTTGCGGGAATCGAGACCGCGAAGCCGGACCCAGCGCTGGAGTCGTTACTGTCGACGGTTGCGGACGTCGTCGACGGGCCGGCGGCAATCGACACCACCACGCCGCTGCGAACGATGGCGTCCTGTGAGTGGGCTTCGCTACAGACCAGCTACACAATGCTCGAGATCGATCGCCTCGCGTGGTGGCTCGCGGCCGACGAGACGACCCGAGAGTCAGTGCTCGAAGCGTAGCCGATATTCGAGGGGAACCGCCTCCCCCCGGGGCCGTTGTCCGCACCGGCCGTCGAGGGCCACTCACGGGGTCGGCCCTCGGCACGACACGGTGACAGGGGACTCTATACGTTCTCCCAGCCGAATTCGTGCTGTTCACCCTGCCCGTCCGTGATCGTTACCGTCGCACCCGCGGGCCCGTCACCGTCGTAGGTTACCCACACCAACAGCCCGAGGCTGACGATTTCCTGCGTGCAGACCTCGTCGTCGTCGGAGGTATCGACCGCCGCAGCCGTCACCTGGAGGTCGTCGTCGGCCTCCATGGACGTAATTTCGAGTTCGTAACAGCCGTTTTCTCCACGCGTCTCGAGCGCGAGCAGCGAGTCGGTCTCGAAGTCCGTCTCGTCGACGAGCGAGAGGGCATCTTCGTGCCCCTCGAGGTGGGATTCGGCGTCGGCCTGATTCGTGAAGTGTTCCGCGGCCGTCTCCATGTGGCTCGAGTCGTAGTCGACGAGTTCGTATTCGACGATACCACCGCCGTACTGGTCGGCGGTTTCGTTGTCGTGTTCGTCGTCGGTTTCGTTGCCGTCGGCCTCCTCCTCGTAGTCATCGTCGGTTTCGTTGCCATCGTAGTCGTCGGTTTCGTTGCCATCGTAGTCGTCGGTTTCGTTGCCATCGTAGTCATCGTCGGTTTCGTTGCCGTCGTGGTCGTCATCGCCGTCGTCGCCCTCAACACCGGGATCGTCATCGGCGAGACAGCCTGCCAGCACGGCCGCCGTTCCCGTACCGGTCGCGCCCAGCAACCGACGTCGAGTCAATCTCATGAAAGAGAGTGGTAGCTACTAACACGTATAAATCACGGAAGCTAAAAAGCGTATTTTACTCGGAACACTGTCACTTTTTGTACAGGATCAACCGAGCGGGGGCGGGTGCCCGCCCGGCCGAGAGACATGAGCGTACTCGACGCGGGGGCGAGTCCACGTTCGAGACGTTCGGGCACGGAACACGGCACACGAGTCACTTGCGTTCGGGCATGGCAGTCACCCACTCGAGGGTGGACCGGCGTCCTCGGGGGACGGCCGGCCGCCGTACACGTCACGCACCCGACGGGGATCTTCCCCGCTTTGAAGACGACGACCGTTTCCGTCATTGTTACTCGGACTCACACAGCGCTGTACGCCCACCCCACCAGCGACAGGCACCGATTATGTGATCGAAACCCGGCCATGCTGACGAGCTGACCGGGACCGGTAAAGCCGCGCCCAGTTACCGAGGCTGGTGGCTTCACGTACTGCCATCGCTCCACACTGCACGCAGGGGACGGCGATGCCCGGCGAGGACGGTCCCACTCAGGCAAGCGTTCGGTCCACGTACTCGAGGATATTGTCCGATTCGGCCATCGTGACGCCACGTTCCTCGTCGACGAGGACCGGAACACCGCGCTGGCCGGAGACCCGCTTGACCTCGTTGCGATCCGAGTGCATCGCGTCCGTCCAGACGGTTTCGTACGCGACGTCTTCCTCATCGAGCGCGTCGGCGACTTTCTCACAGAACGGACACCCCTCGAGCTGGTACAGCGTGATCGACATGGTCTGCTGTACAGTACCGATGCCAAAAGGTCCCAGGGTGACGGCGGCCTCCGCCGCTACTTCTCGCGATAGTTGGCACTAACCCCCAGTGAAACCCGGATTTCGGAAGTGTCGACCGTGACAGTTGACCCGCTACAGGAACTCGACGAGGTGTCGAAGCCATGACCAACAACCATGCTGGTGGAGGGTGTAGAGAGGGGGCATGCCAGAGGACACACCGAACGGTTCGCTCAAGCTTGGCATCGTTGGATTGGGGTACATCGGTTCGGTCGTCGGCGAACAGTTCGCCCGCCACCCCGACGCCGAAATCGTCGCCGTCTGTGACCTGAACGACGAACGTCTGGCGACTATCGGTGAGCGATTCGGCGTAGATCCGGCTCGCCGGTACCTCGAGGACGACCGTCTGTTTGCCGAGGCGCCGATCGACGCCGTCCTGATCGGGACGCCACACACCCTCCACCACGACCAGGTTCGCGCGGCCCTCGACCGGGATCTCCACGTCTACTGTGATAAGCCGCTGACGACGGATCTCGAGGATGCCAGGGACCTCACACACCGGGCGAGAGAGGCGTCGACGACGGTGATGGTCGGCTACCAGCGCCACCTGCAAACGGCGTTCAAAACGGCGCGCGAGCGGTATCGACCCACCAACGACCAGGGCCGGGAACCGACGTGGCTCACCGCCTCGATCACCCAGCCCTGGATCGCCGACTCCGCGGGAACCTGGCGACTCGATCCCGCCCACTCAGGGGGCGGGTTCCTCTATGACACGGGCAGCCACGTTCTCGATGCCGTACTGTGGACGACCGGCCTGGTTCCCGAGTCTGTCCGCGCGAGTATGGACTTCCACGACGACCAGGGCCGGGTCGACAGCCGCGCCCATCTCGACGTGACGTTCGAGGGGGGTGCGACCGGGACCATCTCGCTCAACGGCGACGCTGTGGCCGTCCGCGAACACATCCACTGCTGGGACGACGAGGGAGCTGTTTACCTCGAGGGCAAGCAATGGCGCTCGCGAAAGGTCTTCGAAGTCGACACCGAGAGTGGAGAGTACCACCCGTACATCGACCACCAACGCGAGCAAACCCGCGCTGGCGCCTTCCTCGAGGCCGTCCGGGAGGGCAACACACCGCAAGCAACACCGGAAGACGCACTCGCCGTGACGGCGCTGACGGAGGCAGCCTACGAGTCCGCGCGCCGTGGCGAACGGGTCACCGTCGAGGGACTCGAGGCAGGCCGGTAAGGTTGGCTTTCGGTCCGGTAGGCGTTGGCAACCGACGACCGGCCGGTGAATTGCATCGGGGCCCGGCGTGATGGACCGGTGTCTGTAATCACAGTATATCGCCGCCCTGTCGGCTGGTACCGGCTGGATAACTACGTCGGGTCTCGGTGTGTCGCCAGCCATGATAGAGTGTACAAACTGTGAAACGGCACAGTTCCTCCAGATCACCCAGAGTCGCGTCTACTTCGAGGATGGCGAACTGATCAACGAAATTACCGAAACCTACCAGTGTACGCTCTGTGATTCGACTGGCACGCTCACCGACACGGAATCGAAGGATGAACCGGTCATCGACGGCGACGTCCAGATCACGACCGAACGACCGAAGTTCGCCTGACGCCAAGCCGGTCGCGCACCGGACACCTCCAGCGGAGTGAGAAAGCCGAGAGGGAGCCGACTGCGAGGCACTCCTCGAATCGGCACACGGCTCTCAACACCTGTGGCCGACGTTCTCACTCCGGCTCCCACCCCCACCCCTGGGCAAACCGCTTCGTCAGGACGCTCAACCCGAACAGCGTCGCCAACATGGCTCCGAGCGCGAGGGGGTGATAGCCGTACACCAGCTGAACGCCTGCATACCCGATGACGACGAATCCCATGAGCAGCGCCGTCGTCCCCGCCCGCCGGGAAACGTACGCCGGGTCGACTGCGTCGTCGTAGTGAACGTGCAGGTCCGGACGGCCGCCGAAGGCGATGAAGTACGCCGGGATCAGGATGATGATCCCACAGACGAGCCAGAAGAGACCCATCGCCACGTCGAACGACACCATCACCGGCAATTCGGGTACCCGAGGAATAAGCTCCCCGGTCCCACGCGAGGCAGGTGCCCCCCTCACATCGGGACCGCGATTCCGGCTTTTCAGATACAAAAGATATTTTCCCGTCGAAGCAAACAGTCTACTATGAGCACGCGCCCCACCGAAGATCGGATCCTCGAGGTGCTCGAGGAAGATGCCAAGGCGTCCTACGCCGAGATCGCCTCGAGAGCCGATGTCTCGAAACCAACCGTCAGAAAGTACATCTCTCAGATGGAAGATGAGGGCGTTATCGTGGGCTATTCAGCCGACGTCGACCCGAAGAAGCTCTCGAGTCAGACCATCGCCCTCGTCGGCATCGACGTCGCCAGCGAGCGCTACATCGAGGCGACCCGAGCGCTTCGAGAACTCGAAGAGATCGAGGCACTGTACACCTCGAGTGGGGATCACATGCTGATGGCGGAGGTGCGCGCGAGCGACGGTGACGAACTCGGCGACATCATCGCGACGAAGATCCTCGAGATCGATGGCGTGACGGCTGCCCATCCGTCGTTTCTCCAGGAACGCCTCAAGTGAGTGGGACCGGCCCTGGCAAGTGGCAGGCTGGCATGAATTTTGTCTCTTCGGCCTTGTTGAAACCCCAATTGGTGATAGGTTGCAGTGACCGTGCTGAATATAGAGCGTGTATGCAGCACAGGTGGTTCGTTGCTTCCGACCAATCAGTGGTGAATCAACTGTTCGCCAATCAGTGGTGAATCAACTGTTCGCTGAAGAGTGCGTGTCTCTCGCGCAGGATTGTAACGGACTAACTTTAGATGGCTGCCCCAACCAGAGCGCTCGAATGAGTCGATCTGCTCCAAAAACCTAATACACTCACGCTGATTTCTCGAAATAATGGTTGGATTAGAACGAGGAACAGTCAAACTGGAACCGTACCGAGACGAATGGAAGGAACGTTACGGAGAAGAGATAGACCAGTTAGACGACATCGCAGGCGATCAGTTCGTTGATTTCGAACATATTGGGAGTACTGCTATCGATGGGATGCCTGCGAAACCGATTATCGATGTCCTTGCTGTCGTCGATGATCTGGACGACGCAGACACTCTCATTCCAGTTCTCGAAGAACAAGGATACGAATACCGCCCCGGAGACGTTGACGGGCGACTCTTCTTCGCCAAGGGGCCGCGCACGAATCGGACGGTATACCTCTCGATCTCGGAACACGGGAGTGACTTCTACGACGAGAAAGTCGCCTTCAGAGAGTATCTTCGTGAGCATCCTGAAGCCGCCGAACGGTACGCCTCACTGAAGAAAAGGTTGGCAGAGAAGCACCCAAAAAACAGAGAGAAGTATACTGCTGCGAAATCGGAGTTCATTAAGAACGTACTCGACCGGGCGATGAACGAGTAGCTACCACTCTCCCGATATTACTCTCCTCACCGTACACCAGATCGAACGAAGTAGAGCGCTTATTTGACACGCCACTCATAATACTGAAGGCAAATAACGACGAGTACTTCGATAACTGCTTCTCCTGTATTGACCGCTCGTTACTCTTCGAGATCGAGCTTCAGCTCGTGCTGCATTCGCGCTCTCTATGCAGCACGACGCCCGAAACCTATCACTGCAAAAGGATTTCAACAGAGCCAGTAGTTTCGAACTACGTTACAGCGCGCTCCTGCGCCTCGAACTTGAGGTCCTCGCCACGGTCAACCCCGGCGACATAGTCTCTGAAATTTCGATGAACCTCGGCCATAGTAAGAGTTACCTCCTCGTACTATCGGCGACCACGGCGATCGATACATCGCTCGTTGACCGTTGCTGTCTCACAAAGATCACCTGACTGTGAGAGCTCTCGATGAAGCCCCACCTCCTCTCAGGGAGAAGAAACTACCACCGGTGTCCGGCGGTCTGTTCTCAACGGCCGATGGTCCCTTGACGTGTGACCGGAGCGTCAGGGTTGATAATGAACGCGACGATCGTCGAATCCTCGGTTGCAGTGACGGTCACGCCGCTGTCGTCAGCCACGAGTGCACTTTCGGTGTATCCCACAGTTACATGGTCGACGTCGACGGTACCGTCGAAGACATAGAGATAGGTGTGCCATCCACCCCGGGACGGGACGGTGACTGTCTCGCCGCTCGCAAGCCGACAGTCGTAGAAGTCGACATCGTTGCGGACGAACAGCGGAGCGTCGGTCCCCTCGGGGCCGAAGAGATGTCGCCATTCGCCAGTAACTGGATCTGGGATCGGCTCGTGCTGAATTCCCGGCTCCAGATCGAGACTATGGGGACGAACAAAAATCTGGAGCATCCGCAGCGGTGGGTCGTCGTCGAGTGTCTCCTCAGCGTGCCAGAAGCCGTTGCCAGCGTTCATCACCATCATGTGCTCGGGATTGGTGATGAGATTGTTACCCTGACGGTCATCGTGGCGCATCACTCCCCCAGGCACCCAGGAAATAATTTCTTCGTTGCGGTGCTGATGCATCCGGATGAGTGTTCCCGGATCCATGAACGACTCAACGACCGTCGCGAGGGGCCCATAGCCGTGATCATCGTGGTCGGGAACCGCGCGTCCAGGGAAGTTGAAGTGGATTCGAAACTTGCCCTGATTCTGCGAGACGTTCGTTCGTGGCGCTGTATATATGTGAGGCTGTGTTTGCGCCGAAGGCGACTCGTCCATTACCTGCAGTAGTCGCTCAGCCGGTATATGGATTCTGCGCGGTGGCTCTTAGTGAACCTTTTGTGAGGTTGTTGCTTCGTCATGCGGGCATGATGTGGACGCCTTATTTCTCGACAATATCCTCGAGGGTTTTCCATTGACGGGCGCTGATGTAATATTCGTAGCTGCACCGTGAACCGCCTCGGGGTCAAGCCCCGAGGTACTCGACTTGAACCCCCTGTAGATCAACCCGGTATCGTATTCAGTAAGCTACCACGCCCTGAAGGACGTGGCATTCAGCGTGAAATCCCGTTCTAACCGCTGAGGGCGGGAGGTGAATACCCGCCGTTCACATTCAACGTTCCGCTGTTCAAGCGCACGCCTACGGGTGCGCCTCCACGGCCAGACTTTTGCTGGTCGCGGAGATACTTCAAGCCGATATTCTTCGCAGCGTTGTAATCCGCGTGAACATCGCAACCACACTTCAGACAACCGAACTCGTCCTGTCCGTTGTTAGGTGGGCGATTGACCTCGTGGGTGAACCCACACTTCGAGCAACGTTGACTCGTGTACGCAGGATTAATCTGCTTCACGACAAGCACCTCTGATTCAGCCTTGTACGTGACATACTCGAACAAACAGTGGAATGCCCACTTGTGAACCGCCTTTGCGTGCGGTAGGCGATCTCGGATACCCTTGAGCTTCTCGAACACGAGGTGCGTACAGTCGTTCTCCAGAGCTTCGTCTACGAGCTTGTTCGATATCGTGTGAAGCATCTGCTCAAACCGCCCAGTTTGCTTCCGACTGACTCGCTGGACGTTCTCGTGTGCCCATTGAGTCCCAGTCTGCTGGAGTGACCCCCCGATGCTTCTCGTACTCGCGGTGCCAGTGGTTGAGTTCGCCGCCGCCCCAGAATCGTCCGGTTGAGGTGGTTGCGATGTTTGTGATGCCGAGATCAACACCAAGGACGGAGACGTGCCTGGCATCGCCTGTGTCAGCATCATCGTTCTCCACGGCGGATTTTGTCCACACGTGAATGTAGAAACTTGCCATCCAAAAGTGGGATTTTCTAGGCCCAGTGACCGAATGTGGTAAGGCCCGGAGGTGACGGACCTTGTTCTCCGCACACCTGTTTCTGGCAGAGGGTATTTATGTTGATTCCGACTTACATATAATGTTTTTATAGTAGTGGGCCGTAATACGGCACATGAACCGCGAGACGGATAGTACGAATTCGTCTGGAGCTGCTATTTCTCTTTCAATACCCCTTTCAGATCCGGATTTATTCAAACACAAGGCGACGGGCGACGTCCTTCTCTTTTTAACAAACCACCGATTTAGTGGCTTCTCACTGCGAGAACTCGCGACGCAGATCGGTCACTCACACCAGTCCGTCCGACGGGCAGTAAACGTTCTCAGCGCGAACGACTTGGTCGTGGAATCGGCTGAAAGCAACCAGCGACTCGTCCAGATAAACAGACAGCGCCTGTCGATTCCAGACGATCCGATCCTCCGGATTCCCCAATCAGAGTATCATCAACCGGTCAAAGTTGCGGTTACGGAGCTTCGTGAGAACATCAACGATGTTGTCGGCATCATCCTCTATGGGAGTGTGGCCCGGGGCGAGGCTGACCGACGGAGTGATATCGATCTCTGGGTGCTAATCCGGTCTGGGCGGGCCGAAAGCCAACGAGAAGCGAACGCCATTGCCCGTGACCTCGAAGATACGGAGTTCGATGGTGACCGATACGCCTACGATATCGATGTCGAGGCCGTCCAGGCGATCCCAGCGTACACTGAAGACATCCGAGAGATTGTCGTTTCAGGGATTCCAGTCTACAAGACGAATACCTTCGAAACCGTCGAGAACCTCCTCTTGGAGGAAGGAGCCACTAATGAGTAGCGGCTCGGACCCGACCGCTGTCCTCACAGCACTCGACCGTGCACAGGATGCTTTCGAGATGGTCGGACGCGGTCGAACAGCGTTCGAGGATGGGATTAGTGCCGACGAAGACTGGAAGACTCAGCTGACGAAAGCGTGCCGCCTCCTCGAAGTCGTTGACACTCTCCAGTCACAGGATGGGTACTACACGGCCGTCATCGAGGTCTGTTTTGGCGCGATCGAACGATCGATCGAGGCGTACGCGCTCGCGATGACGAACGATACGCTTCAGGACTTTCAGGACCACCAGTTCAGCTATGAGCGTGCCCACCAG
>Ga0207421_10003839_pt1 | contig 17656 bp, 12 predicted proteins | sample SodLakKL_010_SED_4_FD_187542 | JGI IMG/M metagenome (GOLD analysis project Ga0207421, IMG submission 187542) | Alkaline sediment microbial communities from Lake Tanatar, Kulunda Steppe, Russia - 8KL_010_SED (SPAdes) (version 2) | ecosystem: Environmental > Aquatic > Non-marine Saline and... | reverse complement strand
CGACGAGTTGGAGCTGCGCGTGGGAGATGTCGTCGGCGTGTCGATCACCGACGGCTCGTGACCGCCTCGCTGGGTGGTCGAAGGGTATAACGTTCCGCTGCTCGCATAGCCGGGCAACAGAATGGAAGACGACTCTGAGACGGTCGCGTTCACCCGTCGCCAGCTCCTCGCGTCCGTCGGCTCCGGGGCCGCAGCCGGCGTGATCGGCTCGGCCGTGCTGGCCGAGACCCCCGACTCGCCGCCAGCTGACGGGCCGGGACCGTCGATCGACCGACAGGCCGATGGCATCTCTGAATCCGAGTACCCCTACGCTGTCTGGCAGTACCACTACAACACAGACGAGCCCGACGACATCGGCGTTGCCTCGCCGATCAACGTCGTGTTCCCGCTCGAGGACGCGACGTTCGGAGAGTTCACTGCGACGTTCGAGCGCGCCGGCTGGACGGACGCACCCCTCGAGTACACGCTCTGGGCGTGGGACCGCGACGGGGAACGCTACCGGCGGCCCCACTGGAGCAGCGCGGAGTCGTACTTCGGGCTCGGAGGGCGTCTTCACGTTCGTGTCTGGCAGTTCGAAGGCACCGCGTCGGTGCAGGCACACGTCGACTCGGCGGTCACCCCGAATCACACGGTCACCTCCTACTTCGACGCGCAGGTCGCCGTCGGGGAGCTGTTCGAGCAGGCTGGCTGGACGGTCGACGGCACGCTCGATCTCGAGAACGCGACACCGCCGGATCACGATGGCCACGCGAGCGTGATCCGGCGATGACTGGCACGCTCGACTCCCCACAGCTCGGTCATCGCTCTGGACGAACCCTGGTGGGATTCGTTGTCCTCTCGGTGCTGACTGCTGGGCTGTTGAGCGCGGAGTTTGTCCCCCGGGTCGTCGACGACGAGGGACGGTTCCTGCTCTGGGTGCTCAACGGGTTCGCGGGTGTGGTGCTGTTCAGCGTCCTGCTCGCGCCGGTGTTCGGCGTCACCTACGGGCTCTGGAACGGCGGTCCCGTGCTCGCGGCCGCAGTTCCGACGGTGCCGGTTCTCGTCGGGCACATGATCGCCGCACAGCCAGTCGCCACGGCCGATCTGTCGTTCGCACTCGCGGGTGGTGGGGCGGCTGCGGTCGTCGGAGCGGTGCAGACTGTTCGACTCAGCGACGGTGACGGGCGCGCCGTGCGTGCGTCTCTGGTCGGTCTCGCGATCGCTATCGCCACGACCGTGATGGCCGGTGTTTTTCTGTGGCGGCTGCTCGTGACCGCTGGGCCCCACGTCACAGTCGGTCTCTGGTCGACCGGCGCGCTCCTGGCGCTCACGCTGGGTGGACTCGCTGTCTTCGCCGTCGTGGCAGGTCCGCGCGAGTAACACACCGACCGGCCTCCCGTATGAGTCCGTCCGGCGTGGTTGATCTGTCTGGTGTGATTGCCTCATTCGGCGTATCGTCTCACCGGTCGGATCTGTTCACCGGACGTGGACCGTCTCACCGACAGAGTCTGCTCACCGGGTGTGGAGCATCTCTTTTCGCCGAGCCCCGCGAGCGTGTTGCGCTCTTTTCGGCCCTGTTCAGTCTGCTGTCTCTCCGCGCGGGCGGGGGACGCGGCTGCCGATACGGGTGTACATCCAGACCGCGCCGAGACCGATTCCGTAGGCGATCGACGCCGGGATGGCGACGATAAACATCGTCCAGATGCCGCTCGGCGAGAGAAAGCCTGCGGCCGCGAAGAACGCCAGAACGACCCCTCGCCAGCTCTTTCGCATCCGGGGGTACGAGACGATGTTGCCGTGGTTGAACAGCACCATCGTGACCGGGATCATCGCGAGGAGACCGACCCCGACGGTGAGGTAGATGACGAGCCAGCCGAAGCTGCTGATGCGGTACGCGATCACCATGTCGTTGATTACGACATCTGTCGCGAGTAACGAGAGGACCGTCGGCGCGATGTACAGAAAGCCGAGCGCCGTTCCGCCAAAGAGGCCGATCAGCAGGCATCCACCCCACCACAGCAGGACGTTCCGGTCGCCAGTCGAGAGCCCCCGCTGTTCGATCGCTGGCCAGGCGAAATACAGCACGATCGGGAGGATCGACACTGCTGCGAGCAGCGTCGAGAACTTGAGCATGAAGATCAACGCCTCGACCGGGTGGAGAACGACGATCTCGGGCTCGTCGATCAGCGCTGCCGGCATGTTCTGGAAGAAGATCTCGCGGATCTGCCCGATCCCGCCGAGGTAGAGCCACATGAACGAGCCCGCGAGGACGACCATGAACGTGCCGACGATCCACATCGCGCTCGAGGTCAGCGAGTCGAGGATGAACCGGATGTCGTAGTAGTAGCCGCCGATGTCGTCTTCCGTGGTTTCGTCCTCGGTGAACGGGTCGACGATGCCCGCGGCCGTCGAGGCGACGAAGCTCTCGTCTTCGTCTTCCTCCTCTTCGTCTTCTTCCGCTTCGGCCTGTGCTTCGGCGTACTCCTCGGCCTCGTCGAAGCGCTCGAAGATCGCTTTCGCCTTCGCCGGCTCGTCGTTCTCGAGCGCTGCTTCGGCGTAGTGGAGTGCCCGCTCCTCGCTGAGGCCCACGAACGCCTCGACGTTGGCCGCTCTGATCGCCGGCGCGCTCATCGCACCGATGTCGATCTCGGCCGGCTCGCCAGCGTCGGCCTCCTCTGGGCCGCCCCTCTCTATTTGGGCATCTGCATCCTGTTCGGCGAGCAACCGTTCGAGCGCCTTGATCCGGAAATAAAACAGCATCACGCCGACGACGGGCACCGCGACGAGCGCACCGATCAGCACCGCCGTAATCGCCGGGTCGAGCCCGAAGACAGCGAGGTCACCCGGGAAGACGACCACGCGGTAGCGCGAGCCCACCCACGCGAGCAGCTCGTTCGTCGACTGGACGCCGCCTTCTAGGAGGTAGGCGTAGACGCCGACGACGGTGAGGAAGGCGACGCCAGCGAGGACGTTCCACCGGTCGCTTGCGATCGTTCGGAGCGAGACCTGTTCGCCGGCCCGTTTCGAGAGGACGGCGAGTTTTGCTACACCGAGGCTGATGAAATACAGCGCCACGAGCGGGACGCCCCACATCACCTGTGTGAACGGGTCGGGCGGGGAGAACATCGCACCGAAGACGAAGATACCGACGACGGCGTAGCGCCACTTCTCGCGGTAGGTCTCGTAGCGGACGATCCCCGTCCGGGCGGTGGCGCTCATGAACAGCGGCAGCTGGGCGGCCAGCCCGAACGAGAGCGCGAGGAAGAAGATGAACTCCGTCCACATGACGATCGACCAGGTCGGCGTGAAGCCCGCCTGGACGGCGTTCGCGGCGAGGAAGTCGAACATGATCGGAAAGAACAGAAAGTAGGCGTAGGCGACGCCGACGACGAACAGCGCGGAGATCGCAGAGACGAACGACCAGATCTTCCAGCGCGGCACCGTCGAAGACGGCCAGTAGCCCCGCTGGCGGAGCGCGTCACGACTCAGATACAGCAGGACTGGAACCGACACCAGCACACCCATCACGATACCGATTTTGATCTGGAGGAGGATGACGTCGAACGGCGTGACGACGATGATCTCGGTCGCCTCGGCGGTCGTGACGTCCATCCGGCTGAAGACGAGATCGCGCTCGAGTCGCTCCCAGATGAACGCCCGGAGCGCCCACAGCGTGAGCATCATCGCCGTCACGAACACCAGAAAGACCTTCTTGAGATGCGTCTGGGCGGCCGAGAGCATCGACCCGATGGTCGCCCGGCCGCTGGCGAGCGACCGCGCCGCGTCGTCCGGAAGCGCGCCAGCCATCTACCCCGGACTAGCTGGTTGGCAGTTATCAATCTATTCATACGCCGAACGTGCGCGTGCGACTGCTCGCGCAGGCGATGCTTCTTCACTGTGGCAGGGTGATCGACGCTCGCAGGAGCGATGATCGACGTTTTGTAGGCCCCGCTCGTAGCCGGCGCATGGACGAAGGTGAGGCACTCGCGTTGCTCGCCGACGTCGTCCCGGGAGCAGGCGACGATGCGGCGGTCGTCGATGAGCTGGTCGTGACGACTGACATGCTCCACGAGACGACCGACTTCCCGGCGGGAACGACGTCGTATACTGCCGGCTGGCGTGCGGTCGGGGCGTCGCTCTCGGATCTCGCGGCGATGGGAGCGGAGCCGGTAGCAGCGGTCGCCGCCTACGGAACACCCGCGTTCGAGCGGGAGTCGCTTCTCCGGTTCGTCGAGGGCGCGATGGACGTCTGTGCCGAAGCCGGTGGCGAATACGTCGGTGGCGACCTCGACAGCCACGAGGAGTTCACGGTCGCGACGACCGCGGTGGGACGGAGCGACCGCCCGACCTTTCGCTCGGGTGCAAGCCCGGGGGAGCTCGTCTGTGTCACCGGGACGCTGGGTCGGAGTGCGCTCGCCCTCGAGCTGTTCGACCGAGGTGAGTGCGAGCGAGCGAACGAGCGGTTCCGGTTCGTTCCCAGAACCGACGCCGGGCGGGCGCTCTCGGAGGTCGCGACCGCGATGATGGACAGCAGCGACGGGCTCGCCCGCTCGCTCCACCAGCTCGCAGCGGCGAGTGACTGTGGCTTCGCGCTCGAGTCGCCGCTGCCGATCGACGAGCGCATCTCGGAGGTGGCTGCCGACGAGCGTGACCGGCGCGAGCTGGGCGTCTTCTTCGGCGAGGATTTCGAGCTGGTGTGTACGCTCTCCGAACGTGAGCTCGATCGCGCTGCCTCGGCGCTCTCGGTCGAGCTGACGCCGGTCGGGAGAGTCACCGAGAGCGGGATCACGCTCGACGGCGAGCCGCTCGAGAACAGGGGCTACACCCACGAATGACCGCGGTCGCAGGTTCGGGCCACGCTAGACCACGTTCGACTCGACGATCTGTTCACCACGCTCGAAGCGCCGGGCGGTGAGCGCCGAGACGTCGACCAGCTTCGGCTCGCCCTCGAAGACGAGCTCGGCGACGAGCTGGCCGGTCGCCGGTGCGTGCTGGAAGCCGTGGCCAGAGAAGCCGGCCGCTACCACGAAGCCAGGTGCCAACTCCTCGATCACCGGGTGGTTGTCGGGTGTGACCGCATAGAGGCCAGCCCAGCCGCGTTTGATCCGGCTCTCGCTGTCGAAGTACGTCGCGTAGTCTGTGGCGTGCTCGACCGCCGTCGCTGCCCACTCCATCTCCATCGAGTCGTCGTATCTGGAGGGATCGACATCCGGATCGCGATCACCGAAATGGCCGCCGACGATCGCGTCGCCGTCACGTTCTGGCCGGAAGTACGACCCCCGCTCGAGATCGATCGTGAGCGGATCGGTCTCGGGAACCGGCTGTGTCGGCTGAACCACGGCCACCTGCCTCCGGCGCGGGTACACCGGCAGGTCGAGCCCGGCCATCGAGGCGATCCGGCGGGCGGCCGCCCCGGCTGCGTTGACGACGAACGCACTCTGGTGAGTGCCGTTGTCCGTCTCGACGCCGACGACGGTACCGTCCTCGACGAGGATGTCAGTGACGGCTGTCCCGGTTCTGATGTCGACGTCCAGCTCACGGGCCGCCCCGGCGTAGCCCTGCACCGCGAGGTTCGGGTCGGCGAAGCCGTCGTCGGGGTCGTACGTCGCGCCGACGAAGCGGTCGGCGACCAGCCCCTGACAGCGCTCTCTGGCCTCGTCCGGATCGAGAAACTCGCTCGTTGCCCCCCGTTCGCGTTGCATCGCAACCGTCTCCCGGAACGCCTCCGCTGTCTCGTGGCTCCGTGCGAGAAAGAGATAGCCCGTCTTCCGGTAGGCGATGTCGACGCCGAAGCGCTCCTCGAAGCTGTTCCAGACTTCCTTGCTCGCGAGCGAGAGGTCGACGTTCACCGGCGTCTCGAACTGCGAGCGGATGCCGCCGGCCGACCGTGCGGTGCTCTCCATCCCGAGCGAGCCGCGCTCGAAGAGGGTGACGTCCGCCCCTCGCTCGGCGAGTGCGTACGCCGAGGAGAGCCCGACGATTCCGCCCCCGACGATGATGACGTCCATGTGTATACGTGTACCGGGCCCGAAATAAAGACTAACACATATAAGAGCTGCGTGAGAAGTCGGCGAGAGGAATGACGCTCCTCGACGAACTCTCCGGATTCGAGTTCGAGGACGTCATGGAGGACGTCTTCAGGAAGCTCGGCTACGAGAACGTCAGACAGGCCGAGCGGGTCGCGGACAAGGGCCGAGATATCGTCATGGAAGAGACCGTCGACGGGACCCGCCGAGCGGTCGTCGTCGAGTGCAAACACACCGATACAGTGGGGCGTCCAGTGGTCCAGAAGCTCCACTCGGCGGTGGCAACCTACGACTACCCGGGGCCGAAGCGGGGCATGGTCGCCACGACCGGTCGGTTCACGAACCCCGCGAAGGAGTACGCCAGAGATCTCCGCAAGAACGGCGACCCGCATCCCGTGGAGCTGCTCGACGGGACGGAGCTCCGTGAGATCGCCGACGAGATCGGCCTCGACCTCTACAACGGCCGCATCGAGGTTCTCTGTGACCGGACGCTCAGACCGACTGACCCGTCTCGCTCCCCCGACGCCGCCGTCAGGGATGCCTTCCGTGAGATCGAGAATCTCGACCCCCGGACGATCCCGCGGCCGACGATGACCGCACGGTTCGTCCCGGTCGTCCGTATCAGGGGCGACGTCAGCGCGGTCTTCGAGACGAGTGCCGGGGTCATCCACCGGGTTAACGAACGTGACGAGTTCGTCCTCTCCGCTGGACGCGACGGCCCGAGACCGCTCGAGGCGGGCGTCGAACGGCTGGTGGCCACCAGCGCAGACCAGCGCGTCGACCTAGACGAGCACAGGTTCGGTGAGCTCTTCGACGCCGTCGAGGTAGAGCGCTTCGGTCAGACGGAGACGGAGTACAAGGAGTGGGCAGTCAGGCGGTTGCGCCGCCGGCACACGACGACCGTCTCCTACACCGGCGACAACAACGTCACCTACACGAAAGAGTGCGAGCCCAACCTCTCAGATATCTCCATCCAGTCGATCAGTCCGGTCTATCTCCCGCGGATCCGGACCACCACCACGCTCGGAACGTACGAGTATCCGTACGAGTACTACGCGGCCGGCCCCTCTCGTTACACCATCGAGGACGGCATCCACCGGTGTGTCCAGTGTGGCGGGAGCGACGGCACGTTCACCTACTGCGAAAACTGCGGAAGCATCAACTGCACGGACCACATCAGAACCGAACGGCTCGTCGGCGAACCGGTCTGTACAGGCTGTGCCGTCACCGAGCGGTTCTTCTTCAGCACCAAGTACTTCTACGACGGGGAGAACCTCGAGCAGTTCAACGAGGAGTACGAGGAGATGCCCGTTCACGTGAAAGCGATGGAGAACAAGGCGCTCGTGGCTGCGGTCGTTGTCGCCGTTTTCTTGTTGCTAGTGGCCGCGTTCGCGACGCTCGGAATCGTCTAGTGAAAAGCGAAGTACCAGCTCCAACGGCCACACACGACCTTCTCAGTACTTGCGGTCGGCCTCGTCGAGCTCGAGTGCGTCGTAGAACGCCTCGTCCAGGCGGTCGCGGTCGGCGAGCCACTCGAAGTACTCGTCGCGGTCGGCGGGGTAAGCCCAGTAGTGCTCTTCGTACCGTTCGACGAAGTCTCGCGTCCGCTTGAACCCCACGAGCGCCTCGTACAGCTCACCTCTCGTGACGCCGAGGTGCTCGAACGTCCCCGAGCGGTAGTGTGAGACGGTGTTTTTCAGGACGCCCGTAACGATCGCGAGCTTCGAGGTGAGATCGTCGAGCTTCGTCTCGGTGCCGACGATCTCGCGGATCTCCTCCTCGGGCAAGACGGCGGCCATCGCGCGGAGGATCGGAATCCCGATCGAGCTCGCCGCCACGTTGTAGGCGTCGCGTCCTGCGAGTTTCGTCCCCTCGCCGTGGTCGACGTAGAGGAAGTAGTTGTGCTGCCAGAGACCGTCCTCGCTGACGTCGCCGTCGGCGACCGCCTCGGAAGCGGCCTTGCCGGCCGAGTAGCCCGAGAGTGCGGCTCCACGGATCCCCTTGCCGGTGATGGCATGGGTCGTCCCGGCCGCACAGCCCGCCGTCAGGTAGCCCGGTGCGACCATCGAGTCGAGCGGTCGACGGAGCGCCAGCGCGGCCCCGAGTTTGTTCTTCCGCTCGAAGCGCTCTCTGACGACCGCGCCGTCGTACTCCGGGCGCCCGAGGAGGTCGCGTTTGAGCCGGTCGGCGAGCGCGATCGGCTCCTTGCTCATCTGGAAGCCCAGCCCAACGTTGATCAGCCGCTCTGTCCGCGGGAAGTACCAGAGGTAGCCCATCTCTTCGAGCGGTTTACCGACGATCGCGTTCTTGTACTCGACGGGCTCTTTCGTCTCGATGATCTCGCGGTAGGCCGAGCCGAAGTGGGTGTAGTGTGGCTTCTCGAACGTGACGTCGTAGCGCGCATCGAGCGCCTCGAAGTCGACCATGTCCTGGATGACCGACTGTGCGCCCGCGGCGTCGATCACCACGTCGGCGTCGTAGCGGACCGGCTCGCCGGCGCGGACGGCGTCGACGCCCTCGACCCGGCCGTTCTGGCGGATGTCGTTTACGACGGTGTCGTAGTGCTGTGTGACGCCGAGATCGGCCGTCTGTGCGAGCAGATGCTGGCCGAACTCGTAGCGGTCGATGACGTTGCTGTGGGTGTCGTACGGGAGCACCTTCCTGACGCCGAGTTCCTCGTCCCACCACTCGATCTGGTCGATGTTGCCGTCTGCGAGCACCGCCTCGTCCTCGACGATCGCCTCCATGTCGATCGGGCCGGGGTACTTCGTCGGATCGGTCGGGCTCTTGATCGCGTCGCCACAGGCGATGAACCCGCCCTCCTGGGCAGGTTTTCGCTCGAGCTGGACGACGTCGGCACCCTCGGCTGCCGCGGTCGCCGCCGCGAAACAGCCCGCAATCCCGCCGCCGACGACGACGATCTCGTACGCTTCACTCCGGGCCATGTACTCGTCCCTGATTAGGAGAGAGGGGTTGTGAATGTAACCCTTTGGTCGCCACGGACGGCGATCAGTCCTCACCCTTGGCCTCTCCTTTGCCAGCTGCGCTCCGCTCGCGGTCCGGATGTCGCTCGGCTGCGCTCCGGCTGCGGTTCGGCCGCTGTCTTTTTTCGGTGGGGCGTCCAACCGGTGGCATGGGCGAGCCCGAGATACGAGCCGCGGTCGAGGAGACCGCGGTCCAGATCGCCGAGATGGAGATCCGGGGGGCGGCGACGATCGCCGACGCGGCGGCGCGTGCGCTCGAGCGCCAGGCCACCGAGAGCGACGCCGAGGGGGCCGAGGCGTTCCGTCGGGAGATGCGGGCAGCAGCCCGGCGGCTGCTCGATACCAGACCGACAGCGGTGAGCCTGCCGAACAGCCTTCGGTACGTCCTCGGGCGGATGGACGGTGACTCGGTCGAGTCGCTGCGGGCGTCGACAGTCGCCGGCGCTCGCGAGTTCAGAGCGCGCCTCGAGACCGCACAGGACGACCTCGGCGCGATCGGCGCGAACCGCCTGCAAGACGGCGACACAGTGCTGTTTCACTGTCACTCGACGGACGTGCTCTCCTGTATCGAGGCAGCAGTCGAGCGGGGAACGTCGCTGGAGGCGATCGTCAAGGAGACCCGGCCGCGAAAGCAGGGCCACATCACGGCGCGCGAGCTCCGCGAACTCGGCGTGCCGGTGACGCTCATCGTCGACGGCGCTGCGGGCCGGTATCTCGACGAGAGCGACCACGTGTTCGTCGGCGCGGACTCCGTCACCGCCGACGGCGCGGTCGTCAACAAGATCGGGACCCGTCCGCTCGCCGTCACCGCTCGCGAGCGTGACACGCCGGTCGTCGTCGCGGCGCAGACGCTGAAGCTCGATCCCACGACGCTGTCGGGCCACACCGTCGAGATCGAGATGCGCGACGAGCGCGAGGTCGTCGGCGACGACGAACGCGTCGAGATCGGCGAGATCACGGTCGAGAACCCGGCGTTCGACGTCACCCCGCCCCGCTACGTCGACGCGATCGTCACCGAGCGCGGCCAGTTTCCACCCGAGAGCATCGTCTTCCTGATGCGCGAGCTCTTCGGCGAGCAATCGACACGCCCCTGGGAGGACGGGTCGTGAGACGATGAGCGGACGGGTGCTCTGTGCCGGCCACGTCAACTGGGACGTGACGCTCTCTGTCGACAGACTTCCCGATCCGGACGGCGAGGCTGCCATCGTCGACCAGCACGAGTCCGGGGGTGGGAGTGCTGCCAACACGGCGATCGGCCTCGCCTGTCTCGGCTCTCACGCGCTGTTGCTCGGAAGCGTCGGTGCCGACAGGCACGGCTCGCTCCTCTCCGACGAGCTGGTCGCTGCCGGCGTCGACTGCTCGCTGCTCGAACACGTCCCGGGCCCGACGACGGTCAAGTACCTCGTCGTCGACGAACGCGGCGAGGTGATGGTGCTCGCCAACGACGGCGCGAACGAGCGCTTCGACCCGAGCGCGGTCGACGAAGAGACGCTCGCGGCGGTGGCCCACCTCCATCTGACGAGCCAGCGGCCCCAGACCGCACACACGCTCGCTACCCGGGCACGCTCGGCAGGGGTGCCGGTGAGCTTCGACCCCGGCCGGCGGCTCGACGCGAGAGCGTACGGCCGAATCTACCCGCTCGTCGACACCGTCTTCGTGAACGAGAGCGAGGCCGCTGCCCTCGACCGACAGCTCCCAACTGACTGGGGCGGGCTACAGGTAATTAAACGAGGCGGCGACGGGGCCGAGGCGATCCGCGGCAGCGAGCGGGTGTCTCACGCGGGGTTCGACGCCGATGCAGTCGACACGGCGGGTGCGGGAGATGCCTTCGCCGCGGGCTTCATCGCCGCGCAGACCGAGGGTGAGTCGCTCGAGCAAGCGCTCGCGGTCGGCAACGCCTGCGGGGCGCTGGCAGCCCAGTCGGCGGGTGCGCGGACCCGGCTCTCGTGGGACGAACTCGAACAGATGATCGGACCGCGGGGGTGAGGGCCGAAGCGGGATCAGGAGGTCGTTCGAGCGACGTGGCGACCAAGCACGGCCAGCGCCACGAGCCCGAACAGACCGACAACCAGGCCGAAGCCGGCACCGTCGTCGTCGGCCGTATCGTCAGCGTCGTCGGCCATGTCGTCTGCTATCGCATCATCGGTGTCATCGGCTTCCGTGTCGTCAGCGTCGTCGGCCGTGTCGTCAACGTCGTCAGGATCCGACTCGGTGACGTCGGCGCTGTCGGCGTCGAGCGCGGCGTCGGCGACGGGCGTCGCGTCGTCGCCGATGCCTAGGTCGTCGGGCAGGTCACCGTCGAAGAACACCCAGGCGGTGTGTTCGCCGGGGAAGCCGCCGTCGTCCATGACGAGAACGCTCACGTCTTCGCCGTCGAGGGCGTCGGCATCGGCGACGCCGGCGACGATCTCCTCGTCCCCGTCGGTGTAGGTCACCACGACCGTCGACGTCTGTTCGGTGGAGACCTCCTCGACAGTGACCTCACCACCGTCGAGCTCCTGGTCGTTGAACGTCAGCTCGCCAACTGCGGACACGACGGCGCTCTCGGAGTCGAGTGCGGCGTCGGCGACAGGCGTTGCGTCGTCACCGATCTCCAGCTCCGGCGGGAGGGCCTCGTCAGCGAAGACCCAGGCGGTGTGTTCGCCGGGGAAGCCGCCGTCTTCCATGACGAGAACGCTCACGTCTTCGCCGTCGAGGGTGTCGGCATCGGCGACGCCGGCGACGATCTCCTCGTCCCCGTCGGTGTAGGTCACCACGACCGTCGACGTCTGTTCGGTCGTAACGTTCTCGACGAGTACTTCACCGTTTTCGATGCCCTGGTCCGCGAAGGTCAGCGCACCGGAGGCGACCTCGACGGTGATCGTCCCCGTCTTTTCGGCGTCGTCGAGCCTGACGCTAAAGGGCACGTCGCCGTCGAGCTCAGTCGTGTCGACGACGAACGTGACGGTCTCCTCTTCTCCGGGTTCGAGCTCGATCTCGGCGACAGCGGCGGGGTTCAGCTCGAACTCGACGGTCGCAGTCCCAGTCTCGTCACCGTCGTTCCGGACTGTCGCGTTGACGGTCGCGTTCTCGCCCTGCTGGACGGTCACCTGCTCGGTCACCGCCTCGAGGACGAACTCGGCCTCACCGGGAGCAGGGGCAGGCGAAGGACCGGGAGACGGCCTGGGCGACGGATCGTCGTCCTCTTCTGCCTCCGTGATGTTCGCCGTCTCCGAATCGAGAGCGTCGCCAGCGACGGGCGTCGCGTCGTCGCCGATACCCACCGCTGGCAGGTCATCGTCGTCGAACACCCATGCGGTGTGTTCGCCCGGGAAGCCACCGTCGTCTTCGATTTCGACCTGGACATCCTCGGCGTCGAGATCATCCGCCTCGCCGAGGCCGGCGATGATTTCCGCCTCGCCGTCGGTGTAGGTGACGACAATCGTCGACTCCTGTGCGGTCGTGACGTTCTCGACGGTCACTTCGCCGTCGATCAGCTCCTGGTCGGTGAACGTCAGTTCGCCCTCGGGAGGTGCGGAGACGGTGGCGCTCTCGACATCCAGCGCCGCACCCGCAACCGGAGTGGCGTCGTCGCCGACCCCTAGATCGTCAGGTAGGTCGCCGTCGTCGAACAGCCAGGCGGTGTGCTCGCCTGGGAAACCGCCGGTGTTCTCGATCGTGACACTCACGTTCTCGTCGTCGAGGTTGTCGGCATCCGCCAGCCCGGCGACGATCTCTTCTTCGCCGTCAGTGTAGGTGACGACGACCGTCGAGGCCTGTGAGCTCGTGACGTTCTCAACGAGCACGTCGCCATCGTCGAGCTCTTGATCGTTGAACGTCAGCTCGTCAGCCGTGGGCTCTATCACCATTGCGCTGTCGAAGTCGAGCGCCAGATCGGCGACAGGCGTCGCGTCGTCACCGATCCCCAGGTCGTCGGGTAGATCGTCGTCGTCGAACAGCCAGGCGGTGTGCTCACCCGGGAAGCCGCCGGCGTCCTCGATTGCGACCTGCACGTCTTCGCTGTCGAGGTTATCGGCGTCGGCGACCCCCGCGACGACCTCTTCGTCGCTGTCGGTGTACGTCACCACGACGGTCGACTCCTGTGAACTCGTCACGTCCTCGACTATGACCTCACCGTCGACGAGCTCCTGGTGGAGGAACGTAAGTTCGTTCAGCGCGGTCACGTCGGCGCTGTCAAAGTCGAGTGCGGCCCCTTGGACGTCAGCAGGCTCGTCGAACGCGCCGACACTTTCGATCACACCGTCACCGGGTTCGAGCTCCGCCTCCACCGCAGCCAGCGCCTCGTCGTCGAACAGCCAGGCAGTATGCTCGCCGGGGAAGCCACCGGCATCCTCGATGGCGACCTGAACGTCCTCGCCCTCGAGGTTGTCAGCCGCAGCGATTCCGGCGACGATCTCGTCGCCAGCGTCCTCATCGAAGTAGGTGACGACGATCGTCGACTCCTGCCCCGTCGAGACGTTCTCTGCGGTCACTTCCCCGTCGATCAGATCCTGGTCGGCGAACGTCAGTTCGCCAGTCGGAGCCTCGCTGATGTCGGCGCTCTCGAAGTCGAGCGCGTTCTCGGTCGCAGCATCGGCCGGGACCTCGTCGCCCGGCTCGAGGTCGGCTAGGCCGGCGTCAGCGAGGAACGCATCGTCGAACACCCACGCGGTGTGCTCGCCCGGGAAGCCACCCGCATCCTCGATAAGCACCTGCACGTCCTCTTCGCTGAGGTCGTCAGCCGCGGCGATCCCGGCCGCGATTACGTCACCCGCATCGTCGGTGTAGGTGACGACGACCGTCGACTCTTGTGCCGTCGAGACGTTCTCGACGGTCACTTCACCGTCGATCAGCTCCTGGTCGGCGAACGTCAGCTCGCCTTCGGGGGGAGCCGTAACGTCGGCGCTGTCGAAGTCGAGTGCAGCCTCCTGAACGTCGCCGGCGTCCTCGAACGGCGTGTTCGCAATCACGCCGTCACCCGGCCCGATCTCGACGCCTTCGAGCGTCTCGTCGTCGAACACCCACGCAGTGTGCTCGCCGGGGAAGCCACCAGCATCCTCGATCAGCACCTGCACGTCCTCCTCGCTGAGGTCGTCAGCCGCGGCGATCCCAGCGACGATCTCGTCGCCGTCGCCGTCCTCGTTCTCACCTGCGTAGGTGACGACGACCGTCGACTCCTGTGCCGTCGAGACGTTCTCGACGGTCACAGTGTCATCCTCCGCGAGCTCCTGATCGTTGAACGTCAGTTCACCGCTCGGGGCCTCGCTGACGGCGGCCGTGTCGGAGTCGAGCGCGGCCGGAGCAACGTCCGTGGCGTCGTCACCGATACCGATGCCTTCGGGCACGTCGACGTCAGCGAACACCCACGCAGTGTGCTCGCCGGGGAAGCCACCATCGTCCTCGATCAGCACCTGGACGTCCTCGCTGTCGAGCTCGTCAGCCTCTGCCAGCCCAGCGATGACCTCCTCGTCCTCATCGGTGTAGGTGACGACGACGGTCGATTCTTGCTCCGTCGAAACCTCCTCGACGGTCACCGTGCCATCTTGCGCGAGCTCCTGGTCGGTGAACGTCAGCTCACCGGCCGCCTCGAAGACGTTCGCGGTCTCCGAATCGAGCGCATCGCCGGCGATCGGGGCGGCGTCGTCGCCGATGTCCACATCTTCGGGGACGTCATCATCGTCGAAGACCCACGCGGTGTGTTCACCGGGGAACCCACCGTCGTCTTCGATTTCGACCTGCACGTCCTCGCTGTCGAGGTTGTCAGCATCCGCCAGCCCGGCGATGACTTCGTCGTCGCCGTCAGTGTAGGTCACCACGACCGTCGACTCCTGGCCGGTTGAGACATCCTCGACGGTCACCGTGCCGTCCGCAGCCAGCGGCTGCTCGGCGAACGTCAGCTCGCCCATCTGTGTCTCGCTGATTTCGGCGCTCTCGAAGTCGAGTGCAGCATCCTGGACATCAGCAGGCTCGTCGAACGCGTCGACGCTGTCGATCACGCCGTCACCGGGTTCGAGCTCCGCCTCCACCGCAGCCAGCGTCTCGTCGTCGAACATCCACGCAGTGTGCTCGCCGGGGAAGCCACCGTCGTCCTCGATTGCGACCTGAAGGTCCTCGCTCTCGAGGTCGTCAGCCGCGGCGATCCCGGCGACGATCTCGTCGCCAGCGTCCTCATCGAAGTAGGTGACGACGATCGTCGACTCCTGGCTCGTCGAAACTTCCTCGACGGTGAGTTCGCCGTCATCCAGCTCCTGGTCGTTGAACGTCAGTTCACCGGTCGGAGCCTCGCTGACAACGGCCGTCTCGGAGTCGAGCGCATCACCGGCGATCGGCGTTGCGTCATCGCCGATACCAACACCCGCGGGCACGTCGACGTCCGCGAACACCCACGCAGTGTGCTCGCCGGGGAAGCCACCAGCATCCTCGATTTCGACCTGAAGGTCCTCGCTCTCGAGGTTGTCAGCCGCGGCGATCCCGGCGATGACTTCCTCGTCCCCGTCAGTGTAGGTGACGACGACGGTCGACTCCTGACCGGTCGAGACATCCTCGACGGTCACTTCACCGTCGATCAGGTCCTGATCAGTAAACGTCAGCTCACCGGCCGCCTCGAAGACGTCGGCGCTTTCGAAGTCGAGCGCAGCCTCCTGGACGTCGCCGGCGTCCTCGAACGGCGTGTTCGCAATCACGCCGTCACCGGGCCCAATCTCGACGCCTTCGAGCGTCTCGTCGTCGAAGACCCACGCGGTGTGCTCGCCGGGGAAGCCACCCGCATCCTCGATTTCGACCTGCACGTCCTCGCTGCCGAGGTTGTCAGCATCCGCCAGCCCGGCGATGACCTCCTCGTCGCCGTCAGTGTAGGTCACCACGACGGTCGACTCCTGACCGGTCGAGACATCCTCGACGGTCACCGTGCCGTCGGCAGCCAGCGGCTGGTCAACGAACGTCAGCTCGCCGGTTGGATCGTTCTGTGCGGCGACCGAGCTTGGTACCGTGGCCACTCCCACGGCAACCAGTGAACAGATCATAATCGCCGCCAGCAGCGTCGCGCTCACCGCGTTTCGTCTCTCAGTCATCTACTACCCCCAATGAGACGGTCTGCACTGGCTGCTTCACGGTACGTCCGCCGGGCGTCTGTGTCTCTGCTCGCGGTACCATCGAGTGGACCAACCTAATGTTTGTAGTTAAACAATTTCCCAGGAGCGACCACAGGGCGGCCACAGTCGCTCCCAACTCTTTCCCAAATCTTTCACAGATAGGGTCTCAGCTTGCGGTTCGATCTGCACCAGAGCCCGCAGAAACGAGCAGTTTCGGGCATCTACACCTGTTTATCGGCGACAGAGGAAGCGGGTGGAGAACACTAGCTCGAAACCATGTATTATTAAATCGGAGGGACGTGATAGGTACGACGATGGAGGCGGTCCTGTGGTACGTGCTAACCGGGACCCGCGGCGGTGCGAACCGCGTTCGTCTGCTGCAAGCGATCGACGAGCGTCCGCGCAACGCCAACCAGCTTGCGGAGGATCTCGAGCTGGATTACACGACGATCCGACACCACCTGGACGTGCTCATCGAGAACGACGTCCTGAAAAAAAGCGGTGACGACTACGGCGCGGTCTACCTGCCCACCGAGCGTGCGCGCCACCACTGGGACACCATCGAGACAATCGTAGAGGAGGTCGAGTGAGCATGGTCGAATTTGGGAAAGAGTATATGAGTCCAATAACCCTAGGGAGACACAGATGATCGTCGAGGGAGCCGGTTCTGTGGCGCAGGTCTCGGTGGAGATCGGCCCGGGCTCGCCCTGGCTGACAGCCGCCAGCGCCGCGACCGTCGTGAACATCGTCCTGTTGTTTGTGCTCCTCGGGGTCTGGCTGCGTAACTACCGCGCCCTTCGCTCCAAACACGCCCTCGGTCTCGCCATCTTCGGCCTGTTTCTCCTCGCCCAGAACGTTCTCACGTTCAACTACTACGTCATCAACTCACAGGTCGCGGCCTATCTCGCTGCCGAGGACCCCATCGCCGGCCGTGCCATGATGTTCGTCGCGATTCTACAGACCGTGGCGCTTGTCTTTCTCACCTGGGTCACGCTTGAGTGACGTGCTTTGTGCGCTCTGGCGTACTCTGCGTTGGGCACTACTCTGCGCGCTGGAGCACTAGCACACGCCTTCGTCTCTCGGACGCAGCAGTAGATCACTCGGGGAGCCGCTCGAGAAACGAGTCGAACTCCCGTCTATAGCGGGCTTCGGCGCGGGCACGTGCGAGCTCGCCGAACTCCGCGAACGCCACCTCGAAGTTGGCCATCCGCCACAGCAGCGTCGCGAACTGGTAGACGATCCGCCGACGTTCGTAGCCCTCGTCGGGTTCGAACGCCCTGTGTTCGTTGTAGCCGGCGTACAGACACTCTCGGAGCCGCTGGCGGGTTTCAGCGTCGCGAAACGTCGGATCGACGAACAGGAAGTCCGTCCGAGCGAGGTGGTACTCCGGGTCGGCCGCGAGCGCGAACTGCCAGTCGAGCACGGCCGAGATCGGGCCGTCGCCGTCGTACATAACGTTCGCCGGGCGGAAGTCGTCGTGGACGAGCCGCGGAACCGCGTCGCTGTCGACGACCGCCAAGCTCTCCTCGAAGCACTGTCTCGCTGTCGTCTCGAGCGCGTCGAACGGGGTCTCGCCGAGCTGGGAGATGTGCCGGTG
>Ga0207421_10003838_pt1 | contig 17656 bp, 13 predicted proteins | sample SodLakKL_010_SED_4_FD_187542 | JGI IMG/M metagenome (GOLD analysis project Ga0207421, IMG submission 187542) | Alkaline sediment microbial communities from Lake Tanatar, Kulunda Steppe, Russia - 8KL_010_SED (SPAdes) (version 2) | ecosystem: Environmental > Aquatic > Non-marine Saline and... | reverse complement strand
ATCTTCCAGGTCGATCTCTTCTTCGGCAGCTATCAATTCAAGCTCGTCATCATCTATTTCAATTGCATCGACCCACAGTTCGTAGTCGCCTTCCATCTTATCTATTACCACATCGTCGCCGTCGTACCACAGGCGCATTTCTCTGCCCAGTACCCACTCAAAATCAAAATCCATTTCTTCGGAGATTTCCAGCGTATCGTCATCCCAGGCACCTTCGTCATAGTAATATTCCTCATCCCAATAACTTACCTCAATTTCTCTTTCTTCGGCATCAACTTCTTTAACTACGCCCCTCATGTAGCCAGGCAAGGCAAATTCCTTGGAAAGGCTTTGCCCGTTAACTACCAGGTCCATTTCGTAGTCTACCTGCGCATCAAGCCCTTCTCCTGCATCTTCCGTGGTAAGTATTTTGAAGTCGGCATACATTCCGTCCCCGGAAATCCTGAGCTCTTCTACCACGCGCAGCCTCTGGTCTTCTACGTTAAATATGCTTATGTCCGCCGCGTTTATATCGGATACTTCCTCATTGAAATAAACCCTTATCCAGTCATGCAGGCCGGTCAGGGACTTTACTTCTTCTATTTCCAGGTCTTCCACGGGGGGTTCATCATCGTCGTCAATAATTCCGGCTATTTTCTCCGCTACCGCCCCGGGCACTACCTGTACGCCGCCCAGTACAAATGCTTTGGTGTTTTCATGAGCTACACCTTTAAAGTAATTTTCTACCCTTGAAGGCATGCTGTCACTTACATACACTAAGGGTGCGTTGTGAGCCGCGCCCAGCGCTCCACCGGCCATGGCATCCGCAAGACCTGTGCCGCTGGCAAAGATGACCGTGTCCGGTGCATCAAAGAATTCTTCCGCCACTTCAACACTGGTTTGATAACGGTCCGGGCCGGATACCCTGGTTACCGGCGCCAGGTTGCCCAGTTCAGAATATTCACCCGGGGTTACTACGGCGTCACCGCCGATTACATAAAGTTCCTGGATACCAAGGTTTTCTATTGCATCCACTGTATCCTGGGGAACTCCTTCGGCCCAGGGCTCTACCTGCAGGATGGGTACATTTTCGCCTGCAGCTATCGAACCTACCACCATGGCATCAGCAGGGGCATCTCCGTTTACTACAAACGCGTAGTCAGCCAAAGTATCTTCTCCTGCTGCTTCTTCAGCTACCAGCGCCGCTGTCTCTTCCCGGCTTTCACCGGCTATCCTCCTGGTGCTGATACCCAGCTCATCTTCTACATCCTGGGATACCGCAGCTTCTCCACCCAGGATTACCGCTTCATTTGCTCCCAGGTTGTTAATAGCATCTTCCGTAGCAGGCATCAATTGTTCGCTACGGGTAAGTAAAATCGGCGCATCCAGCGCCCCGGAAAGAACATTCCCGGCCAGCCCGTCAGCAAAATCATCACCGCGGGCAATAATTACCTTATCCGCCTGATCGTACACGCTCTGCGCTATCATGGCCGCGGTCTCATAGCGATCCTGACCTGAAAGCCTCTCTACCGCTTCATCTTCCTGGGCAAAAGTTCCGCCCACAAAGAAAGCCAGAACCAGGGCTGCTGCGGCCAGCAGAGCAAAGCTCTTACTGAAATTTAACCTCTTGTTTCTCATCCTCCAAATTACCTCCTCTAATTTAATTCCTTGTTTTATTTTAGTGAAACGATGCTAGAATGCTTGGGTGTTTCTCATTCCCAACTTAAAAACTGACACTAAAACTTGCCTACTGGCTCCCCTAAACTACTCAACTTTCCTGCCACCAGCTACCACCGTTAATCTAATCTCGCCCAGACATCCCCCCTTATGTACTTTTTTTAATTTTTTAACCTTTTCCGGGTTATGAAAAGGGTCTCCGGCTAACGCCGCCACCCGCTTTTCACTTGCTTGGAGAAACCAGGAACTGGTATATCTGTTGGTTGCAGGAGTTCGGGGAAATAATTCCCCGGGCACCCATTTAGAATGTTAACGTATCTAACCTGCATAGTCAATACTTACAGCCAGACTTCATAGAAATTTCCACAGCCTGGAGAAATGTCCTTTTTAACCCCATTTAATGGGGAGGAAATCCCGTGATGCCCGGTTAAAAAGTTGTCCTTCGTTTACCTGCGTAAAAAAACTATTTTTTGAAGTTTGGCCGCGGTTGTGTTCTTTTAATTACCCTCTTATTTTCCGCATATAGCCCTAATTCTACATTCACTGTTAAATTCCTTCTAAATTCATCAATTAAAGGGTGGTTTTTTTTAGTAAAACATCCTTTTTTTCCGGGCTTTTTTACCCTGGCCTCTAAGACTTGCCACACTACTTAATTATTCGTAATCCGCGGTTTCCTGAAGGTGCCTCAACCCACATATATTTTATTAAATTTTTACCCACCAGTGCAAACTTTTTTTTAAATAATTATCACTTTATATTAATTTTTTTTTGGGTTTATATAGATATAAATCTCCTCATTATATTAAAATGTTCTCTCTTTTACCGGGACTCTTTTATAAGCTTGCAGGTTCCTTGATTCTTCAATATTTTTCGGCTTTCTCCTGCTCCATATTATGGCAATCTATGCGTATACGTATAATAGAACGCAAAGCAGCCCGGTAAACTTTCAAATTCACAGTGATCCATTTAATTATATGGTTTAACCCGACCTCCTATGCCCGGTTTTAATTATTTTTCAGCAGCCTGGCGTAGCATTCCTTCATGCGTTCCCCCGCTGCCCCGGCTTCGTAGCTGTCAAGCACAAATTCCCTCCCCCTGGTTCCCATGCTGTGGCACAGGCGGTAATCCTGTAAAAGTTCGAGCAGCCGCTGAAACAGGGCCCCGGAATCGGAAGGAGGCACCAGGTAGCCGGTTTCGCCGTCCTGCACTACTTCGGGGAGACCCCCCACCCGGCTGGCCACCACGGGCAGGCCGCAGGACTGGGCTTCCAGCGCCGCCACACCAAAACTTTCGCTAAGGCTGGGCACGGCAAACACGCGCATGGAATGCAGAAGGGGGAGAAGTTCCCCGGGGGGGACAAAGCCGGTAAAAGTAACCCCGTCGCGAACTCCCAGGCGGGAGGCAAGGCGTTCCAGGGCGGGGCGGCTGTAGCCTTCCCCCACCATAATCAGCCGGGCCCCTGGAATCTGCTCCCTTAAGAAAGCAAAAGCCTCCAGGAGGTATTCCAGGCCGTAGACCGGCTTCATCTGGCGCACTGTGCCTACGACCGGGTCCGGGGTTAATTCAGGGGGGGGATGGAAGAAGCCGGTGTCCACACCAAACGGGGTGACCACTATCTCCTTGCGGCTGCCAGGAGGCAGGCAGCGGCGTGCTTCACGCGCCATGTCACGGCTGGAAGAGCCAATAAGGTCGGCGGATTTCAGCGCGTGACGGACCAGCGGGCGAAGGTGCGGGCGTTTTGGCGCCTTGTAGATGTCGCTGCCCCAGACCGATAAAAACAGCGGGTGAAAACCCGTGCAGGCAGCTATAAAACCGTAGCTGCTGGCATAGTGGGCGTGCAAAAGATCGGGGCGTAACCGCGCCAAAATCCGGCGCACGCGGGGCAAACCCTTCAGGTAGCCCGCCTTGCCCAGCAAGCGGGGAGCGGGCAGGGGTATAACTTCTACACCGGGTATTTCCCCGGGATGAAAGGTTATAACCGTTATGCGGTGACCCTGCTGCTGCATGTAATGAACCCACCGGGTAGTATGCGGCTGATCCGCGGGGGCCAGGAAAACTACTTTTGCCACTGCCGCGCCTCCTTTTTTAAATCTAACTCAGGGGGCCAAAAACCCATTCTTTAATTAAATACCTGATTCAATACATGATTAATTGCATGATTTAATACATGATTTAATGCATGTAATTACCTGGTAACCACCCGGAAGGGCGGTTACCACCGGCAGTAAAAATTTGCCCGGGCAACCTGCCGCTGTGGTTATTTTACAACAGGTCCTTTCCCCCTACAACCCACAGTTGCCGGGAAACCGGTGGTAGTTTTATGGCAGGAAGCGTCCCGCTATCTCCCGGGTATGGCGCCAGACCCAGGCCGGTTCCTCCATCCCCAGCAAAACGGCGGCGCCAAAGTAAACTGTGCCCCCCACGGCTACAAGCAGGGCCATCTGCAGGGCCTGGACGGTAAACGATACGGGAGGCCAGGCGGACTCCAGCAGGGGATACAGGTACCACAACATCCCCATCATAACCACGGCGGCAGCAGCGCTGCGCCACAGGGTGCCAAAGAAACGCAGCCAGCCCAGGGGCTTTAATCGCCGGTGTAAGACAACCGCCAACAGGGCCGCCCCTGCAGTAAGGGACAGTGCCGTGGCCAGGGCAATGCCGCCGTGCTCCAGGGGGCCAATCAAAACAAAATTAAGCCCCACATTCAGCACTACCATAAAAAGAGTAGCCAACATGGGAGTTCGGGTATCGTACATTACAATAAAAGTGCGGTCCAAAATGAACCGTACCCCCAGCCCCAACAGCCCCAGGCTGAACAGGGCCAGGGCGTATGCGGTTAACCCGGTGGCGGCGGCATCGAACTCGCCCCTTTCGTACACCACCCGGATAACCGGTTCGCTTAAAACCACCAATCCGCCCAGCATGGGCAGCATGAGAAAAGCGGTAACGCGCAGGCTTAAATTGAGATCTTCTTTAAAGCGGGCAAAATCACCCCGGGAATAGTGTTCCACCAGGGTGGGGTAAAGAACCGTCAGCAAAGCCAGGATCACTATATTATAGGGAAGGTTGTATACCCGCTCGGCATAATTTAAAACCGCCACGGCGCCTTCAGGCAGGAAAGAAGCAAAAGTGCGGTCTACCAGCTGCTTTATTTCCAGCGCGGCTGTTGATATCACCACCGGGGTCAAAAGCACCGCCATTTTTTTCATGCCGGGGTGGGAAAAAGATACTCCCCGGCGGGGGGACAATCCCAGCCGCAGGGTAGCGGGAAGCTGGATAAAGAACATGGACATCAGCCCGGCGAAACTTCCCCAGGCCAACCCCTCTATACCAAAATAAGCGCCCCCAAAAAGGGCCGAGGCGATAATAAACAGGTTAAAGGGAACACCCACCAGGGCGGGACTCAGGTAGCGGTGGTGGGAATGCAAGTAGCCGGCAAAAAGCCCCGCCAGGCCCAGGAATACAGTGGCGGGCAATAATATCCGCATGAGGTGAACCGCGGTTTTAAAAGTGCCTGCCTCAAACCCGGGTGCTATCAGGGAAATCAGGGTGGGGGTAAAAACAGCGGTAAGGATAAACACTGCCAGCAACACCAGGGATAAGAGCAAAGCCACCGTATTGATAATTACATGGCGGTCTTCCTCGCTGTTTTTATAGCGGCCGTAAACGGTAATAAAAACAGTCCGGACCGCCTCCCGCACGGAAACGTAAAAGATGGTGGGAACCAGCATGGCCACCACGTAGGCATCCACCTGGGCAGTAGCGCCAAAAGAATAAGCAATGGCCACTTCTCTCCCGAAACCCAGGAGCCGGCTGGATAAATTCAAGGCCATGATTATCGCGGTCCACTGAAAAAGGGCTTTGTTCTGCTGGTGATCAATATGCTCCAATTATCTCCCCCGCATCTCCATTTTTTTCTCTACCAATAGTAAAAGCAGTAAAAGCATGGCAAAAGCCCGAACCCGAAAAAGTATAGTTCCGGGAAAGGGGGAAACGATTCAACCGCTCCCCCCGGGCACAGTATTATTCGCCTTGCCTTACTGTTCCTTTACCCGGGCCGGGGTACCATAGACCGATACCCCGGGCGGGACATCGTGCAGAACCACCGCCCCGGCTCCCACCACGGACCAGGCGCCAATGCGAACGTTGGGGGCTACCCTGGCGCCAATGCCCACAAAAGCGCCTTCTTCCAGGTAGCTGCCCCCGGCCAGGTTAACCCCGGGGCCCACCTGCACCCCGTCTTCAAGCACGCAGTCATGGCCTACCGTGGCGCTGGTGTTAACAATTACATAATCTCCTACCCGGGCGCGGGGGTTTACCAGTGCGGCTCCCATAAGGAAACTTCCTTTCCCCACCCGGGCAAAAGAAGAAATGTAAACCCGGGGATGCACTGCCCGCGGCTGGCGGTATCCGCAACTGCTGTAGTAACGGCACCTTTCCAGGCGCTGCCGGTTATCTCCAAAGGCTACAAAAACAGTTTTTATACGTTCCTCCTGTTCAAGCCGGTCCGGGGTCCCCAGCACCTTTTTACCGTCCACAATTTCCTTGCCCTCCAGGCGGGGGTCATCGTCGTAAAAACCTGCAACCGTTTCCCCGGCGGTAAGCAGGCATTCGTAAACACAAGAAGCATGTCCCCCGGCTCCTATTATAGCAATCAAAAAATCCCTCCTATCTCATTCTCATTATTTTATTTTGTAATCATCTTTATTACCTTTATTACTTCTGACTTCTGACTTCTGACTTCTGACTTCTGTCTTCTTGCTTCTTAAAAACCTCCAACTTCTGAGTTCAAAACTACATCTTTACCTTTTTCTTCCCCCTTTTCTTCCCCTTCCTTCCTACGGCGGGACAGGCTTAACCCCAGGGTGAGTATAAAAACAAAATAAATATCCAAAAACGAAGTGCCGCCTATAAAAAACACTTCAAATATTTTTACCAGCATCAGTCCAATTACCAGGGAAAATATACCGGTAAGGAACACAAAGCGCGGCGTAGCCGGCTCTATTTTGTTTATGCGGTAAAGCATTAAAAACAGCAAGGAAAATAACATGCCCAGGTAAGCTGCAAGGCCTACCACCCCGAGTTCCATAGCCATACGCAGGTAAGAATTGTGTACGGAAACACCCCAGTCGGTTACTGCTTGCCACCCACCAAGGCCAATGCCCAGCAAGGGGCTCTGCATAAACAGCTCCACCCCGTCGCTCCACATGTTTTCACGACCCGCCAGCAACCGGGATATGCGTAAGAATTCCTGCAGCACATCTGCAAACCGGGCCTGCATCCATACCACCGCCGGGACCATTAAAACCAGGCCCAGGTAAAACATCCTGCGCCAGTTAAAAAACAAAAAAAGCGCGACAAAAACAGCCAGGGCCAGGAAAGAAGAGCGGGAAAAAGTAAACAAAAGCCCCAGCAGCTGAAGCCCTATCAAGGCATAAACCGCGGGATAAAGCAGGTTCTGATGCTTCAAGGGGCGGCGGCAGAGCATGGCAAAAGCAAGCATTACCGTAGAAGCCAGGGAATAGAGCAAAAATATCCCCAGGCTGTTGGGGTTGTAAAAAACAGAGCCTACCCGGGGTAAGCCCGCCTCGTAAAAATGTTCGTATACCTGCAACACAAAAGGTCCCACTCCTATATCACCCAGGAACGCCGTAGCAAGGGCCCCCAGGCCAAAAACCACACCCAGGGCGGAGAGCATCCATAGCAGGGATTCAACCACCCGGGTTCTCCATGCAACTGCACCCAGAAGACCGAAAAAAACCAGCAACACCATTAAAGCCCGCATGGAAAGCGCAAGGCTCAAGGGTTGGTCTGCCGCCACCAGGATTGACAAAAACAATGCGGCCACGTAAAGAACCGCGGAGGCAGCAAACGGTAGGGTAACAGGGGAAACAATTCGGTATACCGGTGCCCGGTCGAACAGTAAAATTAGCAGTAACAAACCAAAAACAAAAGTAAAAAGTGTGGGAACATAGGCACTGTATTGCTGAATCCCGGGCATAAAACCAAGGCTGCACAGGGGCAGGCCCGCCAGGAATACCAATAGTAACCAGTGCAGGGCCTGCTTTTTCCCGGGCAGCAGGAGTAAGAAGCCTGAGGCAAAGAACAGGGCTAAAAAAAAGGCCAGGTAAACATTTACAGATACAGCAGCAAAGCCAAATAAAAGCCCCAGAAAGAGGTAAAACAACAGGCTGCGCAATCCTAAAGGTGAAGATACGAGGAGGCGAAAGCACCTGCCCAGTTTAATGCCGGATTTAACAATCCCCGCTTCCCGCAATTTATTTCCGCCTTTCTATGAACAAAATAAGGAACAAAGTAAAGAACAAAGTATACCGGGTTAAGAAGTGCGCAGCCGTTCCCTAAGAATTGCTATAAAACAGGAAAGCGCCAGCCCGATCAGGCCCGCCAAAACTACATTTGTCCTGGGAGTCCCCATGGCATAATGGGGCGCGGCTTCCGCGGACTGTACCATTACCATGTCTTTTTCAGCCATCGTAGTTTCCTCCTCCAGGATGTAATCGCGCACCGCTTCTTTTTCCATAAGCTCGCTCATCTTCTCGGCCCGGCTTTCAAACAGGCTTTCCAGGAGAATATCGGCATCCTCATCCAGCATTTGGTAGAAATCCCGGGGCGATACCTGGTCAATCTCCTCCCCGGATGCTTCACCCAGGTGCTGCATTATTTGCGAATCTATACGGTCCACCGCCCTCTGGTAATTACTTATTTCAAAATCCAGGGCACGAAGGCGGATATCCCTGGCCATATCCACTATTTCCAGGCCCATATTCTTTAAAAACGAATTCAGCTCTTGCTCGTCTTCCCCACGGGCCTGTATCCTGATAAGCTCGGCTTCCTGCACTACTTCCAGCTCAAAGGTGGCTTGCAGTGTAGAGCCGCTTTGATAGTTTTCCGCTATTTCTTCCACCAGGCTTGAATCCAGGGTTTCTTCCAAAACGTAATTGTTGACGTTATAGGCATCCTGGTCCACCACGGCATGGTTGCTGTACATGGTTTCCACCGGGGAAAGCAAAGCCCCGTACAAACCACCAGCCACTGCAGCAGCCAGGGTTACAACTACTATAATTATACGCTGCCTCCAGAGCATCTGGGCCAGATCTTGTAGGGTCAACTCTTCCAGGTCTTTACTGCCGTTTTTGCTCACCTTTCCATCTCCTCTCCTTGTTCAACTTCTTATACACTATACCTAATCTATATTAAGTTCAACACTAAAGTCAACCCCTTATTAATCTCACCGCCCGGTTACCCTTTAGCAGGCGCCGGTATATTTTCCCCTTCCGCCTCCTGCATTCCTGAATAACGCATTATTTCCCATTAAAAACCATGGAGGAGGTATTTTTTACGCCATAAAGTTTACATAAATTATCCTCCTTTTATTATAAGCCTTCATGATGTTAGAAATAGTCTATCCTTTTGACATAATACAGTAAGCAATGTATCTTTTAGTTAAAGATGGGCGGTAACCTATAATTATCACCAAAAAAACCAGGTAGACCCATCTAATATTTATACCAGGAGGGACCGTAATTGAAAAGAATTTGGTTACCCGTTGCATTATGTTTACTAACGTTGTTGGCAGCAGTAATACTGGCCCCGGGAGACGCCGATGCATCGTCGTTCTTCTTTTCCGGTTCCAGTGAAGAACTAAGCACAAATGCAGGCACCTTTTTTGGAACCGCACGTTCCACACCACAGCAGTGGCACACCCCTGCCCCGCAACCACAACCTGAACCGGAGCCCGAACCCGAACCAGAACCCGAACCTGAACCGGAGCCCGAACCGGAACCACCTCAAGAAGAAGAAACTTACAAACCCGCACCTGTTACATTTGGAACCGGGAGTTCCTTTGGAACCGCACGTTCCACACCACAGCAGTGGCACACCCCTGCCCCACAACCACAACCTGAACCGGAGCCCGAACCTGAACCAGAACCAGCACCAGAACCAGAGCCCGAACCGGAACCGGAACCTCAACCTGGAGACGAAGACCTGAACACCCAAGAAGAACAGCTTTTCAGGCTGGTAAACGAAGAGAGGGAAGACAGGGGATTACCACCCCTAAAAGTGCACGAAGAATTAACCGCGCTGGCCCGCTTAAAGAGCCTGGACATGATTGAGCACAATTACTTTGCCCACGAATCCCCTACATACGGCAGAGCAGGTGATATGGTTCGGGACAGGGAAATACCCTTCCACCTGGTCGCAGAAAACCTTGGTGTTGGCGGAAGTATAGACTCTATTTTCAGCGCTTTCATGAACAGCCCCGGGCATCGCAGCAAAATAGTTGACGACCGCTACGAATATACCGGCATCGGCGTGGAATACGAGCCGGGAAGGGGGTACCTGGTTACCCAGATTTTTTTAGCTCCACGCTAAAACCTTGTGTCAAGGTAACTACTCAGGCGGTGAAAACTTAAAGGAAAAAGGCCCCCACCTTTAATTCCTCCCCCTCCATGGGGGAGGAATTATTTTCGGTTAATTTCTCCCCCACCAGTAGCTGACCCAGTTACACACTTGGTTAAATATTATCGCCGGGTATTTTTATACTTCCTTGCCGCGGGATTTTATCATCCCCCCTCTCCGGACGAAAAAAAAGCAGGCTGTATTTTAACGGGTTTTTACCCTGATAATTTAGTTATTTGCGCCACAAATACAGAAAAAATATTTTGCAAAGGGCAACTAAAAGGGCAACTATACAAAATGAAGTGAAAATGAAGTGAAGTGAAGTAAAAGTGAAACGGTCCTTATCGCGTTTACCTGTTTCCCCGCTTTACCTGAACCGGTGCGGCGGGGTGCCCCGGTCTAACGTATCAAACCTGTATCCCTGCTCCCGCAAACCTTCTATTATTTGCGGGAGCGCCTTTATTGTGCTGGTATTATAGTCATTATCGTGCAGCAGTATTATGGCCCTGTCTTCTATCAGTCGCGCCTTATTCAACACGGCGTCACTGATCCCGGAGGGTGAAGGGGTAGGTCTGGTGCCGTCAAAACCGTACACGTTCCAATCGAAATAAGAATAACCTTCTTCCAGTATTTTTTCAGTTATATCTTTCATGATATCGCGGCCGGACACGGAGATAGAAACCGTGTTGTTCGACCCACCCGGGAAACGCATGATCTCCGGGCGGGTAGCCGTGGCCTGGTAAACCAGCTTTTCCAATTTCATATAATCTTTCATGAAACTTTCCACATCCCGGTAAATCTCGTGGTAATTGTGGGAATACGTATGATTCCCTAAAACATGCCCCTCGTCTACCATACGCCTGTATACGTCCCGGCCATAAGGGGTATCTTCCCCGTTGACAAAAAAAGTAGCTTTCACCTCGTGCTCCCGGAGAATCTCCAGCAGCTTGAGAGTATTCTCTCCGGGGCCATCGTCAAATGTTAAATAAGCCACCCTGTCTTTTTCCGTCGGAGGCTTCCCTTCTCCCGGGAGCCGCCCCAGTTTTTCTTCCAGTTCTTTGATTTTTTCCTGGTAATCAAAGATATACTGCTGCAGATAATGCTTCTCTTCCTGAAGAGAGGCTTGATAAAACCTGTATTCTTCTATCTTCTCTTCCAGGGCATTTACTTTCTGAAAATAATAAGCCGCACCAAAAAGCTGCAGCAGTAAAAACGATAGCAGCAGCAGCGCGGTCATTCCTTTATCAAATAGAAAAAGGCGGGGGTGGTTTTTCCGTTTTCTTTTCATACCACCACTCCTCTCATACAACTATCATTCGTATGGATTTGTATGGATTTGTATGGATTTGTATGGATTTGTATAATATTTTAAGTTTTTAAAATCACCCTGTTTTTCTTTCCTCTCCCCGTAAAAATATATGATCCTTCCCCGTTTATAATTTACATTTAAAAACATTTTAAAATATTTTCTTAATTTACTCCCGTAAATGTTACCGTCGTTAACACTTTCCTGGGCTGTATTCATAATCTAATAGCAGAGGAGGTTTAAACATGCACGTACTGTTGTGGGGAAAATTCAGATACAACGGGATAACCAGGCACACCCTGTCTTTGGCCGGTGAATTAAGCCGGAAGCACTGTCCGGTTACGCTCTTCATGCCCGGTCTGCCGGACAAATTAAAATATAATTACGGCAACATGTTCCAGACAATCACCGAAAAAAGAGAACTGGAAAGAAAGCTGCGCTACAATTCCTTTTCTTTAATTCACCTGCAGGAAATAGAAGAACTGGGCCTGGCAAAAGAAATTGGCCAAAAAAAGAAACTTCCCCTGTTAGCCACGGTTCACTTTCCTTTTCTCCACAGCCAAATAAACAACACCTTAAAAAAGGAGCTTTCGGGAATAATTACTACCCGGTACCATTACTACCTAAGCCTGGAAGCAGATGCCTGTCGCGGCTCCTTCTGGTTTATCCCGGAAGGCATAGACTTGCAGTATTGCCGGAAAAAAGCTCCCGCTTCACCTTCAGATCAGGTTCTTTTTGTAGGGGAAGAAAACAGTTACGATCCTTATGCCCTGCAGTGCCTGTGCCGGGCTTCGGACCTCTCTCGCCTGCGGTTAAATATCCTGGCCCCTCAAAAGCCGAAAAGCCTGGACGGCTACTACCTGGGAGTACGACTGGACCCGGTTCCTTTCATGCGGCAGTTTCAAATGGTTATCACCAGCGGAAGGGCAGCAGCCGAAGCCATGAGCTGCGGATGCGTTCCTGTTATCCTGGGGGTCAAGTACAGCGGTATTCCTTATGATGATACACCAGATGATGATACAACAGCAAAATCAGGAAAAGCCTTCCCGGACCTGTCGGGCACAACAGGTAGCGACCCCTGCTACAAAGACATCTTCTACGAACTGCAGGAACTGTTAAAAGACTCCGAACGCCGGGAAAAGATCAAACACTGGGCACTGGATTTCGCCTTAAAAAACTTTGACTTGAAGCTGGTAGCCGAACAGACCGCACAAGTATACCGGAAAATAGTAAAGTAGCACCCACATTGAAGCCTCGACATCTTCCTCCCCCCTGGTGGGCTGATCGTTATACCCACTTGATACCGGCAAGGCAAGTAGTGTTGTTCCGCTGGCAGGGGTGTGTCTAACTTCCAACCTCACAACCTCCCATAAGGAACAATAAGAAACAATTAAGGAAGGCTGATACTGTCACCCGGGAACAAAAAGGCTGTCAGGCAGCTCCATTCCCAGCCTGGTTTCTTTAAATGTAATCAGCCTGGTAAGCACCTCCCGCCCATCGTAAACCTCTACGCGGTAAGGAACCAGGCTGTCTTTTTCCAGCCAGATCTTTTCCTTAACCCTTTCCCGGTCGGGCTCCCCGGGCCGGATTTCCCACACATAGTATTCCCTGCCCTTTCTTTTTTCTTTATACTTCAGTTCCGCTTCAGGTGCATTGACTACGGTTTTCCAGTAATCTTCCAGCAAAAACCCGGGCAATTCGGGTTTCCCCATGGGATAAAATCTGTAAAATCCATCCAGCTCGGGGTTGTTTATGTACACTTCCCCGCCAGTTTTCACTATCACCTGCCTGCCGTCCATCTGCCCGGTAACGCTTTCCATGTTTATCTCCATGCGGTAATCCCCGGGAGCGCGGAACCACTGCTCTACTACGTATTTCCGGTTCCCCGGTTCCCCTATATATTCTATTTCCTGAAGAGCATAGTAAGAGCCTGCCCGTTCTTTTTTTTCTTCAATCTCGCGAAGCACCGAATCAGCCCGCCCGGGCGGAGTGCCCATCCAGGCGTAAAGAAAATAAACGGAAAGCAACAAAACCGCCATCAGCGATAATATCTTCCCGCCCCCCTTTTTGCCCAAACTCCTATACCTCCTCTTTATCCCGGTTCCTGGCTTCCTGGAAGCACTCTATCAAAAAGGGTTCTCATTATATCCTTTCGGGAGATTATTCCCACCGGCCGGTTTTCCTCATCTACCACGGGAAGGCGGTTAATATTGTTTTTAACCATTTGAGAGGCTGCATCTTCTACGGTATCTTCTTCTGTCACCGTAATCACTTCCCGTGACATCAGCCTCCCGGCCCGCAAGGCCATGGACCGGCGCAGCTCCTCCATGAATTCCAGGGGGTCATCCAGGTAAATAAGACCCCCCAGCACTTCCATGTAGCCTGGAGATTCAAAACGGGCCACACGACGGATCAGGTCGCCTTCCGTAAGCACTCCCACAACCTTGCCACCCTTATCCAAAACCGGCAGACCGCTGAACCCGTTCTTCATTAAAATACCGGCGCACTTTTCTACAGTGTCATTTATACCAGCTGAAATTACTTCGCGGGTCATGATTTCTTGAATTTTTATATCGCGCACCTGCATACCTCCTGCAGTATTTGTTATACTATCACTCACTCTATCATTCACTCTATCACTCACTCACTCACTCACTGCTCCGCTTGCCTGACCGTGGGACGCACGTCGCGGTTGTAGGGGCCAAACAATCCAGCTCCCCACAGCCGGTTTTCCACTACGCTAAAGGCGTAGGGAAAACTCAAAAGCACATCTCCCGCTTTTACCCCGCTTCCCCGAAGAGAAGTTAAATCTCCCGCCAGGCCGTGTATAAACGCCCCGCAAATCGCCGCTTCGGTAGCCCCACAACCGCGGGCCATAAGCGCGGCAATAAGCCCGGTGAGAAGATCCCCTGTGCCGGCGGTAGAAAGAGCAGGGCCACCCGTGGGATTTACCCAGGCGCTTCCGTCGGGATGGGCTACCACGGTGGGAGCCCCTTTCAGCAGAGCCACCACTCCCCACTGGCGGGCCATCAGGCGAGCTGTTCCTATACGGTCCGCGTTAACCTCCGCAACCTCCTGGCCGGTCAAACGGGAGGCCTCCCCGGGGTGAGGCGTTATAACCGCGGGGCAATTAGCTTCTTTTAGCAGGTCGGGGCTATGGCTCAACGCTCCGAGAGCTCCGGCATCCAGCACCAGCGGCACGGGGCTGCGGGGCATTATCTTTTCCAGTAAACTGAAGGTATTTTTCCCCGGGGTCATCCCGGGGCCTACCGCCAGGACTTCACACCCTTCCGCCCATTCCAGGACTGCAGGAGCGCTTTCTGCATCAATTTCTCCCCCCGCGGTATCCCCCGTGTCCACGCCGGGGAGAGGCAGGGTGATTGCCTCCACCAGCTTGGATTCCAGCACGGGGCGCAGACCGGAAGCCGCGGCCAGGTAAACCAGCCCCGCGCCGCCGCGCAGCGAGGATTCCGCTGCAAGCGCCGCCGCCCCGGTCATCCCGGGAGAACCGGCCACAGCCAGCACCCGTCCGAAAGTCCCCTTGTGCGCATCCCGGGGGCGGGGAGGAAGCAACTCCTTAACCTTGTGCGGCTCTACCACTTCCACACCTTCAAATGGTGCTTCCTCCGGGGGTATGTATATCTCCCCTACAGCCACATGCCCGGCGTAACCGGCGCCGGGATAAAGCAAAAGGCCCCTCTTGGGGAAAGCAAAGGTAACCGTCCAACCAGCCTTAACTGCATTACCCAAAACTTCACCGCTGTCGGCGTGAATACCCGAGGGAATATCCACGGCCAAAACCGGGACCCCGCTGCGGTTAATCATCTCTATAAGGGCGGCGATCCTGCCTTCCACCGTCCGGGAAGTGCCCGTCCCCAGCAGGGCATCCAGGACCAGCTCCGAATTTTCCAGGCTTTTCTCTACTGCTTCCAGGTCGCTTTCTTCTATTATATGCCTGACCGGAAAGCCGCTATGCAGCAAAATGTTCAAATTAACCAGGGCATCACCTTTGTACTTTTCCGCCGGCGCGGTGCAAAATACCTCTACCTGGAAACCCAGTTTCTGCAGGTGCCGCGCCACTACCAGCCCATCCCCGCCGTTATTGCCCGGCCCGGCCAGCACTGTAACCCGGTGCGGCAGGGGTTCCAGGGACATTATCGCCTCCGTCACCCTCATTCCCGCATTTTCCATCAGGAGAATACCGGGTATTTCCGTATTTTCCATTGCCCTGCGGTCCGCTTCCCTTACTCCTTCCGCCGTCAACAACCTCATAATTTATCATTCCTCCTTGGAGCTAAATTATTGGATATAAATTAATGGACATAAATTAATGGACATAAATTATTAGTATCTTGTAGTATCTTTCAGTAGCTACTACCATTAGCTAGCTACTACCATATATCTACCACCATTAGTTACTAGCTTTCAAATAATTTCTCCGGTAATAACTTAAAGGATTTATACCCCGCCGCGTCGAAATTTTTATTAAAGTTCCTGCAGCAAAAAAACCGTTTTTGAAGGAGATGAAACCCCTTGAAACCCTATTGGAAAACAGGCTGCCCAAAAAAACCCCGGGAACGTGGTTATACTGTGTTTAATTTTACTTACCTTCTAATAGTTACATTTATACTTTTCTCCTTAGTTTTCCTTTTTTCCTGTGAAAGCATCCCGGAAGATGAAACCGGGCCTATAAAAAAAGAGGGTAAAGAAATAAACGAGGAAGAAGAAGAAGAAGCAGAAGAAGATGAAAATGATAAAAAAGAAAAAGAAAAAGAAGATAAACAAGAGCTATATCAGGATTACAAGAAAAAACTGCCCGAAGAGATCAGGGACCTGCCGGCCAACGAGCTGGGAGAAATAATGATACTCATGTACCACGAGATCGGGGAACCGGAAGCAGAGTGGGTCCGCACCCCCGATAATTTCCGCAGGGACCTGGAAGTGCTATACGAAGAAGGTTACCGCCTGATTTCGATGAACGATATGCTGGACGGAAACATAGATGTTCCCCCGGGAACCACCCCGGTAGTGCTAACCTTTGACGACGGGACTGAAGGCCAGTTCCGCTACCAGGAAGACCAGGACGGGGAACTGATTAAAGACGAAGATGGAGAACCGGTTCTAGATCCGGACTGCGCCATGGCCATCCTGAAAGATTTTCACGAAGAGCACCCCGATTTTGGCCTGGAAGGGAGTTTTTACATCTTTTACGAAAACCCCTTCCGACAGAGGGAACTGGTGGAGAGGAAACTTAACGAGCTGGTAGAGTGGGGCTTTGAAGTAGGCAACCACGCCTACTCGCACAGGAACCTCTCCCGTCTTTCCGAAGAGGAAGTGCAGAAAGAACTCGGCAAGCACGTAAAAAGAACCCGGGAATACCTTCCGGGATACGAAGTGCGCAGCCTGGCGCTGCCCTTTGGTGCCTGGCCTTCGCCGGAAAGCCTGGCCGTAAGCGGAAGCTACGAGGGCATGGAATACCAGCATGAGGCCATCCTGGAGGTAGGATGGTACCCGGCCAACTCACCCTTCCACCAGGACTTCGATCCCCTGTCCCTGCCGCGGGTGCGGGCCAGCGAAATGAAAGTAGACGGCACCGGCATCCACGACCGGATAGAGCAGTACCGCAACCACCCGGAAAGAAGGTACATTAGCGACGGCAACCCCGACACAATTGCGGTTCCCGAAGACAAAAAAGAGCAGGTAAAAGAGGACCTGCCCGGGGATATGGAAGTAGTGGTGTCGGATTAATTTTCTTTTTAATTTATTCTTTTTCTTTACTTACTTCCTTTTCTACTTCTTTTTTCACTAAATGTTTGATTAATAACCAGATTAAATAGACGAGAATAACAAAAGGTATTAATGATAATAGAAAAGAAAAAATATACAAGGATACAACGGCATAAACAAAATATCTATCAATAAACCAACTCCCACTAACAAACCAAGACCAATCATTATTTTTTTCTTATTCATAATATTATATCATTCCTTTTCCATTTTAGCTAGCACACTCGTTAGAGAAATCTTTTGCACCATTTAAATAAACCTAACGATATCAAATTTAAATTTACCTTATTTTATTAACCATCCAGTCAATCTCGTATTATCAAGTAGATTCTGGCAAATAGATTCTGACAAAAGTTCTTCTTTTCCTGCTTCATTATATTAATTTATACCAAAAAATCCATTTTATTTAATTAAGTTTAATTTAATTAAGAGCCCTAAAAGTCCTAATTCGGAAGTCAAAAAAAGACCCCCTTTCAATAAACAAGA
>Ga0207421_10003837_pt1 | contig 17658 bp, 19 predicted proteins | sample SodLakKL_010_SED_4_FD_187542 | JGI IMG/M metagenome (GOLD analysis project Ga0207421, IMG submission 187542) | Alkaline sediment microbial communities from Lake Tanatar, Kulunda Steppe, Russia - 8KL_010_SED (SPAdes) (version 2) | ecosystem: Environmental > Aquatic > Non-marine Saline and... | reverse complement strand
GTTGTTGCACTGTCCCTGTTTACATCGTTAATCGTGTAAACACCCTGGGTGGTATAAGGAAACGCCATATAATAATATTTGGTATCCTCACTTAATCCTGTATCCGTATAGGGTGTTGATTTATATTGATTACGTGTGGTGCTATCAACAACCTCCTCCCCATCGCTCGGGCCGGTAGGGTAAGAGCCTTCCTTACGCACAACCTTGGTGCCCGCCCACTCGGCAACGGTGACACCGTCGATTATTGCATCGTCGGGGTCTTCCCATGTCAGCTCAATGTTATAATCCGCTACCGGTGTTGCGGTGAAATCTGATGTATTGCCTAACCGGAAAGGTTCAAAACTTAAATCCACCCAATCGCCCCAAGTTCCATCAGGGTTCCTAAACCTCAAGTGTGTCCCGTCCCACTCATGGTCAGGGAAGCCAACAGAATAAGGTAAAGTGTCCCAGTCATCAAAACCATTGCCAACCTTGAATTGAAAGGTATCTGTTTCTATACCAATTTCACCTTCCATTAAAATAGGGTTAGCTGCTTCCCATTCTGAAGCTGTTCCTCGTCTAATTTGTATTCTCACTGCCATGCTACACACCCCCTGCGTCTATGGAGTCCATACCGCCGTAATTTGAATCAGGCTTGCCACCGTCCCAGTTCCCGTAAACGACATTTTTTCGCATTTGGTTATAGCCATCCCCGGTCGGCATACAGGCAATAAGTGACCCCGAAGGCCATTCTCTTGCCTCGCCTATTACACCTGTGATTGCCCCGATACCCCGGCGGGATATACTTATCGTCCCGTCGCTGTGGCTGTCGATTTCGACCGTTTCATAGTTAGCGTCGGGGTCGGCGAATAATTCATTATCACTGTCAGTTATAACCGCTTGGAATACGTCGCCTGTATCAAGTTCCGGGTATGCTTGGTCGTAATCTTCAGTAGCAACGGAATCCCCGTCAATCGCCAACGTTTCAGTCAACTTTGCTGGTTTTGAATAATCGCGTGCTTTAGGAATCATACCGGCCTCACCCCCGTTTCATCGGAACGCAACGCAAATGTGCCGGGGTCAGTATAGTAATAGGCGGTGGTGAAATCTTTTCCACCCATGTCATTACCTTGCCCCGTGCTTTCCTCATCATACGCCCTCCACCCTGCGACATACCCCGAAGGCACGTCAAACACAATGTCACCCGTGGGGTAAATAGTGTTGTCTGCATCCTCGGCAGGGTCAGTCCAGCTGGCGGGTTTCCTCGCGTAACCTTCCCCGGACAGCTCGTTACCGTCATCATCAACCAAACCAATCCAGAGTAATAAATTTTCTGCTGCCCAGTTGGTAGTTTCCTGTTTAAAGTGGTCGCTCATGTCTGGCATTATACATCACCCCTTATAATCAAATTAGGTTGTTCGACGCTTTCAATATCGCCAACCCGCCCGAAGTGTAATTGATTTAACCTATCCACAAAATAATACACATCGTACTGCCGCCTTATATTTTCCATTACCTGCGACACCGTTCTGTTTTTGGCCCTGATTGGTGCAATATAGCCCGTTTCGGTATCTACATATACATCAGCAATAATCGGGGCACAGTAATCACTTATCAGTCGCTGAACCGTTTTGCCTATATCCTCTACTGGTCGCAAAACAGGTTCCTCTGCCTCATCTTCTTCGTATTCAACGTCAATCACAAAGTTGTTGGAATCAACCACGCTGTCAACTTCGTAAACATCATTGTAACGGTCGGCTATAATTTGGATTTTGTCGCCCGCTTCAAGTTCGTGCTCAAAGGTCGTTTCTACGTTGGTTTTATCACTCCCGGCATCGCTGAAGGCTTCAATCATTTTTTCATCAGCATCGGTAGGATAATCTTCTTTGGCAATCCGCTCGCCCATAAACCCGTCGGTCATAATTGCGTATATCGACATGGTTTCACCGGAGGGGCTTTTTTCTCTTACCCACCCCTGATACTCTGCTTCCATCCCACTGGCATCGTTAACCGCAAGTAAAACGGGACTCCCGTATTCTATATCTCTAGCGATAACTTCCTTCGTCCTGCCACCAACGCGCCATGCTGTTACATCGCTTCCTCGCTCAACCTGTATGCCGTCAACATAAAAGGTTTGCCCTTCTTCGTCCGTCAAACCCTCGATGCATACCTTAATATTTTCTTCGCCCGGGGTAAAAGTAATATCTACCCTCTGCCAACCGCTTTCAGGTTGGATCATGGTTTCCTTAATAACATTGCCATCTGCCCTGATTTTAAATTTGGCTACATCGGGCGGGTCGTATATATAGCAACTGGCGGTATATTCCGCTTCCGGTTCAACTGAGATTTCAAGTGATTGGATTTCATTCTCAGTCGGTGATTCTGTAGGTTGTTCGTACTTGATTGAGTAAGTTCCAAAATAAGACTTGTCATCTGTAACAGACCAACCCCCGCTTTCGCCGATTATTGTAAACCCGCCTATTTCCTCACATAAGGATTGGGCAAAATTAACCAGGTTACGGGGCAAGGTTTCCGTTTCGTTGAAAACCTCAAACTCAATTGAGCCGATTTCCCCGTTTGATGCCTCGGTTACAGTAAGCGTGTTAATAGCTTCCCATTCTTCTTGAATATGCGGGTCTTCCGGGCTTGCAATATACAACCCATATTCACCCGTATACGGAATGGCTATATCAATTCTTTGTTGTGCGTCTAACCCGTATCGCACCCCGTCATGCCCGGCAACATCCCAATACAGCGGCCCGAATGGAAGTTCCTCGGTAGGTGTTACCCTCACAAATGTATTCGGGTCGACTCCCTCAAGGGGGAAGTCTACCCAACTATTATTAATCAACGCTTGCCAGTTGGTGCGGTCGTCAAGGGTTTCCATTACAAACGCTGTTGGTTCCATCCCGTGCGTTTTACTAAACCTAATCCGGGCATGGTATTTATCGGCTGGATTCTCTGGCTTTTCCGGCAGGTAAAACGTAAACTGCGGCTGTAAATTTCTTGTCGGATAGCCGTGCCTTGGCTGTAATTCTTCGGGTGCCGGAATAAGCGGGTAGTGAGTCCGAAATGATTTGACCTCACCTTCGACCCTTGCCACACTGTTTTCTGCGACTAACATATATTCGTGCGGTGTATGGTATTTTAACCCGTCTATGGTTTTGTAAATATCCTTACTATCGTCTGTAGTTATTTTACTTGCAACTTCCCACAAATTACCTGTTTCCCGCCACTGGAACCAAACCTCACACTCTACGCCACCAGTGTCGATTAATTCGCCTGACAAGAAAGCATCGAAATATCCAACCTCTAAAACCTCACCTGTTTCAATTACAGGCGGGGTTGCGACGGTTTCAAAACTTTTTATTGCCCCGGAGCCTTCGCCAAACTCGTTAGTAGCATATATCTGGTAATAATATGTAGTGTTAGTTTTAAGTCCGGATAACCACTGTGTAAACTCATCACCGGTTTCAAATTCACCGATGTATATCTCGTTGTTTAAATTATCCTCATTCCTACCATATCGCACGTAGCAATTTGTTTCCGCGTTTCCATCATCCTTGAGCTTACCTTTTATGCCACCACTTTCCGGGCCGACATTATACGACTTGCCGGTTTCTACCTGCGGAGGATTACCCCATTCAATTTCGTATTCAATATCGACGCGGTTCGTTCCGTCAACATTAACCCGGATCGTATTGCTGGTGTTGTTTTCTAATATACCCGCTATATTAATTTCATCAGATGTAGAACCATCGCTCAAAGTTCCACCGTGTGAACGTGATGCCCCTGTAGCCGTGTTGGTTACCATAGGGTCGGTGGTGTAGGTAAAGGTTTTCTCATCTTTGTAGTAGCTTGTTCCCGCAACTATCCTGTATCGAACGGTCACATCTTGACAGGTTATCGTAGCGTAAGCATCGCCCGACGCTCGATTGGTTGTAGAAGCATTAACGATAACCGAGGGGTCGTCACTATCCCCTAATGCTATATTGCTAGTGCCGCCAGACCTCGACCCTCTCGGGTGTATCAAGGTTACACTTGCAGACGGTGTTTCTTCTTCGTCATCAGACCACGCGCCGATTCGCCACTTGTGCTCCCTAAGCGTAAAACCGGATGGTACTCCCGGAGTGCTAATCGAGCCAGTTTCTAAAGTTTCCTCAAAAAATCTAAAGTTAAGCGAACCCGTCCTGTCTCTTTGGGTGCTGTCCTCGATCCGCTCAGTTTCGACTATTTCACCACGTCCGCGAAACCTCAGCATAGCACTTTTTAACCACTTACCGCGCAAATCAATAGCGAAGGTTGAATTATTGGTAAATGTGTTCCATCCTGTAGATTTTGTATAACTCAATAGATCGCCTCCCCGGTATCAACATGGCGCGGTGTCGGGTCAAGCACTTGGAATGTAACATCTATCCTCCACACGTCGCGTCTGTAACCTACCGGTGATATTCTGTAATCGCCTTCTGCTACTACATCTCGATATTCTTTGTTATCGTATATTAGGGTAGAGGGTTCAGCTTTTCTGAGTAACCCTTCAACGTCGCGCAAATCCTCATCAGGCACTCTCAGGGTACATCTTATCCGCGTCGGGCCGCGCCCTAAAAAAGATATTCTGTTGCGGTCGCTGCCGATAAAGTGGTGCGTTTTGATTTTCTGGTTTGATGTTATCTCCACCGTATACTCTGACATAATTTGTTTCCCGGCGTATATCATCTATAAGCACCACCCAAACCGCGTGTTTGTAACCTGCGGGATATTTCCGTGGCAGCGTAATCAGCAGTTTCTTTGTCAGCGATTTCCTGGTGTATTGTCATGTATACATCGCCACCACCTGCTGACTGCATAGTGCCAGCTGGTATTACCCGTTCCTGATCTTTCAAGAGGGCCAAACCCTCACCGCCCGCTGTCGGTGCGTGGAAGGTTCCGCCTGAATGAAAAGTTGGAATGTCTAAACCTGTCATACCTGTAAAGCCACCATGACCGTCGCCACTAAGGGTGAAGAAATCCCTCAGCCTCTCCATTGCATCCCCTATGGCATCCCTCAAATCGTTGAATCTTTGGGTTAACCATTCTATATCTTCGCGAGCCTGATTAATCATTTCCTGGAATCTTGTAATTGGGCCAAAAAATCTAGCAAGTTCAATCAACCATTCGCTTGCGTCCTCTGCTTCTAATGCTGCTACGGCCCACCTTGAAAATGCTTCGGCAGCAGCACCAACTAAAATTATCAACCCAACGGGGCCACTTAAAAGTCCTTTCAGTCCGATAATTGCAGAAACCAGCTTTGATGCAGGGCCTATCGCCGCCACAACAAGCCCAACCTTCCAAATCAATTCCCCGTGTTCATCGATAAGCTCGCCCAGGTCATCAATCCATTCCCCGAGCCTGTCGCCAAGTTCCATGATGTCATCTCTCAGGCTTTCCGAATCGAGGTCAAAGATTTCTCGGAACAGGTCGATTAGCTGTATCCCAATATCCATAGCTATCAACCCGAAAAGACGTTTTATTTCATCCCACATCTGCCTAAATTCGTCGGCTCGCTCAAGGTCTTCACGCTCAAGATAATCAAATTCTTCCCAAGCTTCTGATGCATCTTTCCCCGATTCAATTAATTCATCAACTACAGGTAATAATTCGGGTATATTTAATTTATTGGCAAAAGCAATTCGGTCTTTTTTCTCCATTTCAACCATAGCGTCAAGAATTTGATCCATCTGCTTTTCCGGTTCTAAAGCCTGGAACTCCTCGAGGGACATATTCATCAGTTCAATACCCTCAACAAATGTAGCAGAACCCCGCGCGGCTCTCCGGTTCATGGTTTCCATCGCGCTTGAAAAAGCATCGGATTCTATACCAGCACGTGCGGCCATGCCTTCCCATTCCTGCAATCTATCCGTGCTTACCCCAAGGATAGCGGAGGTGTCTAAAAGTTCATCAGCCCACTGCCCGGTTTTTATCATTAACCCACCGATAGCGGTTCCTACAGCAGCCATTGGTAGCGTCACTCTCCGGGTCATGGTATCGCCGAAACGACCTGCACGTCGCCCAAAATTATCTAACCTCTGACTGGCTGTTTGTATGTTTTGCCCGAACTCGCGGGTGTCCATGTTTAGTCTTACATTTAATCTACCTACTTCGGTCACTGCATCACCTCATCTATGTGAGCAAAGTCTTTGCTCTCTGCCACCTTGTAACTGACAATCACGTAGTCAAGTAGTATGTCCAAATCCTGGTTATCGATTTCTTCCGGTGTCCAGTAATACGCTTTAGAAAACGACTGATACCAATGCACGACGGACTCATAGACGCTTAAATCTACGAATCCGTCGCTGGCGCGTTTTTTCCTTCGCCTACCTGTGCCATTTTCTGGCTAACCTCATTCTCAAGCCATCGCTCCGTCTTAAAGAATAAAGTAAATATGTCGTCAAAATCAACGTGTTCCTCAATAAAGTCTACCGTTACATCCTTGTTGTTAAACATTTTAGCGAGTAGTTCCATCATTTCATTGTAGGCTTCTTCGGATTGTAGGACGTTGGGGTTTGCTCCGTAGCGATCTTGAAATTTAACAAGCAACCGCCAAACCTTTGCTTTTGGCTTGGCGGCCTTGTAGGTTTTATTATTAGCTTTTATTGTGGGTGTTTCCATCTTAATCCCTCCATTTATTGCTAACTGTTTTTATCGGTCGGTTCAACATCTGGCCCTTCATCAAACCAGTCATCTTCCAACTTGTTCCAGTCGTCCTCATCGTAGGATTCGTCGTCTGAATCCAACCTGCGGAATACCTTGTTATCATAGGTTCTTGCAACAAACCGCCCGTTAATAGTCTGCGGTTGGAAGTTTATAGAACCTTCCTGCGTCTGATATTCGCTGTCAGGAACGCCAAAGGTTCCCTTCATTAGCCAAACATAACGGTATTCCCCGTTTGACTTCCTCGACCTAAACCCAATAGCAACCTCCGGCGGGCTGTCTGTAGTTTTCAGATCGACAATCCCGTCATCATCCTGGTCTGCACCGAGTAATTCCGCATACTGTTCACCCGTTAAATCAGCAACAGTAATAGCGGCTTCAACTTCGCCCATCTGGGTGTAAGATTCCCTCGGCCCGTCGTCGGCAAAAAATGTGCTAAACTCGGTGTTAAAGTTTAAGCTGATATTCGTTACATTTTCCACGGAAACCGCGCTATCGTATTCGGCCCCCGAGCTATCGTCTTGTGTTAATTTTGCGTAGTGTAGCTTATCTACACCTACTCGCGGTCTACTCATTAATATTTCCTCCTATCCAAAGGTTTCCCTTTCATCGTAATAGACCATAGCGTCAACTATTATTCGATAATAATTAACACTATCGTCGAAGGTTTCCATCTCCGAAACCCTGTAACTACCTGCAATATCATCAATACTCTCCGACAGGTCAAATATGGTATCGTTTAGGGAAACGGAGATACCTTTCGCCTGTCCGTATCCATTCGGGTCTTTACCGAATATATCAAACTGTATCCTTGCCTGTGTCGCGCCCATGCCATGATTGTTCTTCGTGATTAATCTTTGCACAATATAAGGCGGGTCTACACCGGACGGGGCGCGGTTCATGTATACTGGCTTATCTGTTCCGCCTTCTATATGCTCCCTAACCTGTGCTTCTATGGTCATCTAACCACCCCCGTTATACCTTGCCAGAGTGCAGTTCCTATCCGCTCTTGTGCTTCGTTTATGTTTTCGTCCAAGGCGGGACGCATAAACGGCCTGGGTTCGTGTCCTGACGGTAACCCCTTTTCCAACTTGGGGGCAATCATGTGATTACTGCCTACCCTGCAAGTCAAACCTTCGGTTATCCGCTTAATCGACCGTTTAACTGCTCCGGCTCTGGCAGGGTCAACCGACCAAACTTCTGCAGGTTGATAGTATCCATCAATAGAACCCTCACCCTTAATAGCGCAACGATCGTGGGCTTTTTGTTGAATTAACTCACCGCCAGCATCGACGGCCTCACTGCCGATCCTGCCTCTTGTTTCATGTGCTATCCTGTTAAGGTTGGCCGCTAACTGTTCCCCACCTTCTACCCTGACATTAGCCATTACTGCCACTCCTTATAGAGTATCTCTAATTGTTCTTTTCGCTCCTGCGGATTCAATATAGCAAGGATTTCCAGGGGTCTGCCTTGGAATAAAATCCGCTTATCAGGGGTCACATTATTCCGGTAACGCATGATGATTTTACCCTCAACCTCAGATTGAGCCTGTCGGGCATCCCAGTATTCACGCCCGCGCACCGGGTCAACAGATGCCCATGCAAACGCTTTATTAAAATCGTCCTTGTCTATTTCCTTCCAATAGCTATTTTCTGCCAGTGGCTTTTCTCCGTCGTATGCCTCATGGTCTTTTGTGCAGATATAATATTTGTCATTGTCGGCAGGGTCGTAAACTATATCGCCTACTTCATACTCAACAGCATCTTCTGAATTTGTGCCTTCTTCCCATTCCGATGCTTCTTGACCGGAATAAGGAAACCAGGTTTCGTATGTCCCGCCGTATTCACCGCTTACGGTTACGGGTGATTGTATAGTTACCCGATGCCTGAGTTTTCCTGAGATAATCGGCATTACTTGTTCAACTCCTCAGACCAGAAAGCTCTTTCCTGCCATAACAGTGCTTCAACGCCCATCGGCAACCTTTTCCCAACGTGTCCGGCAGGTAATACCGCTTCCCGGTTCTCGTATAGCCCGGCGATGTATAGTTTGATAGCTGCTTGAACGTATTCAGGCACATCGCTTGCGTCACCGTAACCTGCGATGTACTCAATCTCTATCGGGTTTTTAGTTGCAAGTGTCCCGGTCGGCCATTTTTCTCCATAGGGTAAAATTAGCCGGGCGGGTTCGCTGTCGGTGTCGACTTCGTAATCGTCGCCCTCGGTTAAGGTGGTTTCTGTTCCTTCATTATCAGTCCACTTAACACTGGTCACGCTTTGCACAGGTGGGCGGGGTAAGTAGATCACATTACCGGAAGGCCATTTGTCGAGGTAATATTTAATGGTCTGAGTGCAAAAACTTCTACCCGTGAAGGTTTCCCCGTATTGCCGGGCGGTCGCTATCAGCGTTTCCATCAAACTATCCTCATCATCATGGTCTAACCGGCAATGTAATTTTGCCTCGTCTAAAGTGACTGGTTCCTCTGTAGGTTTTGTTTCAACTTTAATAGCCACTTAATCACCCGCCCTTTCAATTTGGTGGAAGTCGATAAAGTAAATCCGACCTGTGTATTCGTCGTAGTAAGTGTTCCTGCGCTGTATATCCTTCAATATATATCCATGCCTTTTAATCTTTTCTGCATACCCTTTGATTTTGCTTCGCAGCTCGTTCCATCTATCTTTATCCATAAGCGGCTTGCCCGGCGCTCACGGCATATATAATTTCATATTGTGATGCCAGCAGGGCAATACACAGTCAAGGTGGTTTGACAAATAAGTCTGCGATTCTGCGATAAAATCCAACTTATCGGGTTTATTGACGCTGCCCCTTGACGGTCTTGGAGTTTTAACAACAAAGTCGCTGTATAGGTGAACCTCGAAATAAGAACCACCTGTAACCGTGTATTCCTCTTTTCCTACCCGTTCAAGCCACCCTATAAAGGGTCTGCTAACTTCTCAGCTTCCTCTTTACCTTTTACCCGTTCACCGTTTACTTCATACCACCCACCGCCGACGTGCTTAGGTTCCGGCTTGGGTTTGGTGGCGGTTTCAACAGGTTCAACAGATGCGGTTTCTGTAGTTTCCTGATTGTAATGTTCAGGATAACCGTAAACAATCTTACCGCTCGGTAGCCTAATATCTACCTTTTTGCGTTTCATCTTATCCCCCCTACAATACTGTTTGATTTACCGGCTGGCTGTAAGCATTCCCAAGTAATGCGGTAACAGTAACATCAACGCTTTCAGGGTCATGTGATGCAGTGTTATCATCTACTGTCAGATAAACGTAATCTTTACCGTCCGAAAGTTCAGCTAAGTGAACCTCAACAACAGCAGCCGCCTTTTCAATCTGGATTTCCTCGTCAGCTCCGGTTTCGTCGGTATCAAGTTCTACCGTCATAGGATACTGATAATCAATAACCTCTACAGTGACGTCATTTGTGCCTGTGCTGGTAGTAACTCCTTTAATATTCGCATCAATAGCTGCTTTTAAATGTGAATCTGTAGTCCAGGTTCCCGCTTCCGCATCTTCATTTGAGGACACCTTTTCAAACTCAACACCGTTGATTGTGATAATATCGCCAGTTGCGAGTTGGTCGGTCGCATTTATTTTCATCTTTAAAACGCCCATGCCAGCATTAAATTCTCTGGCTGATTCGTCGAGGTCGTCGGTGTCGCCAGTAGTTACATCATCAGCTTCTTTTAGTGTTACCTGTATCTGCTCCGGGCCGTCATTGTCGATTACCCAGTCACCAGTAGTGGTAGGCTCTGCGTAAATATGGAACATTGCCCTACGGTAATGCCCCAAATTAACCCGTGCGGTATCGCTCGAATTACCGAGCGTATCATCTAACAAAACATTGACAGGAAATATGTCTTCATATAACCTATTCAAGTTATCACGTCCTTTTTGGAATTAAAGGGGGCAATTAAGCCCCCTATTTAATCTACAATTCGCCGAGTTCAACAAACGGGGAAGTAGTGTAGTCTCCGCCTTTTGTCGGCAGGGCATTATCAAGCCAAGGAGTTCCGTCAACAGTCTTGAATGCCTTAATCACGGTGATGTTGTTGGTGAACTTAACGTGCTGACTGGCCGCTATGCTTACGCCTACACCGTCTTTAATTAGGTAGTAGCTAAGATCGGCCAATACGATTGAACCCTTGCTGTCCTTGTTCGGGCTGTGGTCGCTGAATACTACCGGGTAACCAAACAGGGTTCCGGGGTTGCCGTCCCGTGCATTAGGTTGCCAGATGTAATGATTTGCGCCATCTTCAATCTCCATCAAGTCGGGTAACATATCACGGCCAACAATCCATACGCCCCTGCGCCCACGGAACTTGGCAAGCATTTCTGCAAGTTCGTCATAAGACAGGCTAGTGCTGTGGTCAACAGTGATTGTTGCGTTGTGGTCAACGATACCAGTAGGCCCGCTTGTTCCGTTACCAGTAAGAAACTCTTTTTCTTCCGCGTCAATCAAAGCACCGCGAAGAATGTTACGGACAACATTTTCAATCATGTTAGAGTTCCGCAACAGTTTATCGGTAACTTCAATATGGGCGGCAACTTCGTGAGGTTGCAGGGTAATTTGCCTGAACGTGATGTCGGTTTGCGGTTTGGTTCCACCTTCATCAATCCATGTTACCTCTGCACCGCCAAACATATTTTCCCCGTGATACTGGATAGAAGGAATCTTAAAGTCTGCATCCCCGCCGGAGAATACGTTTGCCCTAGGCCTGATAACTGCCTCGTCTGGTTGGACAGTTAAAAGTTCGCTGGAGAACTGGTCGGGAACTAAATACCCACCCTCAGAACCTTCGTCCATAGCTTGGGAGTCCGCACGATAATTTAACCGGCTATCGTTGGGGTTCTGAATTACCGTCCTCACAAATTCGCCTAAAGAATTCCAGTTGTAGCGGTCTCTTTCAGGGTCAATGTTCAAGTCTGCTTTCTGCGATTCTACCCTTTGCAATTCTTCTTCCGTCTGAATATCCGCTTGCAAATTGCGGATTTCATCCATCATTTTTTCCTGCTTTTCCCTTTCCTCGGGGGTCAGGGAACGTTCCTCTGTCTTTGCCGTTTCGATAAGTTCGCGAGCTTCAGCTACTGTTTTGTTGAGCTTTTCTCGCATAACTTCCAAATTTTGCATTATACTATTCAACTCCTTAGAATTTTTTCGTACATTAAAATACCGACCTCCGCTAAATCCCGTAGTTTAATAACAGCCCGCTTTCACAGTCTGCGATTAACCCACCATTAGCATCGCTCGGTTATGTTGACGCGCTTTTATACGCGGTTCAACCGTTGGTTATTTCTACTAAATCCAATTCCCTCATTATGGTATCTAAATAATCAGTATCGCCATCATCAACAGGTTCTTCCCGTTCTTCGGGTAAGTAAGATTGCAGTACCATGATTGCCCCGTTAATTAAATCCCTGTCTTCGTCGGTAACCGTCCCGCCGTTTGTTCTCTTTTGCATGACATCGGCGACGGAATCAAAGTCAAATCCTGCTTCCTGCAATATTGCCCTTGCCTGGACCGTGGTTTGCGGGTAAGCGGGGTTAGTAACCACCGACACATCGGCCAACAAGTCAACCTCTAATATCTCCCGTGTCATCGGACTGCCCTCACTCCACCTTTGCCCGTTTTCACTAACTCCAAAAGCAAACGAACACTGGTCAATTAACCCTGAATTAACTTTATTGTAAATCCTTTTTCCATCTTCATCTTCAGGGTTAATAATAGCTTCAAATTTTAACCCGGTCTGGTTTTCCTCGACTTTTAAGGTGTCGTTTTTGCTCCGGGCGAATATGCTCGACGGGTCATGATTAAACAATGCTTTGATGTCTGGTTGCTTTTCCAACGCTTTACGGAAGCAACCCGGCCTCAGTATTTCAATAAACCCGCCCAAGTCCTCTGATTTCCTGTTGAACATAGCAGCATAACCTGATATTTTCATGCTGCCATCGTCTTCGGTTCTAACTTCTAAATCTTCTGCTGGTAAATACCTTTTCTCAAGTTCCATTAAGTTCAACTCCTTAAGATTTATTCCGGCCCTACAACACAAACGCAACCCATGTGAAGGGGTGGCTCTAATGTAGGCTTGTTAATAGGCATCCGCCCATCTTCGCTTTCCAAATCATCATCACGCGCTACAAAGGGTTCGTCTATGCCTACTACGCGCCCGTCCATCTCTTGACAGTAAGGGCAGGTGTCAGCACCTATAGCCTGCCATCTTAACCTCTGCACACCGGCGGCGGCGAATACTGCTTTTGCTACTCTGTTACCTACTGCCACCGTGCTATCGTTAGCAATCTGAGCGGGTCGGTTTTCTTCCCAGTCGTCAAGGCGTTCACCGACAACCTCAACCGGGTCAAGGTTTTCTTCTTCTGCCCGCCTTACCAACTGCTTAATAACTGCTCTTGACCTTGCGGTATGTGCTATGCCCTGATCCTCGATAAATTTATCAATATCCCTTTGGACATCAGGAGCATCAACACCCATTTCCTCTGCGGTCATTGATTGCATAACTTCCGCCAGTCCAACAATAGCCGGGCGCATTGTATCTTTAACGTATGGCTGAAATTCCCTGTAAAAATCTTCAAGCCAGTCATCGAAAGAAGCTGATCCTCTTTCGCCCATGTGCTTCTCAAGTGCCTTCATAACGTTGCGTTTTTCGCGTGTGCAGACCTCTCTGGCCTTCTCCTCAAATATCCGCTCATGGCTTTTAGCTGTCCTTGCCCGGTGGAGTGCTTGCCTGTTTCGTTGCTCTCTTTTCTCAACACTCCGGTCATCTTCTTCGGGCGGTTCGGGTTCCTGCGGGTCGGGCATCTTCGCCTGTTCAGCCGGAACCATATTCATCGGGATTAAATACATATCGCCCTGATCGTCTGGCAGGGGATTCATGTTCTCTAATTCCCGGACATCGTTAGCTGATAACCAACCCCACTGCCGGGCTACTGAATAGGCCTGATAACGTGTCTGCGTATCACCGCGGAGAAGTCCATCAACAACAAACTCACTAAAATGCGGAGTGTCATTGAATAACTTATAATTAATCTCCTGCTCTATGTTTACTAACAGGGGTCTGATTGTATCAACGACAAATTCAATATTCTGCTGTTCAATGTTTGAGAACGTCGCCCGTTCCAAATCCCCGATTTTATGCAACTGCGATATACCAAAAAGCCGCCCGATTTCGGCGACCTGGAATTTCCTTAACTCTAAAAACTGTGCTTCATTCGGAGGTATTCCCACGCGGTGATATTTAGTGCCCTCCTCAAGCACCATCAACCTGTGAGATTTGCCTAATCCCGTATATGATTCGCGTAAACTGTTTTTAAACTCATCAAGTTTATCGTCTTTGAGTTTGCCAGGGTATTCTATCAACCCGCCGACATTAGCACCTTCACCGTAGAACCTTGCGCCAAATTCTTCGGCTGCTATTGAAAGCCCAATGGCTTCTGCCCCGGCGCGAATACATGACATCCCTCGTAAACCGTCGGTCATAAGGTTGCGAATATGCAAAACCTTGTAAGCGGGCAACCTGACAACCTGTTGATTCGGCAGGGTAACATCATAGTAGACAAAACCTCTGTCGCCCCGCTTAACATCAACTAACCAGGGCGGTATCGGCCATAACGCAACGGGTTTATTATCCCTGTATTCGATCTCGCTTATCCAGTCGCCCCAAAGTAGCTGATGAGCCAATCCCATCTGTCGCCACTGGTAACTTGACTGCTCTGGGTTCGGGCGGTCGTGTAGTATTTTATACAGATCATGGTTTTTGTCTCTCAGTTTCCCGCGTGGTTCAATATTCCGATAAACCGGCAGGGGTAGTGACGCAATCGTCCCTGAAATTAACCTTACACATGAAAAAACGGCCGTCGATTGCATGGCCGTCTGCTCTGATACTTGAACCCCTGAATGAACCGGCCTACCGCCAAAATTCCGCACCAGCCAACTATCCGGCTCGCTTAGTAGGCCTCGACGCTGCAACCATCCTGTGATTCTTTTACTAATGCTCATTTAGTCACCTCTAAACTGTTACTATACCGCGGTGGTTATAAACACATTCATCATCGTGGAGCATAGCGCGGTTCATAGCGTTAATCATTGCCACTAACCCGTCTATTCGTTCAGTTCCCTTGCCCTTGACCGGTCTAAGATTCTCATTCTCATCCATCTTGACTTCGACATTTCCAAGATTCCACCTCAGTATCGGGTGGCCGTCGTGCTGTATCTTTTTACCCATCGTCAACTGCTCTATTTCCTTCATCGGCGGGGACATTGACTTGTAACCCTGCCGAACTTCCGCAACTGTCAAGCCTTCATCTTCCAACCGGATAGCTGTTTGCATCGCGTTCCAGGGGTCATATCCTATTTCCTGAATATCGTATTTGTCAGCTAATTTTAGGATAAATTCCTCGATAAATTCATAATCTATCACGTTGCCCGGTGTGGTTTGTAAGTAATTTTGTTGCACCCAGGTATCATAAGGAACCTGATCCTTCTCTACCCTGGCCGCTATGTTATCTTCCGGCAACCAGAACCATGACAACACCGCCCACTTTTTATTAACTCCATCGGGCGGGAACAATAAAACAAAACTTGTCATATCAATTTTGGTTGATAAGTCCAAACCGCCATAGCATGGCCGACCTTCTAAATTATCTAATTTAACCTTGCATAAATCCCAAAAATCAACGCCAAGCCATTTATGAGTTTTAACCTTCTCCCATGAATTAAGCCTTAACCATCTGAAGTTTTTCTCTCGCGACGGATTCCCCTGCGCGCGCGTGAACTGGTCGCGGACTTTGCTAATATCTACAGTGTGATTAATCGACGGATTAACCGCTGTCCAAATCTTTTCATCCTTCCAGTCGATGTCATCAACCTTGTGGTAATCTTGCCCTGTCCAAATCCTCTTATTATCCCGGTCAATTCCGTAAATCATAGCGTAAAAGGTCGGATCAACCTTGTCACCTGTAATTATCTGCTGAGAAAAATCGTGCATTTCCCACCCTATAGACGTTCTATCTGGATCGTCGCCAGCTGTGGTAATGATAAAATATAATGGCTGTGTCCGGGCATCACCGGAGCCTTCTGTCATTACATCGAACAATCCGCGGTTAGGTTGCGCGTGTAACTCGTCAAAGATAACCGCGTGAACATTAAAACCATGCTTTGAGTAGCTCTCTGCACTCAATACTTGATAAAATGATTTTGTCGGTGTGTATATAAGTCTTTTCTGCGATATAACCGGCTTAATTTTCTTCTTCAATGCCGGGTTCTGGTCAACCATATCCACCGCTACATCGTAAACAATAGAAGCCTGTTGCCTATCAGATGCACACCCGTAAACTTCCGCTGACCATTCGTTGTCAGCTGCTAAACAGTAAAGGGCAACACCCGCGCCCGTTTCAGACTTACCCATCTTCTTAGGTATCTCGATATAAGCGGTCGTGTATTGCCGGAACCCATCGTCTTTGACGGTTCCGAATATGTCGCGGATGGCTTTCTCCTGCCAGTCCATCAAAGTAAAAGGAACGCCTTTCCAGCGTCCCTTCGTGTGCTTCAGGTTCTTAAAGAATTTTACCGCATGTTCTGCCTTCGCTTCATCAAACATTACCTCACCTTATTTCGATAGCAGTTCTTCCATTTCTTCGACATCATCATCGGCTCCCTTAGTTTCAATCCTTGCCCTGCTGGCCGCCGTCAATCCAAACTCGGTGCATAGTGACTTATATCTTTCGTAGGCTTTATGTGCCAACTTAACAGCAGGACGCTCAACCTCGTTTTCCGCGCCCGCTTTGTTTGTGTATGTGTAGTAATCGCCATTATCGGCAATGTCCTTTTCATGTTCTACCCACTTGCCATAAGACTGGCAGAGCATTGTATAAGATTCTAAGTCGGCCTCTGTGATTAAATTAATCCGTTGGAGTATCGGGAATAACCTTTGCCACATTCCCTTTGCCGGGTCGTTGAGCCATTCCGGGGGATCGGGTTGATTAGTTATCGGCGCGGGCTTCGGTTCGTTCTCTGGTAACGGCCGCTTGCCTCTATTGCCTTCAAGTATCTTTAGTTCGGTTGGTTTTTTAGGTCTGCCTTTATTTGCCACGATTATAAACCCCTTTGCTTGAATTTTGCGGAGTCTCGAGCGAAGTCACCCGCGCGCCCCCCACTCTGGCCCCCACAGGAATTCACATAGCCCCTCCGCGCTCCACAATCCCTTATCTTTCGAGTTAAATTTTAATTACTCTCTCCACTTGTGCTCCACTCTACAAACCTTAATTTCCTTTATCCTTGAGTATACTATACCACCCCACTACCCTACCCCCACTGGGGGCTACCTACCCCCTAGGTCTGGGTATGGGGGCCTATACCCCCTATACCCCTACCGTATGGGGCCTACCCCCTCCCATAAAAGAAGGTGGGCTACCTGTGTATACCCACCCACTACTACTATACTACCCTACCTTAACTTAAATAATTTACCACACTTCTTGAGCAACCTTCCATCATTAGTATTAACACTGCTATTATCGCTATTCCAATTACTAATCTTATCGGCCTGGGTTTACTTTCAAGCCACCGCATTGTTATCCCTCCCGGTGCCATCATAACCTAAAACAGTATTTATTTCAATCTTGCGTGATGTTTACTGTGGCATGATAAGCAAATGCTGGTCAGCTCATCTAAGTCAGGCAGCCATGCCCCACCTTCCCTAATTTCTTCGTCATGGTGAACTATTGTAGCTGGTGTTGTCCTGCCTTTCTCTAAACATGGCTCGCAAAGTGGATCGCGGTTCAGCTTCAGCTTTCTTAGCTTCTGCCACCGGGCTGTCTTATAAAATCTATTTTGCTCTTTATCGGTTCGCCTTTTCTTTACTTCCCGATTGACCGTTGTTTTATGATGTGAGCAGTATCTTTCGCCAGCTCCGATTAGTTCCGGGCAGCCTTGATAATTACATGGCTTCTTAGGTCGACGGGGCAT
>Ga0207421_10003834_pt1 | contig 17670 bp, 15 predicted proteins | sample SodLakKL_010_SED_4_FD_187542 | JGI IMG/M metagenome (GOLD analysis project Ga0207421, IMG submission 187542) | Alkaline sediment microbial communities from Lake Tanatar, Kulunda Steppe, Russia - 8KL_010_SED (SPAdes) (version 2) | ecosystem: Environmental > Aquatic > Non-marine Saline and... | reverse complement strand
ATGTCCGTCTTCCCCTCGACGTCAGTCGGTGAGAGGCCGTAGGCGTCGGCAGTCGCCTCGTTGGCGAAGACGTACTCGCCGTCGCGGTTCTTCACGAAAAGCAGGTCCGGCACGAGGTCGATGATCTGTCGGAGGTCGTCGCGGGCGCGTTCGAGTGAGTCCCGGTGACGTTTGCGATCGGTGACGTCTCGAGCGACCGCGACGAACTTGCGTACCTCGCCGTCGGGGCCGGTGATCGGCGTGATCGTCTGATCGAGGACGAGTCGGTCACCGTCCTTTCGTTCGCTGACGATCTCTTCTTCCCACTTCTCACCCGAGAGAACCGTGTCCCAGAGGGCATCGTAGTCGCTGTCGTCGTGTTCTTCCGACCCGAGCAGGCCCGGTCGTTCCCCGACGATCGCCTCCGCGTCGTAGCCGGTGATCTCCGTCGTCGCGGGGTTTGCGTATTCGATCCGGCCGTCCCTGTCGGTGATGTAGATCGCGTGTGCGGTCTCTTCGACGGCCCTGCGGAACTGCTGGAGTTCCGCCTCACGGGTCTTCTGTTCGGTCACGTCGATGAGGTAGCCGAGATACCGGGTTCTCCCGTCGTCCCGTCTGACGCGTTTCGTGTGTTCGACTACCCACCGTATCTCACCATCGGCGGTGACGACCCGGTAGGGGTCGTGGCTGAACCGGTCGGTCCCCGCGTCGCGTTTCACCGCCACCTCCTCGGTGAGACGGTCCCGGTCCGCCTCGTGGACGAGAGTCGCGTACGGCACCTCGCCGGACTCGAGTTGCTCGGGCGTGTAGCCGAACACGTCCGTGACGTTCTCGGAGACGTACTCGACTGGCCACCCCGTTTCGTCCGCCCAGTTGAAGAAGACGGCGGGTCCCTGGGTGAACACGTCCCGCTCGTCCTCGAGGGCTCTTTCGTAGCTCTTCCGTTCGTCGACGTCGAGGTGTACCCCCACGGCACGAACCGGTTCCCCGTCCGCCCGTTCGACGATCCTGCCGATGTCCCGGATCCACTTCCAGTCGCCGTCGGCGGTTCGCATCCGGTGTTCGCTCTCGTAGTAGTCCGTCTCGCCGGCCATGTGGGCCTCGAGGGCCGCGGTGGCCCGCCCGCGGTCGTCGGGGTGGACGCGCCGTTTCCACGCATCGACGTGTGGATCGATCTCCGCGAGGTCGTAGCCGAGTATGTCGGCCCACTGCTCGTTGAACTCCACCTCGTCCGTGGTCACATCCCAGTCCCAGATACCGAGGTTCGCCCCCTCGACTGCGAGTTCGAGGCGGTCGGTGAGCTCCCGGATCTCCCGTTCGCGTTTTACCCGGTCTGTAACGTCCCGGACGGTACAGACGAGACTCCCGTCCTCGAGGTAGCTGAGCGACAGTTCCTGTGGAAACGTGGTTCCGTCCGCACGGAGTCCGATGGCCTCCCCACGCCACTCGCCGTCGTCCTCGAGGGTCGGAAAGATCTCGTCCTCGAACCGTTCGATCTCGGCGTCCTCGTAGAGCCGTCGCCAGCTCTCGCCGAGTAACGGCTCCGGGCTCTCGTAGCCGTAGACCTCCGCGTGGGCCCGGTTCAGATAGACGTACTCCCCGTTCTCCGCGAGGAGGGCCATCCCGTCCATCGACGCTTCCATCGCTTCGGCCCGCTCGAGTACCTCTCGGGCCCGATTGCGGGCGGTGACGTCGACGTACAGCGCGTGGGTGCCGACGGTCTCACCTTCCTCGTCCAGACGGGGCGAGGCCTGAAGCAACGTGGAGAGTCCCTCGCCGTCGGCCGTGAGAAACTCGCGTTCTTTCGGGGTGAACTCACCGTCCAGGGCCCGCTCGTAGCCACCACCGTCGAGTAGCTGCCGGGTCGACTCCTCCGTGTACAGTTCCGCGAGGGGTCGTCCTCGAAGCTCCGCCACGGGGTATCCCAGCTTGTCGGCGAACCGCTGGTTACAGTCCTCGATGAGCGGTTCCCCGTCTTTTTCACGCGTGAACGCCATCATCACCGGTGCGTCCTCGAACAGCTGTCGATACTGGGTTCGGTCTCCCCCTCGAACCCGTCCCCGTTCGACGACGTTCCTGATCCGTCTCGCGAGGAGAACGTCGTCGTGATCGCCGGTCGACTTCCGGACGTAGTCGGTCGCGTCGGCGGCGAGAAGCCCCTCGACGATCGCCGCCGGCTCCCGGTCGGTGTAGAACACGACCGGCAGGCCGGGGTGGATCTCGCGGACCAGCTCTACCAGCTCGAGGCCAGCGTGCCCACGAACCCGATACGCCGAAAGCAGGCAGTCGACCTCCCCGTTTCGAACCCGTTCGATGGCGGTCTCGAGGTCGGTGGCCGGTCGAACTGTCAGCCGGCCGTCCACGCGGGGCAGGCGGTCAGCCGTTCTCCTGACTGAGTCGCCGTCCTCGTCGACGTGGAGCACCCGTATCATACTCGTGTTCGGACGACTATACGGCGAGCTAACTAATCAACGTCGATGTTTTACTCGTCGGTGGCGTACCGTCCCTGACGGGACATGGACCTACGAGCAGTGTACCGGCGACTCGTCGAGACGCGAGAGACGGCAACCGACAGGGTGGCGTTCCGACAGACGGCCTGTGAGGCGATCGCGGACGTCCTCGGGTGGCCCGTCTGGATCGGGATCGCCGACGCCCACGCCGGGTGTCTCGAGGTCCACGCCAGCGCCCGGCCAGCCCGTGGCCCGCTCCCACAGACGACGGTCGGGATCGACCCAACGCGTGCCGGGCCGACGACCCGAGTGGCCGACTCCGGGACCGTCCAGGTCGTCCCGGAGATCGGCGAGAACCCGGAGTACCGACGCCTGCGTGGGGCGTTCGAGGCGGACTGTCGTTCGAGCGTGAGCGTTCCACTCGAGGCCGGCGGCGTTTCCGACGGCGTTTTGCATCTCTACGCGACCGAACCGATCGCGGAGGGGGCACACGACGACTTCGAACCGATCGGAACGGTGCTCGCACAGGGGTTGCGGGCCTTCGAGACCGCCGAGACGCTCACACACCAGCGTCGGCGACTGGAACGTGTCAGGACCACCGTCTCACACGACCTCCGGAACCCGCTCAACATCGGCCAGGGGCGACTCGGGATCGTTCGCTCGGAGTGTGACCACCCCGACCTGGAGCACGTCGACTACGGGTTCGACCGTCTGGACGCGCTCGTCGCGGAGATCCTGACGTTCGTCCGCGCGGGCGAACCGGTGGAAACGGCGAGACCGCTGTCACTGCAGGCGGTCTGTCGGGAGTGTTGGAAACGGATCGAGACGGGAACCGCCTCGCTGGCGGTCGCCGGTGATCGGACGATCCACGCCGATCCCGAGCGGGTGTACACGCTCTTCGAGGAACTCTACGCGAACGCCTTAGAGCATGGCTCCACTGGCCGTTCGGAACCCGATGGCTCCAAAGACGCGGTCGACGGCGGCGGGGACGACGAGCAACTCACCGTCCGCGTCGGCCCGCTGGCGGACGGTCGCGGGTTCTTCCTCGAGGACACGGGCCGGGGGATCCCCGACGACGAACGGGAGTACGCCCTCGATTGGGGCTATGCGACCGCCGGCGGGGACGGTCACGGGCTGGCGATCGTCGACGAGATCGCGAGGGCACACGGGTGGGACGTCCGGCTCTCGGAGGGCGGGCGTGGCGGGCTGAGGGTCGTCGTCCGAACGACGTGAGAGCAAGGTAATATATAGCAATAGTTGAAATATGAAGGTACAATGGCCGACGTCGTCGTCGCGGACGACTCCCCGTTCATGCGGGTCCAGATCCGTGACATCCTAGAAGCGGGCGGATTCACCGTCGTCGCCGAGGCGGCAAACGGCACGGAAGCCCTCGAGGCGGTCCGGGCACACGACCCCGACGTCGTGACGATGGACGTGAAGATGCCGGGGATGAACGGGATCGAGGCCGTCGAACGGATCGTCGCCGAACGGCCGACGCCGACCCTGATGCTCAGCCGGTACACCGAGGAGGGATCGACGACCACCTTCGACGCGCTGAACGCGGGTGCCGTCGACTTCTTCCCGAAACCCGGCGGCGAGGTCTCCGCGGGCCTCGTCAACTACACGGACGACCTCCTCGAGAAAGTACAGCTGGTCGCGGACGCGACCGTTCCCCTCGAGACGGGGTCCCGGGGGGAAGCGCCCGACACGTCGGCGTCGACGCCGGCTCCGGGCCTCGACGGTGCCGAATCGACGCCGGCTCCGGGCCTCGACGGTGCCGAATCGACGCCGACGCTCGTCATCGCGGCGTCGGCCGGCGGCCCACCCGTCGTCGAGCGGGTCCTCCGTGACCTCCCGGGAACCCTCGGACTCCGCGTCATCGTCGTCCAGCACATGCCCGATCGCTTCACCGGACGCTTCGCCGACCGACTCGATTCACAGAGCGACCTCGCGGTCAGGGAAGCGACTGCGACCGACCGCCTCTCACCGAACGAAGCCGTCGTCGCCAAAGGGGGGTACCACCTCGAGGTCACCGGAGAGGACCGGGAGACCCTCGAACTCGAACTCACCGAGGGGCCACCCGTCCACAACGTTCGCCCGGCGGCCGACGTCACCCTCGAGTCGGCCGTCGAGGTGAGCACGGGCCCACTCCTCGCGGCCGTCTTCTCGGGGATGGGTAAAGACGCCGCCGCGGGTATCGAACGTGTCTCCGCGGACGGCGGAGCGACGCTCGCCCAGGACCCCGACTCCGCCCGCGTCGGGGGGATGCCGTCCAGTGCCGTCGCGACCGGTGTCGTGGACGCGACCCGTCCGCCGGATCGGATCGCGAACTGGGTCGTCGAACGGAGCGTCTAGGGTCGGAACCCGGGCGCACCTCACGGGGAACCCCGAGGCCGACCGGAGGAGCATTTTTGCGTACACTGGCCCTACTTGAGCCCCATGCCTGAGGATCTATCCAGGGCGGACCGAAGCGATCTCGAGCGCGAGGTGCCGACCGACCGCAAGTCCCCCGTGGGTGCACCCGTCATCCGTGGCGACGAGTCGGTCACCGGCAGCCACGCCCGTGAGGCCGTCCAGTTCGACCCCGACGATCCCGAGAGTCTCGCTCGCGCTGCGGAGACGATCGCACGGTTCGCCACCGGCACAAACGGCGACGGGCCGCTCTACATGCTCCGGGGGGCCGCGGCCTGTGGTGCACTCGTCAGGGGCGTCGGCTCGTATAAGGCTGCAACGGAGCGAGCGAACGCGGAGGCCGACGACGGGAGCGTCACCGTCTCCTTTATCCGAAAATGGGCCCGCGTCCACGACCTGCCGGGGTCGGTCCGCAGACAGGTCGCACTCGGAAATATCGCGCCGACAGCCGCCAAACACATCGCCCGTGTGGGCGGCGAGGACCGACTGTTACTCGCCTGGGCCGTCCTCGACAACGATCTCACCGTCCGGGAAGTCCGCGCGGTCGCGAGCGCGATAAACGACGGCGTCCCCATCGACCGTGCGCTCGCGGACCACGACGTCACCCTCGGACGACTCGAGGTCACCCTCCCACCCGCGATCTACCTCGAACTGCGCCGTCGGGCGTCGAACGAAACCGTTGTGTCGGACGAGATCGTCGCCAAGGCCCTCGGGGAGTACCTCGAGTGACGACCTGACAACCCCGATCGAGAAAGAAACGTTTAACCCTGACTCACCGATACGTACGACCGAGGGCCGGTAGCTCAGTTCGGCAGAGCGTCTGGCTTTTAACCAGACGGTCGCGTGTTCAAATCGCGCCCGGCCCGCTTTTGGGACGAACACGTTCGTGAGGAGCAAAGCGGCCAGAGCGATTTGAATCGCAGGGAGGTCGCGCGCAGCGAAGCGAGCACGTCCGACCGTGTGTTCAAATCGCGCCCGGCCCGCTTTTCCCACGCCGAGTGAACTGGACCGTCTTTCGACTCGAACGTGGCGTGCCTCCGACGGGTTCAGACGATGCTCGCTCCGTCGACGAGCCGTCTCGCGGTGGCCGTCGCGTTCTCGAGGAACTCCTCGAGCGGCTCTTCGAGCGTCACTATCGTCCGACCGTCCAGTAGGACGTTCCCATCACAGATCACAGTCTCGACCTCCGAACCGTTTGCGCCGTAGACGAGCGCGTGGACGGGATCGGGCGACGGCGTGAGGTGTGGCCGATCCAGGTCCAAGACGGCTACGTCTGCCCGTTTACCGACCTCGATGCTACCGAGGTCGTCGGCCCGGCCGATCGCTTTGGCGGCATCGCGGGTCACCATATCGAACGCCGTTTGGGCCGGGAGGACTCCCGGATCGCGGTGGTACCCCTTGTGTGCGGTCGCCACCGCCCCCGCATCGGACAGGGGGTTGATCGTGTCGTTCAGAATAGCGTTGTCCGTTCCCAGGCCGACGGTCACGTCGCGTGCGAGCATCGAGGTGATGGGTGCGAACCCGGTAGCAAGCCGCATGTTCGCGCGGAAGTTGTGGACTACCGGTGTTTCCGTCCGGGCCAGCAATCGAACGTCCCGTTCGTTCGTTTGAACGCAGTGTCCCAAAAGCGCACGCTTTCCGAGGTACCCGACGTTTCGGAGGTATTCGATGCTAGAGAGTGCGCCTCGCTCGGCCAGTTCAGCTTCCGCTTCCGCCACGTGTGTGGTCGTCATCACGTCGTACTTTTCGGCCAGCCGATACGACTCGCGTAGTGCGGTCGGTGTCGTCGTCGCGACGGTTGCTGGTGCTGGCCAGACGGATTGTCGGTCCTCCGGTTCGTGAAACGTCTCGATCAGTGCTTCGACGTTATCAGTCACTTCTTCGGTCTCGATTACGAGCGTGTCCGGGCCAGGATGGCTCGGTTCCGCGTCGCGAGCGGTAATTTCGTCAAACAGCTGGACGAAGGCATCATCGGCCACCAGGTCCCTGACCCCGGCACCGTAGACGTTCCTGACACCCATCTCGTCGTAGACGGCAAGTTTCCGTCGAGTCGGTTCGAGATCGCTCCAATCGAGTGCTGTATCGTTTTCGACGAACGTCGTCGTTCCCGAACGGATCGCTTCAATGCAGTAGAGTTTGGCCGCGATCGCATACTCCCGGGACTCCATCTCGAACAGCGCCGGCTGTTTAACGTTGAACAGCCAATCGTAGAGCCCCCGATCCTGCTCGAACGATCCACGCAGTAGGATGTCAGAAACGTGTGTGTGGGCGTTGATCAGACCCGGGATGATTACGCCGCCGTCGGTGTCGATCACACGGTCCGAGGAGGTTTCCGCCTCGAGTCGTTCCGCTGTACCGACAGCTGAAACACGACCGTCGGTGATCGCCACCGCGCCGTCGGTGATGATCTCCCGTTGTGCGTTTTGCGTTACGACCGTCCCGTTTGTTAGTAACAGCTCCGTCATGGTGTTCTCCGGATCAGTCTGTCGCCCGTGCGGATTTCTGGTGCAAACACTGTCACAAATCCGCAGATTCTGTCCACTCACTCGTTTCGTTGCCAGTAAGTAAAGAAACCACGGTTACAACACGATACTCTTCGTGCGCATCAAAGCGTGGATCGAGGCGTCGATCCCCTCCCGGCCGATACCGGAGTTCCGGTTCCCGCCGAACGGAACGTCCCCGAGTCCGTGGGAGGGCGGGCCGTTGATCCGGACCGCGCCGGCATCGACGCGTTCGGCGACCTCGAGTGCGCGGTCGTACTCGTTGGTAAAGACCGCGGCGTCGAGTGCGAGGTCGGAGCCGTTGGCGATCTCGAGGGCCTGTGTCTGCTCACGGAAGGTCGTCACGGCGGCGATGGGGCCGAACTGTTCTTCCGAGAGGACCCGCGCGTCGTGGGGGACGTTCGCGAGCAGCGTCGGTTCGAAGAACTGTTCCTCGAGGTCCGCGGGCGTTCCGTCGGGTGCGTGACGGCGTCCGCCACTGACGAGATCCGCCCCCTTCTCGAGGGCGTCCTCGAGGAGTTCCTCGACCCAGTCGGCTTGGGACTCGCTGATCAGGGGGCCGACGGCCGTCCCTTCGTCGAAGAGATCACCGGCGTGCCAGGCCGCGAGCTCGCCCTCGAGGCGCTCTACCAGCTCGTCGTGGATCGATTCCTGGACGAGTACCCGCGAGACGGCCGAGCAGCGCTGGCCGGCGTATTTGAACGAGCCACGGGCACACGCCTCGGTGACGGTCTCGAGGTCGGCGTCCTCGAAGACGATCGCGGGGGCGTTGCCGCCGAGTTCCATGTGGAGGTTCACCGTCCCGCTCTCGTAGGCGACGTGTTCGCCCGCACTCGAGGAGCCGGTCATGGTGATGCAGTTTATCCGGTCGTCGCCCGTCAGGACGTCGCCGATCACGTCCGCCTCGCCGGGGACGAAGTTGAACGCGCCGTCCGGGATCCCGTCGACGTCGACGACGACGTCGGTGAGGATCGCCGCCGAGACGGGCGTCCGGCTGGCGGGTTTCAGGAGCACGCTGTTGCCCGCGGCGATCGCGGGAGCGACCTGGAGTGCGGTCGTCGCCAGCGGGTAGTTGTAGGGTGTGATCGCCAACACCGTACCGATCGGTTCGTGTTTGACGATCGCCTGCCAGCCCTCGTGGCCCGCAGTCGAGCCCTCGCGGAACTCGCCTTTGCTGACCACGTTCCGGGCTTCCTCCGCGGCCCTGCGAAAGCGTTCGGCGGCGGCGCCGACCTCGCCGCGAGCGGAGGCGATCGGTTTGCCGGCCTCCCGGACGATCACCTCGGTCAGTTCCTCCTCCCGGTCGTCGAGGCCCTCGGCGATCTCCGCACACCAGCGTGCTCGCTCGACGACCGTCGTCTCCCGGAGTTCGGTCGTTACCGCGTGAGCGGCTGCCAGCGCCGTTTGCGCCTCCTCCGGCCCCGCGGCGGCGACCCGTGCGAACGAGCCACCGTCGGCGAGGTCGCGTACCTCGAGGGCGTGGTCGGTCTCGAGCCACTCCCCGTCGACGTAGATCCGTTCTCCGCGCTGTGTGAGTGTTGACATACGTCTCCGTTGGCCCCCGCTGGTGAAAAGATTTACTCATAATTGGAGTAATAGTATGCTCGAGTGTACGGTCCGGCGAGAATACGATTGTGGCCTGACGTGTATCTGTTCCGATTCGCCAATATATTTATAATTTGAACTATATTAGTTGTGAGCGTAAAAAGCTCAGTTTATCACTACTAAAGAAATATTTTTCATGGCCAGAATTTAAGTGGGTAGATACCCTACCATCGGATACGATGAGCACCCAGAAAACCGTCCGACAGGAGTCAAATACCGTCGTGGAGAACGGCCTCCGACTCGAGGGAGAAAAGGCCGAACAGATCGTCGACGCGCTGAACACCGAACTCGCGAACGCCTACGTACTGTACCACCAACTGAAAAAACACCACTGGGTCGTCGAGGGTGCGGAGTTCCGCGACCTTCACCTCTTCACTCAGGAGGCGTACGAGCACGCCGAGGAGGGTGCCGACCTGATCGCCGAACGCGCCCAGGCGATCGGCGGCGTCCCGGTTTCCGGGCCGACGAACCTGGAGCAGCGAGCGACCGTCGAGTTCGAGGGCGAGGACGTCTACGACGTTCGGACGATGTTAGAGAACGACCTCGAGATCTACGGGGAGATCGTCGAGTCGATGCGTGACAGCATCGAACTCGCGCGGAACCTCGGCGACCACGCCACCGCACAGATCCTGAGTGAGATCCTCGTCGATGTCGAAGACGACGCCCACCACTTCGAACACTACCTCGAGGACGACACCCTGGTGCTCGAGGACGCGACCCACTGAGACGGATCGGTATACCGGGACGGAATCAGAACAGACCGGATAAAGCAAAACGAATCCGGCGGACGACGACTTTTTTTCACGGACGCGTCGTCGCCCAGACGGCCGTAAGCGCGAGCGCGAGCGCCGGAAAAAGCGGGAGGACGATCAACGCGGTCCGGTAGATGCTGGCGTCGGGTGGAACGAGCAAGATGCCGACCGGGGCGACGATCAGTGCGATGAAGATGACACCGACGAGGACCCAGCCACGCCAGTCGAATTCCCTGTCGACGTCGTCCGGATGGCGGTCGTGGGCCGACGTGTCCCCGTCGCTCGAGTCGTCGTCGAACGTAGCGGGGTCGTGTACGTATCCGCCGTCGTCGCTCGAGGTCACAGTCGACGGTTACGACTCCGGCGTGATAGCCCTCACGGTTGCGGTTTCGGTACCTACGTCTCGCGTGACTCGTCCCCGAAGTACGCCTCGAGTTCGAACGGTTCGTTCTCCCCGGCGACGCCGGTGACGTCGAGGGCAGTCACCTCCGCACCCGTCCCGAGGAGGCCGGCGAGACTCGGCTCGGTGCGGCCGTCGTCGCCGCTGATCAGTTCTTTGACGTAGAGGCCGCCCTCGCCGTGGAGACGAACCTCCGCGTGGGTGGGGTCGGAGAGGTCGCCGTCGATCCCGTAGACCGTCCGCTCGCGGGTCAGCCCCGCCCGGCGGTGGTCGACGCGCTGTGGGGTGTACTGTTCGACCGTCGTCCCCTCGAGTTCCTCGAGTGCCGTCTCGAAGGCCGCCTCCTCGACGGGTTCGTCGAACTCGACGTCCGCGCGATAGCGTTTGCTCGCGTCGTGTTCTTTGACGCGTTCGACCATCCCGTAGGTCGCGAGCCGGAGCCCCTCGACCTCGATTGCACCCTCGGCGGCCTCGTTGATCTGCGCTTCGAGGGCGGCGACGTCGGGGCGACGGACGCGCGGGCGTTTGACCTCGAGGACGAACGGCCGACCGTCCCCGAGCATGCGTGCGTCGACGTCCTCGCGACCAGCGCCGTGAAAGGTCCCCTCGTCGCCGTCCATCGCCTCGACGACGTGTGGGCGGACGACCTGCTCGACGCTCGTATCGTACAGATAGCCCGAGCCGCCACAGTACTCACAGGGTTCCTCCCCGTCGTCGCCGAGCTGGACGCCACTGCCCCCACACTCCCGGCAGGGCCACTCGGTCTGGGGGATGTCACGCTCGAGTTTGCGATAGCGCCCGTAGACGAACGCCGGGTTTACCTGGAGATCGACGGCGTGGCTCGTGACCGTCCCGATCGCCTCCAGCGGATCGAACGCCCGGAGGTCGACGACCGCCAGCACGTCCGGGCGTTCGAAGCCGACCTCCCCGCCCGTCTTCGCGCCGACCCGGCGGCCGACCTCGCGGTTCATCTCGCGTTTGAGCGACTCGCCGACGTCCGCCTCGAGGCCGGCGTCCTCGCGGAGTAACGCCTCGTTTTCCTCGAGCAACGGCGGGACCTTGCTGCCGACCTGGTAGGTCCTAAAGTCGACACCCTCGAGTTCGGCGACGACGGTCTCGGCGATGGCATCGACGGTCCCACAGTAGCCCTCACAGACCCAACAGTCGGCGGGGTCGTCCGGTTCGTACGGTTCGTCTTCCTCGAGTGCCAGGGTCGTTCGCAGTGCCCGACCTCGCTCGGCGTTGGTGAGCCCGAAACTCCGTTCGGCGAACGGACGGCCGAGACACGAGTCACAGACCGGCCCCGTCGCGAGGAGCGCCCGGACGTCCTCAATCAGCGTCATGTGCCGTTCTCCGGGCGGTGGAGGTAACACGTTTTCCTTTCGAGGGGCTTCAAGTGAGTGCCGTCCTATCCCCTCTCCATGGAGGACACGCGTTCGCATCGTCGGTCGTTTCTGGCGGCCGCGGGGACGGCGATTCTCGGCTCGGTCGCGGGCTGTACCGAGCCACACGCGGGAACCGGCTTCGAAACGTCGAACGACTCCGGCGTCGCCCGGGAGAACCTGGCGGACGGCTCGGCCTTCAGCGACCTCTACGGGACGACGATCGACGCGGTTACGCAGGTCAGGGTCCATGGCATTCCGACACCGGAGGGTGAAGCCGGCGGGCAGGGCTCCGCGTTCGTGTACGACGACGACCACGTCGTGACGAACGAACACGTCGTTCGTGGCGGTGCGGGCATTGAACTCCAGTACACCAACGGCGACTGGACGACCACCGACCTCGTGGGCACCGACTACCACAGCGACCTGGCCGTCCTCGAGGTCGACCACGTTCCCGAGGCGGCCGATCCGCTTTCGCTTTCGGACCGACAGCCGGTCGTCGGCCAGGAGATCGCCGCGATCGGCAACCCACTCGGCCTCGAGGGGACGATGACCCGGGGGATCGTAAGCGGCGTCAACCGGTCGATCCCGATGCCGGAGGAGTACGTCGTCGGCGGTATGGCGTACTCGTTTCCGAACGCGATCCAGACCGACGCCGCGGTCAACCCGGGGAACAGTGGCGGTCCGATCGTCGACCTAGACGGCGAGGTCGTCGGTGTCGTCAACGCCGGCAGCCCCTTTACCGACAACATCGGCTTTGCGATCTCGGCTGCAGTGACTCGCAGGGTCGTCCCGTCGTTGATCGACGACGGCGAGTTCCGTCACTCACACATGGGGATCTTCTTCGAACCAGTAAACCGGCTGGTCGCGGACGAAAACGACCTTTCGGAGCCGTCCGGAATCCTGATCGCGGACCTCGAGGACGGCGGGCCTGCCGAGGGGGTTCTGGAGGGAAGTGACAGCGTCGTCGAACGCCGTGGTGAGGAGATCCCCGTCGGCGGCGACGTCATCGTGGCCATCGACGGCGAGCCGATCCCGGACAGGCATGCCTTGGGGACCTACCTCGTCCTCGAGACCGAGCCGGGTGACACGATCAGCCTCGAGGTGCTCCGCAACCGTGGCCGGGAACGCACGACGGTCGATCTCGAACTCGGGGCACGCGAGGAACCCGATATCTGACATCCGTACGAGGCCCTCGGCACCCTCGAGAGCAGGGGAAATCCGGACCTACTCCCCGTTCACCGGCCTTTGTGGCTCGTAACCCTCTCTAGGTGAGACATACACCCCGGGACGTTACTCGCACTTTTCCAGTCGAGTGAGCTCGCTCTGCCGACGGAAACACGCCGACAGCCTCGTGGGTGCACCCAGTAGGCCGTCGATAACAATGTCCTCGATTCACGCACTGCCAGTCGACCCGGATTCAACCATGAGCGACGATATTACACGGACCGATCATACCCACACCGACGACCGGGCCCCGGAGTTAGCCCACGTCACCGTCACGTGTGCTGGCGGTCCCGACGAGTGTGCTACCACCGGAAGACGGAAGACGAGGACCCCCGTGGAAGCTGGATCGCCGCCCGGGGCGGACCGTTCGTCGACCTCGAGGCGATGTGCCAGGTAGATGAGCGTGGGTAGTACCGCCACGGCGATCGCCTTCTGGGTCGCGACCGTCCTGCCGGTGTTTTACTTTCCGGTCATGTTCGTCGGACTCGACTCCGCGGCCAGGCTCGGGCTGTTCGTCTGTCTGCTCGCGGTAAACGTCGTGGCACTCGTCGTCGGTCACGATCATCCGGAACCGCGCCGGGAGTAGCGGCCACAGCCGTTTCAGTCGTCGTTTCGGTTTTCCACGTCGTCGGCGAGTAGCCGGGAAACGACCGGTGACTCGTCGCTGTCGAGAGCCGAACGGACGAGCAGTCGGCCGCCGAGTTCGGCCAGCCCGATCACGTCGTCCGCCCCGGCGCGCTCGAGTTTGCGGACGTTGCCCCGGTCGTTCGCGGCGGTGATGATCCGGACGTCGGGGTTGAGCTCCCGGGCGGTGAGCACGGCGAGGGCGTCCTCGGCGTCGTGGTCGGTCGCGACGAGGACCGCGTTCGCCCGCTCGATTTTCGCCCGACGCAGTGGCTCCTCGTCGCTCGGGTTGGCCGTGAGGACCCGAATCGCACGATCGGTCAGAGAGCCGGCCGCCTCGGTGTCTTTCGTGACGACGACGAACGGGACGCCCGCGGTGTCGAGTTCGCTCACGATCGGTTCGGTCAGGTCCCCGTAGCCGAGGACGAGGACGTGGTCGTCGAGGGTTTCGAGTTCTGATTCAGTCATCTTTCCGAGTGTCTTCGAGATCCGGGCCTGGATCGCCGGCCCGACGAGCGCTCCGATGGCGATACCGAAGCTGGCGACGCCGAGGACGACGACGGACATCGTAAAGAGCTGGGCCTCGGCCGTTTCGGGGCCGATGTCGCCGTAGCCGACGGTACTCGAGGTGATCAGCGTAAAGTAGAACGCATCAAGCAGTTGGTCGATGCCGTCGAACTGTTCACGGAGGGCGAACGCCCCGAGGGTACCGTACAGCTGGACGCCGACGAGTGCGCCACCCGCTGCCAGCTGGGTCGTAGTGAGCGAGAGCGACCGATCGAACCGGCTCCGGGTGAGCAGGAGGGGCGGGATCGACGCGAGCGAGAGTCCGACCAGCGGGACGGAGTACGGACTCGACTGTAACAGCCCCTGAATCGCCGTAGCCGGCAGAAAGAGCAGGGTCGCGTACCAGCCCGCACGCAGCCTTCGCCGGAGGGCGAACACACTTACGACCATCAGAAAGCCGGTCAACACGCCTGTAAAGCCGACGGCCTGCTGGACGGCGTGTGGGACATGTGTCGCGAACGGACCGTAGTCGGCCGTTTCCTGGTCGATGTTGACCAGACCCGTCGCCACGGAGAGAAGCGCCACCGCGAGTGCGAGCGTGGTCGCCGCTCGCGTCGTGACGATCCACTTCCAGTTGTCCGGAAGCCGCTCGATCACCCGTTGGCCGACCATACACACGCTCGGGAGCGACACGAGTTAAGTATCGTCGGTTCTCCCCGCCCCGATTCGGCGAACCGTGGCGATCACGCCACGAGCGGTAGCTACTTGGCTCCCCCGCGGAAAACGCCACACATGGAGTGGAAACTGTTCGCCGACCTCGCCGAACACGCCGGCGACCGACACGTGACCGTCGACGTCGACCCCGGAGAGACCGTCGGGGTGGCCCTGGACGCACTGTTCGAGGACCGACCCGCCCTCGCAGACCGGGTGCTCGACGACGACGGCGAGTTGCGCTCTCAGATCAACGTGCTCCGCAACGGCAAAGACGTCAAGAGCCAGGAAGACGGCCTCGAGACCGAACTCGAGGCTGGCGACGAACTGGCGCTTTTCCCGCCGGTCAGCGGTGGCTGACGTCCGATCCACCCCTGTCGAACCCGGCGGGCGACGGCGCTACTCCCAGGGAACGGACCGACGCGTCAACTCGCCCGCGATCGAGGTCTCCATCGTCTCCTCGACCGACTCCTCGTTTGCGAGTGTCCACATCAGTTTGACTTTCGCCGTTCCCGGCAGCGTGTCGCCGGCCTCGATCACGCCCGCCTCCAGGAGGTCCCGGCCGGTGTCGTAGACCCGATCACAGACCCGCCCCTCGAGACACTGACTGGTCATCACGACCGTCGTGCCCTCGGCGATCAGTTCCTCGAGTCGCGGGATCAGGTCGGTGCTGACGTGACCCAGTCCGGTGCCCTCGAGGACGACTCCCTCCTTGCCCTCGAGGACCTCGAGGAAGGCGGGATCCATCCCGGGCGTGAACTTCAGCAGTTCGACCTCGGTCTCGAGGTCGTCGGTGAGCTCGAGGTCGGCCTCGCCGCGTTCCCGGTACTCCCCTCGGAACGAGACCTCGAGGCTGTCGTAGTCGACCTCGCCTACCGGCTCCGCGCCGACGGTCTCGAAGGCGTCACGGCGGGAGGTGTGGTTCTTGCGGACGCGGGTGCCTCGGTGGAGCGCACAGGCGTCGTCGGATTCGGAGGCGTGCATACAGACCATAACCTCCGCACAGTCGCTCTTTGCGGCCTCGACGGCGCTGACGGCGTTCATCACGTTGTCCGAGGAGGGCCGGTCCGCGGAGCGTTGAGAGCCGGTGAAGACGACCGGGACCGGCGTCTCGAGGGTGAAAGCGAGCGCGCTCGCAGAAAACTGCATCGTGTCGGTGCCGTGCATGACGACGACGCCGTCCGCGCCGGCTTCGATCTCCTCGTAAACCGCTCGTGCGAGGTCCTGCCAGACCTCGGGGGTCATGTTCTCAGAGAGGATGTTGGTGACGACCCGCCCGCGGTAGTTCGCCCGGCCGGCGAGGTCGGGAACCGCCCGCAGGACGTCCTCGGCGTCGAACTGGGCCGTCACCGCGCCGGTGCGGTAGTCGACGGTCGAGGCGATCGTCCCGCCCGTCGAGATGAGCGAGATCGTCGGCAGGTCTTCGTCGAACTCGATCTCCGACCCGTCCTCGCCGTTCTGTGCCTCTTCGACGTCGTGGACGCCCTCCTCTAGGACCTCGACGTCGGCATCCCCACGGTCGACGCCGACGTTGTACCCGCCCTCGAGTTTGACCACGAGGTGTTCGTCGGTACTCGAGGGGAGGACGACCCCTTCGAAGCGCTGTGTCGCCCGATCGACGCGGACGCGATCGCCTGGATTCATACCCAGGGGTTCCCCCCCGGCGGACTTGAAAGGTGCCCTTCCGCCCTCGCCAGCCGAGTACGCCGGGGACGGTGACCACGACCCGGACGGCGGCGATCGAACTACTGGCCACAGACGGTGTCACCACTCGTACTGGAGTCCGGCGTAGCCGAACATGACGAGCGCGAAGACGACCGCCGCCGTCGTGATCGCGAAGCCGATCAGCCGCATCGTCTTGGTCATGACGACCGGGTACTCCGGCTGGGGCTCTATGTTCGTGGTAAGCGTGTACGTGAACGCCGCCACGCCCACGGAGATCACCGCGAACGCGCCAGCCGAGAACCACGACATGTCTCTACGGTTCGGTTCGGGGGATGTATACGCTCCGATGTGGGCCCTCGAGGGAAAGGTCCATGACGGTCCACGCCGTCGTTACGGGTATGAGCGATCGCTCCGAGGAGGTGACCGAGAGCCGGGAACCCAACTCGACCGACGAGTTACTCGACGAGACCGACCGTCTCCTCTCCGGGGACCTCGGCTCCACCGAGGCCGGGACCGAGCCGTCAGCGGGCGAACCGGCGGAGACACCGCCGACCGAGGAGTCGGACTCGTGGTGGCGGCCCTCGAGTGAGCCCTCCGCCGAGGACGGGCGGCCCGCGGGTGAGTCGACTCCCTCCCGGCTCTCGATCTCGAAGTATTTCTCCCCGAAGGCGTTTCTCGCGCTCCTCGGGGCGATCAGTGCGGGGCTACTCGCCGGCGATTTCCTGTTACCCTTCGGCGGCAGCCCCGTCGGGATGTTCGCTATCGCTTTCGTCGTGGGCCTCCTGACGAGCAGACGGCGGTACCTCGAGACGGCCATCGCCGGGATCTCTGTCGGTGCGGTAACCGCCTTCCTGGCGAACCCGATCCTGTCCGTGGCGGGGTCGGGAACCACCGTCATCGCCATCGGCGTCGTCGCCGGCCTGGTCGCGACGGTCGGTGGCTACTACTTCGGACGGGATCTCAGGGACGGCCTCTCGAGGGAGATCTGAGAGCTACCCGCCCGTCGCGAGTTCCCACCCACGTTCGGTCCGGCGGACGACCCCCTCGTCCGCCATCCGCTCGAGTAATTCGGCGGTAACCTCCCGGGGAACGTTGACGTCACTCGCGAGTGCGTCTACGCCCTTTGGCTCCTCGCGAAGGCTGCCCAGCAGGTCCGCGTAGATCCGGCTTTCCGGACCCGCGCCGACGCTCTCTGAGATCCGATCTAAGACGTCACACAGCCGCCCTTGCACCCACCGCTGGGCGAGCGAGAGTTCGTTCTCGAGTTGCTCTAGGCGCTCTAAGGTCGAGAGTAACTCCTCGAGGGCGCTGTCGTCGTCGTAGTCGACCTCGAGTTCGAGGTGACTGCAGGTCGTGATGTCGAAGCTGTTGTTCGCCGGATAAGCGCTCTTGCTCGCAAAGCCGTACGGGGAGACGTTGACCTCGAGGCGGACGTTCCGGGCGATGTGGAAGTAT
>Ga0207421_10003833_pt1 | contig 17680 bp, 18 predicted proteins | sample SodLakKL_010_SED_4_FD_187542 | JGI IMG/M metagenome (GOLD analysis project Ga0207421, IMG submission 187542) | Alkaline sediment microbial communities from Lake Tanatar, Kulunda Steppe, Russia - 8KL_010_SED (SPAdes) (version 2) | ecosystem: Environmental > Aquatic > Non-marine Saline and... | reverse complement strand
CGGATTACCTTCGAGTCGGTGACTCCGTGGCCCGGCGAGTTCATCTGCTCGGCGAAGGGCGATACTTCGAAGGCGATACGGAGAAGCGTGCCGGGATATTCATCGGTCCCGAGTTCGGCATTGCGTGACCAAAGCGCACTCGGCAAGCTTTCGATACAGCGCATCCGAGATGACGCGTGGCCGCGACTCCGGTATCTCGAGCGTCATCTTCTCGAGAAGATGAGAATGCCGGCGGTGCGTGGCGAGTGTGTTTCATTCGGGCGCCGGTCACCTCGCTCAGCGGCGGCGTGGGCCAGATGTCGGCCGACCTGGCGCAGAAGCTCGAGGCGGCTGGGCGCGCGACGTGATCGCCGGCGTCTGGGGCTTCATCCGCGGTACGTTTGCGGCCATTGGCGGCTTCTTCACCTCGGCGGCGGCGCGAATCGGCGAGGCGATACTCAAGCTGCCGATTATCGCCACCTTGCGGCAGCTCTTCGCCATAGTGCGCGACTTCTTCGCAGGCGACACGACCTTCCTCGAAGCGGGCAAACGCCTGATCATGACGCTCGGCGACGGCATCCTGTCGATGGCCACGTATCCCTATCGCAAGGTGAAGGAAGTCCTTGGCAAGATCCGAAACCTGCTCCCCTTCTCCGACGCGCAGGAAGGCCCGCTGGCCACGCGACTCATCCCCAAAGCCTTGAGCGCAGTGCTTCTACTGACACCCGTACTGGCCGCGTCCGCGCCTGTGCCGCATGAGGTGTCAAGGAATGCTGGTCCACTGACGCCGAGCGAAGCCCTGCAACGGGTTCCGGCATGGACCGCGCCCCAGAAGCCGGCAGTGGCCGCGCCGGTAGAACCTTTCCATGCGGGCATCGTGCCGATGGCGCACCCTGTCCCCCCGGCGCTCACTCCGCCGGAAATTGCCGTTGGTTGGCGTCCTCTGCTGCCCGCACCACCATCTCTATCCATCCCCGGAACGATTATCGCGTCGCCGCCGAGCATCCCGAGTGTGGATATCCACAGTTCCTTGCGGGTCCCGGCCCTTCAGGACGAGGAGGCTGTTGCACCGCCGGTTCCTGTCGCCATGGTGATGCCCAGCGCGGAACGCCTTGCACGTTTCCAGCAGCCGCGCCGACCTGCCGAATCCTTGGCCGCTACCAATACATCGCCGGCGAGCCGAGGAAGATCGCCTTCAAGCTTGAGCTGTTTAGCCTGCTGCCGCAACGCGCCGAGGTCGAAATTGTGCTCGAGGAATACGTGGGGGCTTCCGTCAACCCCTCGGAGGTGCGCCAGTATATCGAGCAACTCCGTTGGTCGCGTTTGGCTAGGGATTACGTTTCTTCTTGCCTGGCGGAAGAGGTCAGTGCATCCCAGAGGTCTTCGACGTGAAGCGGGTTGAGCACACGGACATCTCGAACCGAAAAACGCTGCTCGCCGCCGTATAAGACGAGTCCCGGCGCTGTTCGATCGGGCTTCAAGGCCCGAAATCGCTCGACGCCTTTTATAAAGTCCGGGGAGAATGTCGCGGCGGACTTTATCTCCACCGGAGTCAGCATGCCCTTCTCGCGGATGATCAGATCGACCTCGTTACCGTGTGAATCGCGGAAAAAGAACGCCTCGGGCCTGATTCCCCGGTTGAGCGCGCCTTTGAGGATATCCACAATCACCACGTTCTCATAAAGCCCGCCGCGCAACGGATCCCGCGACGCCTGCTGCTCGTCGTGAATGCCCAGCAGAAACGCGGCGAGTCCGGGGTCCGTGAAGTAAATCTTTGGCGATTTGATGACCCTCTTGCCAATGTTCTCAAAATAGGGAGGCAACTCGAAAACGACATACGACGCCGTCAGCACACTCAGCCAATGTCGAATCGTCGTGCTGGATACGCCCACGTCGTTGGACAGCGACGCGTGATTCACGACCTGGCCCACGCGGCCGGCCACCAGCGTCAGGAACTTTTGAAACTGCGCCAAGTCGCGCAGTTGGATCATTGCACGCACGTCGCGTTCCACATAGGTCTGTACGTAACCATTGTAGAACCTGCGCGGATCGAGGCCTTCCTCATGGAGCCGCGGGAAGCAACCGCGAACCACGAGGTCGAATGGATCCCAGTCCGTCTTGTAGTTGCGAAGCTCCTGCACCGAAAACGGCCACAGCGTCAGCATGGCCGTACGTCCGGCCAACGACTGCGTGATTGCCTCGTGTAGTTGGGGTTGATGACTGCCGGTCAGGACAAAAAGCCCCGGACGGCGCGCGGCATCTACGATTCCCTGAAGATACGAGAGCAGACCCGGAGTCCGTTGCACCTCGTCCAGAATCGCACCGTCCGGCATTTGGCTCAGGAAACCTCGCGGATCGGCCTCGGCGGCCACACGAACATCCGGGTCCTCCAACGAAAAATAGGCCTTCGCAGGGAACGTCATTCTCGTCAGCGTGGTTTTCCCCGACTGACGTGGGCCGAGAACGGTCACCACCGGATATTCCTCAGCGGCGTGGACGAGTTCCTGGGTAATCAGGCGTGTAATCATGCGAACAGGATAGCGCGATTTTGCGCAAATAGCAAGCCAAGCTTTCGATTTGCACAGATCGCGCCCTCGAACTGGCAACCGGTGCCGCCCTGCGCATCCCTTCAGCACGTCCAGATGCGGATTCTTCCCTGAGAGCCGACTGTTGACTTGCTCTGGAGCGGCCTGCTGGAAAACTTGCCAGTGACAAATGGGACCCGCTAGGATCCGCCTTTAGCTCATATTCCGCATCGAGGGCACAACGATGGTTTTCCACACCGTGGCTATGGCGGCCGATGTGCTCGTGCCGGAGGGCTGGACGGCGGACGCGCTGGCCGAGTTGGCCACGACTATCGATGTCTTCTGCACTGGCGGCATCGGCGTCTATCCGACCTGGGTGCATGTCGATGTGCGCACGACGGGCCCGGCGAGGTGGCGTCCATGACCTGCACGAACACACGCACCGTGGTGGCGGGCGGCGATATTGGACTGCTCGGACCTTTGCAGGTGGAGATTCTTCCCGAGGGCCGTCGCGCACGCCTGGTGCAGCCGTTTCGGGTGAACGTGGAAGGCCGCGTCATCGAAGCGCCCAAGGGGTTTGAAACCGACTTTGCGTCGGTTCCGCGCGTCTTCTGGCGGATTGTGTCTAAACGCCGGTCGAGAAGTGTAGCGGCCATTGGGGCGGTCGAGAAGTGAAGCACCCTTGGTAGACTCTCTGGCATCCGAGGCATGGGCCTTGGGCAGTCGTCGGGATCCTCGACGGTGGCGATCACCTTCATCTCTGCGCCGCACGTTGGGCACACGAGCGGATCAACCTCGTAGACCTTCGCCAGAAGCCGGGCCCAGGCTCGTTTCGGTGCGTTGATGTCGAGCTCTTCTTCGCTTTCGGACAACGCTCGAGTACGTCGTGTGAAACAGCACTCGCCCCTTGAGCGGCTCATAGTGGATCTTCTTCAACGAGATCGGCGGGCGCGCGATGTATTCGATGTGCTTGTTCCTTGATATTGCCGCCGCCGAAACTCCCGATCCGGTGTGCCTTCCGCCCGAGTTGGTTCCCGCACCGGGTGATGGGGGTGGATGAAAGCGACGAGCTCATCGATCCCCAGGAGGTTGCCGAGGGAGGGAGCTTCGGCTCGCCGCAGAGTTTTGTTCATCGGTGCCGAGTTCGGGACGGTGAGCCGCTCGGAGGCGGTGGGTGCAGCGCGCGAACCGGCGGATGCGGGCTTCGATGCGGTCATTGCCTGTGCGTTCAACTACGAGGCCCACGCCTTATGAGCGATCCGTACAAATCGCTGAAGTCGACCAAAGCGCTCTTGAAGATCGAGGGCTGCCAGATCGACGTTGTGCCGGAGCCGAACCACGAGTTCTCCGTGAACGAAGAAGAAAGCCTCCGGTTGAGCTCCCCGAACCGCCCCCGCCCCCGCGATGTCCATGTCGAAGTCTCGGCGTGGATTGTCCCTTTCCAGCGAACCGAATAGTTAGATCTCTTCGCATCCAACCGATTTCAGGTATGCACCGTGCGGCGCATCGGGCCCGGGAGAACTCGCAAGCTCGCGTTCTGCTTTCTACGTTTTCCGAGACGGTGGCGCGCTCACCCGCGCGGTGTCGGGAAGGGACGTGATCAAGGTGCAGGTGTCCCGGCAACGGTGAGGGCTATTGGTCGCCAGCGGCGGTTATCTTCTCGGCGAAGGTTCGCAGCTCCCGGTCGAGCATGGGCACGACTTCACGAAAGATCTGGATCAGCACATCGATCTTGCGCCAGTCATATTCGAGCTCAAAATAGTAGCGCTTGAAATGACGAAAACGCATCAGCTCGGCAAGCTTTCGATACAGCGCATCCGAGATGACGCGTGGCCGCGACTCCGGTATTTCGAGCGTCATCTTCTCGAGAAGATGAGAATGCCGGCGGTGCGCGTCGAGTGTGTTTTCGAAGGTCTGACTGATACGTACGAACACGGTTTCGACGGCGGTATAGCCGTTTTCCAGCAACTGAACCGGAATGAGCACGCTGTCGCTCGTTTTGCCGAGCTTAGGGAGGACTTCAGCCTCGAAACGATCGAGGCGACGTTCTACCGCCTGGAGAATTGAAAGAGTCTGTTCAATGCGGCCCGGTATTTCGCGAAAGTGGTCGTCCATACACAAGCACTCCCTCGCGGATGATGTTCTCCCGATGGACCACATGGATATCTTCCAGACGGACGATATGCAGTGGGAAGCGGGAAAGTCGTTCGCAGTCGTCAACCATGCGCAGAAATGCGCTGTCCTCTATTCCCTCAACGGCGATATCGATATCCGATATGTCCTGGAACGTCTCGCCGGAGATCAGCGAGCCCCACTGGTAGACACGGATCGGCCCGTACTCATCGACAATATGGCGGAGGATCCTGTCGAAATCAGCGCGTGCCTGATCGAGCCGTTCGCGCAAATGCTCGCGCCGCTCAGTGCGTCGCTTCGACATGAACCGGCGCATCATTTCTATGTCGCGATCCCTCGTTTCCACACTCGAGAGTATATCTTACAGGTTCGGCGCCGACAAACCGGGCTCGATCACGGCCGGCCAACCTGGTTAGGCTGAGAGGTCGAGAGCGACCTGCTCTTCGGCGGCCGAAAGCGGATGCGCGCTACGCGGCAGAGATAGTCGCCGGAGCGCGAAAACCGTTCGCCGACGTCGGTGATCAACCACCTCGGCGATGAGGTGATGAAAGTGTTCCGGGTGTGACCGGTCTTTTCCCCGCCTCTTGCTGGACAGTACCAGCATCTCCTGCTGGTCTGAACTGATCGACGATGTGGAGTGGGGCTACAACCGCGACGGTGACACCCTCGCCTATATCAACCTCTGTATGCCCATGGGCCAACAGTCACGATTGCCGGTACGGGCAACGGCACGGCTTCAACCTTCTCGTGACGGGGAAACGGGCGTCGCCGGGATGAACGAGGAATGTTCGGTGAAGCTTCAGTTCATCAAGCGCGCCATGTATCGACTTGCTCATTCGCGGGGTTTCCGAGTACTTGAACTCTTCTGCGTATGCCTTGCCTTCCGGCTAAACGCACCTGAACTTTCGAGCGAAGTATGTATTCCTTGAAGAGCCGTGTACGGACCCATACGCACGGTTCTCTAAGAAATGCGGGCTACAATCATACAGCTTAGGCATCGGATGCTTACACTGAATACCCATTGTCGCTGTCCGGGCCGCCTGCCATGTTAGTGCTTGACACTATTAGTGCGAAACACTATTATAGAGTATGATCAAGGGCTTCAAGGGCGGGCTCGCGGAGAGTGTCTGGCAAAGACAGCCAGCAAAAGGGTTTCCAAGTGATCTGTACAAGATAGCGAGGCGGAAGCTGGGATTCCTGGAAGATGCCGTCGAGCTGAGAGACTTAAGGATACCCCCCGGCAACCGTCTGGAGGCTTTGAAGGGTGACCGTGCAGGGCAGTACAGCATCCGCATCAATGATCAGTGGCGAATCTGTTTTCGATGGGAAGACGGGAACGCCTTTGACGTCGAGATCGCCGACTACCATTGATGAGGCGAGATGGAGGTGAAGAAAATGAATGCGTATCTGATAGAGCTATCCACACCGGGTGAGGTTCTGAAAGAAGAGTTTCTCGATCCTATGGGGATAACGCCGTATGCGCTTGCAAAGGGCATTTTCGTCGATCCTGCCAGAATAGACGCGATTATCAAGGGTAGGAGAAGGATTACCGCCGACACAGCGATCAGGCTGTCCAGGTTCTTCGGAACAACTCCCGGATTCTGGATGAATATGCAGAGCCGGTATGATCTTGAAAAACTGATGGAACAGAAAGGGGAGGAGCTGGAGATGATCAGGCCGCACCATATGGTTTCCTGAAAAAGGCTGTTCCCAGCCGGACCTCGTTCGGGCCGATCGACCGATCGACCGATACCACTCGGGGAATCGACGTTGTCGATTCCTTGTTTTCCTCCGGTTCCTCCGGTCGCATTAGTCGGTGACGCAGTAATGCGTCTCGGAAGCGTCCACGGGGAACACTTTGTCCACGATTCGAGGATGGAAACGGTGCGTTCCTTGTTCGGATGCGCGGCGCCTCCGGTGCAGGCATGATTCCGCAGGGAGATTAGGGTGTGAGAGCTTCAGGTGAGCGCACACCTGTTTCATAACCTGTACACGGCCATCCAAATTACCTTGCAATTCTGGAATCAGATGCCACCAATTGCAAGGACTATTGATCGGTATGTTGCAAACGTTGTGCTGAAACGCCTCGAGTACGCGCCGGTCGTGGCCATTCTCGGTGCGTGACAGGAAGGAGAGCGTCACGTGGCGCTACGATTTTGTACGCACCTTTCTCGAACGAGACATTCGCGAGATTACACCACGGATTCCCGCCGAGACGCTTCGGAGGTTGTGGACGATGATCGCCCACGCGATCGGATCCCTGCTGAACGCCGCGTAACTTGCCCGGGCGCTCGCCGTGGATGGGAAGACGGTGAGTCGATATATCGATCTCCTGAGCGATCTTTTCATGGTGTATCGTCTGCCGCCGTGGCATGGAAACACCCGTAAGCGGCTCGTCAAATCTCCGAGAATATTCGTGAGCGATACCGGTATTCTTCACACGCTCCTCGGAATTGACACGTTCGATGTGCTTTTGCCGCATCCGGTCGCCGGTGCCTCCTGGGAAAGCTTCGTGATCGGGCAGATTCGCTCGGTTCTGCCGGAGCGGGCCGGGCTCTATTTCTATGGCTCTGCCGGAGGGGCGGAGATCGATATTGTGCTGGTTCTCGCCAACGGCGAGCAATGGGCCATCGAGGTGAAACGCACTCTCAATCCGAAGATCGAACGCGGGTTTATCGAGGCATGCGGCGAGGTCAAACCATCTCGCCATTACATCTGCTACGCCGGCGAAGAGAGGTTTCCCCTTCGCCGTAATATAGAGGCCATCGGCGTGGGCGATCTCATGCGAGAACTCGTGGAAGCACGGGAACTCGGCAAAGGCTTCGCCGGTCAGTCCTGAGGCGATGTTGGTGCCAGGTTGATGCTTCTTCGCAGTGCCCGCGGCGGGGCATTGCTCTACTATCCCTATCTTGACCGGCAACGAAACATGCGTTACTTTTAACGCATATGATACGGAAAGTGTATTCAATTATGGAATCTCAGCATAACCTGGCGAAGGTGATCCGCGAGGTGGAAAGCGGATACGAGGTTGACGTTACGCGACGCAAAAGACGAGTTGCCCGGATTGTCCCGCCTGAGGACGACGAGCGGGTTGAGATGCCGGATTTTGCAGCACGGGCGGCGCGGATATGGGGTACATCGTGGGATGGAGCCGGTACTGACGAGCTCGTCGATGACGCCAGAGGTGAACGGTGAGTCCGGCGTATTACGACACGGGCGTATTGTTAAAGCTGTATACGACTGAGCCGGAGTCGCCGGCCGTGCAAGAACTGGTCACCTCGCGCGGCCGTGCCATCACGGTCACCGACCTCCATGTGACGGAAGCGATGTCAGCACTCAAGCTGAAGGCGTTTCGTGGCGAGTGCGAGCAGGTAGACTCCGACCGTGCCATCTCCGCCATTGAAGAAGACATCCACTCACGGGTGCTACGGTCGCGTGCACTGGATTGGCCGGCCGTCTGGGCCAAGTGCCAGGTTCTGGTACGAACGCAGTCCGGTCGTCTTGGAACACGTGCGCTCGATACGTTGCACGTTGCATCCGCGCTGGTCCTGCACGCAACAGAGCTCATCACCACCGACACACGCCAAGCGGAGCTTGCGAAAGCCTGCGGATTGACAGTGACGCACCCCGGATGACGCACCGGTAAGTTATAGGAAAACCTATCTCGAATCGCACGTCCACGGCACCATATCAGGGGCAGAGGCAGCGGAGAAGCACCCGGACGGGGGCGCTGGGCCGGGGCGCTGAGGGTCCTTGCGGCGTTCGGACACCGGCGAAGAAGCGCTTGAGAGCGGCGGCCGAATGGAATGCGGGTTGTCGATCGGGTCTGTGGCGTGAAGCGGATGTACTTTGGCGTCGAAGGTCCGGGAAGAGACGGTCAATTGAGCTGGTCTGCGTCGAATCCAGGCGGCGAGCGGCCGGGTCTTGCCCAGGTGCCGGAGGATGCGTCGGGTCTCCTCGGGGTCCTCAATGATTGCGATTACCTTCACCTGGCCGCCGCAGTTCGCACAGACGAACGGATCGACCTCGTACACTTTTGCAAGAAGGCGGGCGCAGCCACGTTTGCGGGCTTCGAGGTCGACCTCGTCTTCGGCGGCCGAAAGCGGTTCGTAGCGGATTCTGCCGAGCGAGATCGGCGGCCGTGCCATGTACTCGGCGAGGCTCTCCCGGGACGACTGGTCGACGATGCGCACGCTATTGTCGATGCTGAATCCGGAGTGTCGCAGGCGCCCGGCGCAAGGAGATCGATAAGTCGATTGCGGCGAAGGCGGATCAGGAGGATCTCTACGACCGGCCGTACCAGGATAGGAACATCGTGCGGGTGGCCGGGCCGTTTACGGTAGAGTCTCTGAGCCCGCACCGGGTGAATGGGGGTGGATGAAGACGACGAGCTCATCGATTCCGGGGAGGTTGCCGAGCGGGGGAGCTTCGGCTCGCCGGAGAGTTTTATTTGTCGGTCCCGAGTTCGGGACGGTGAGCCGCCCGGACTCGGTGGACGCAGCACGCGAAGCGGCGGATGCGGGCTTCGGTGCGGTCATTGCCTGTGCGTTCAACTACGAGGCGCACGCTTTGCGAGCGATCCGTACAAATCGCTGAAGTCGACCAAAGCGCTCTTGAAGATCCAGGTCTACCAGATCAACGTTGTGCCGGAGTCGAGCCATGAGTTCTCCGTAAACGAAGAAGAAATCCTCCGGTTGAATTCCGCGAACCGCGATGTCGATGTCGGAGTCTCGGCGTGGATTGTCCTTTTCCCGCGAACCGAAAAGATAGATCTCTTCGCATCCAATCGATTTCAGATATACAACGGCAGCCTCGAGATCGGAGCGGAGCTGTTGCACGTCGCCACCACGGGGGCGGTCGAACCGGATCAACCGACTGCCGCGAGCACTGTTGCTACCTGCAAGGCAACGACATTGCCATTGACCGCGCCTCCCACTATAGTCTTTTGTGAGCCGATATAGATAAACCCCGTCCGGAAAGGTATCTTGTTGAATATGCGACTCGATACACAGGAAAAAAGAGCCTTGCAACATGCTCTCTGCGACATCGATGGCGAGGCGTACATTTTCGGCTCGCGTACCGACGAACAGGCTCGGGGCGGGGATCTCGACCTGCTTGTGTTTACGGATCGCGACCCGTTTGATGTTTCACGTCGGGTCGCCGTACGCTTCAACATGGAATGTGAAGAGAAGATTGACGTTGTGGCAATGCCCAGGCACGATCGCAGCAGGGAGCAGGAAGCACTTCTCCGTACATTGGATCTGGAGAGGATCAAATGACCGGCGACATGCATATGCTGGCCTCTGCCAACCGTCAGAAAGCGCTGGACGCATTAGAGCTGTTGCAGGCCTCGCTCGACAAATTGCCGGCATACGACCCGAATAGTGTAAGCACCCCGGATCAGCAAGAACCATACGACGCCCTCAGCGACCGATTCATGCGTGCAACGGAGACCTGCCTCAAGTTCTTTCGTTCCTACGAACGCTACATGTACGGTGAAACCAGCGATACCGTGCGCGACCTTCTGAACCGAACCGAGAAGATGGAACTGGTCTCAAGTGTCCAGAAGTGGATGGAGATGCGTGACATACGCAATCGCATCGTACACGACTATCTGCCCGACCAAGTCAAGAAGCTCTACGACTTGATCATGTTCGACTACGGCGAGGAGTTGCAGCACGTCAGGCAACGTATCGAAGCTGTCGACCTATCAACTGCGTCCTAGCGAACCTATTCAGATGCCATGGCCAAGCGCCTCAGCGAGACTCTAGAAGTCAAGGAAGAACACCTAAGGTACGGAAGCCAAGACGACGCGGTCGCGAAAAGAGGGTGAGACCACAGGAAGTGGCAGAATCACGTGGCGGCACAATGGTTGGGGACCCACGACGAGAAACGCGCAGACAAGGCGCGACGAGCTGATTGGACGACAAGATCATTGGAACGCAGGGAAACAGCATGTAGCTCTGCCGTCTCGGCGGAGTGGCTCGGTATCGCGTCCACCGGCAGCCGAAATCGGTTCGTGGCGGATTCTGCCGAGCGAGATCGGCGGCCGTGCGATGTACTCGGCGAGGCTCTCCCGGGAGGAGCCGGTCGAGGATACGCACGCTACGGAAGCTGCACTGGCGACGAGACCGATGACGGTTTGGGCACAGGCGTATCTTCTATCAGCGCGCTTAGAAGATAGTGCTCATAGGAGTTGCTATCAGTCTTGTTACCCTCACCGTGGCGGCTGTAGGTTACAACTGCGGCAGAAGGCTGCTGATCGTCCTTCGAGGCCTCGACCTGCCCCAAGCGCTCGGCGCCGGCAAGATGTGTGCGATACGACCACTTGCTTTCCCGGTAGCGGTTTCACGACGATGTGCTACAATTGGCTCGATTCCGGAGAGGAAAGGGCCCGATGAGCAACGCGTTTTTCAAGAAGCCTATTCTCAACTCCCCGTACGAATATCCCGCGCGTCATTGGGAGCTGGACGAAAACGGATTGCCGACGCAGCGGATAGTGGAAAAGCGTCGTCCCGCGGAGTTCGTGACGCCGATTCCCAAGCCGAAGATGGCGCAGGGAGCGGGAAAGCAGGGCGAGCTCAACTACGGGTACGGCGGCCGCGATGAAGAAGACGGGCAAGCGTACGACGTCAAGTCCATCATCAACGAGGTGCGCTCCCACGTGGATGCGTGGCGCCGGCTCGATACCACGCAGGCGCAGGTGACGCCGGCAACCGCCCGGCTGTTGCAGCATTGGCGCCACCATGAGTTCTCCAGTATCCGGCCGTTCTTCTGCCAGCTGGAGGCGGCGGAAACGGCCATCTGGCTTACTGAGGTTGCTCCCAACACCAAGGACGGCAAGAGGCTCCTCCGCTATCTGAGTGCGGCGAGTGAAGGTGCAAACCCGGGGCTAAGCCGGCTGGCGCTCAAGCTTGCCACCGGGGCCGGTAAGACCACCGTGATGGCCATGCTTATCGCCTGGCAAACGGTGAACGCGGTGCGTTCGCCGAACAGCAAGCGGTTCACCCACGGCTTTCTCGTGGTCACGCCGGGGCTCACCATCAAGGACCGTTTGCGGGTGCTTATTCCCAACGACCCGGATAACTACTACACGACGCGCGAGCTCATTCCGCATGACCTCATCGATGAAGTGCAGCGGGCAAAGGTCGTCGTGACCAACTACCATGCCTTTAAGCTGCGCGAGCGGATGAACATCTCAAAAGGGAACCGGCAGCTCCTCGAGGGGCGGCGCGGCCGGAAGATCCAGACGACCGAGACCGAAGGGCAGATGATCCAGCGAGTCATGCCCGAGCTCATGGGGATGAAGAGCATCATGGTGCTCAACGACGAAGCGCACCACTGTTACCGCGAGAAGCCGGCTGATCCCGAGGAGGAGAAGCTCAGCCGGGAGGAGAAGGAAGAAGCACAACGCAACAACGAAGCCGCACGGCTGTGGATCTCCGGGCTCGAGATCGTGAACCGGAAGCTCTCGGTCAAGCAGATCGTGGATCTGTCGGCCACGCCGTTTTTCCTTCGCGGGTCGGGCTATCGGGAAGGGACGCTCTTCCCCTGGACGATGAGCGACTTCTCGCTCATGGACGCGATCGAGTGCGGGATTGTGAAGCTGCCGCGTGTTCCGGTCTCGCAGAATATCCCGGGTCACGAGATGCCCATCTATCGTGAGCTGTGGAAACACGTCCGAGAGGACATGCCCAAGAAGGGACGCGGGAAGGGCGGAACGCTCGATCCGCTCAAGCTTCCGGCCAAACTGCAGACGGCCCTGCAGGTGCTCTACGGCCACTATGAGAAGACGTTCACCGAGTGGGAAAAAGCCGGCGTCGGGGTGCCTCCGTGCTTTATCGTCGTCTGCCAGAATACGGCGATCTCCAAGCTCGTCTACGACTGGATTGCCGGTTTCTACCGCCGAACGGAGGACGGCGGCGAGATGCTGGAGAACGGGCGCCTCGGGCTGTTCCGGAATTTCGATGGGCAAACCGGGAACCCGCTCCCCCGGCCGCGGACCCTTCTCATCGATTCGGAGCAGCTCGAAGCAGGCGAAGAGCTGGATGCGAAGTTCCGTGCCGCTGCGGCCGACGAGCTCGAGCGGTTCCGGCGGGAGAGAGTGGAACGCTCGGGACAACAACACGCGCTCGAGGATATCTCCGACCAGGAGATTTTGCGCGAGGCGATGAATACCGTCGGCAAGCCGGGGCAGCTGGGCGCCGGCATTCGCTGTGTCGTGTCGGTCTCCATGCTCACCGAAGGATGGGACGCGAACAATGTCACCCACATTCTGGGGATCCGCGCCTTCGGCACGCAGCTCTTGTGCGAACAGGTGATTGGGCGTGCGCTGAGGCGCCAGTCGTATGAAGTCGACGAGAACGGCCTCTTCGGGGTGGAGTACGCGGACGTGTTCGGCGTTCCCTTCGATTTCACGTCGGAACCGGTCGACGCGCCCGTCCAACCGCCCAAGGAGACGATTCAGGTGCGGGCGGTGAGCCCCGACCGCGATCATCTGGAGATACGCTTTCCTCGTGTGGAGGGATACCGCGTCGAGCTACCGACGGACCGGCTCACGGCAACGTTCAACGAGGACTCGGTGCTCGAGCTGACCCCGGAGCTCGTGGGGCCTTCCAAGGTGGAGGATCGCGGCATTATCGGGGAATCGGCGGAGCTCAATCTCGAGCATCTGGACGAACTGCGCAAGTCGAAGCTTCTCTATGAGCTCACAAGGCTGCTTGTCTATAGGAAATGGCGCGGGCCCGGAGAGGATCCACCGCTGAATCTGTTTGGGCAACTCAAGCGCATTACGCGCGAGTGGCTCGACTCGTGTCTTGTCTGCAAAGGCGGTACGTATCCGGGGCTGCTCATGTACCGGCAGCTTGCGGAAATGGCGTGCGAGCGCATCACCGCCGGCATCAACCGGTCGCTGGAAGGAGAGAAACCGATCAAGGCGGTGCTCGACCCCTATAACCCCAGCGGCTCCACGCGCTACTTGCGCTTCACGACCACCAAGACGCTCCGCTGGGACACCTCAGGCCCTCCGCCCAAGAACCACGTGAACTGGGTTATTCTCGACAGCGATTGGGAGGGCGAGTTCTGCCGGATTGTCGAGCGTCATCCCCGGGTCATTCGCTACACCAAGAACCACAACCTGGGATTCGAAGTCCCCTATCGCTACGGTGCGCAGCTGCGCCGATACCGGCCGGACTTCATCGTCCAGGTAGACGACGGACACGGTGCCGACGATCCGCTGAACATGATCGTCGAGATCAAAGGCTACCGCGGCCGGGACGCCCAAGAGAAGAAAGCAACCATGGAAAACTACTGGGTGCGCGGGGTAAACAATCTCCGCACCTGGGGCCGGTGGGATTTCGCCGAGCTGACCGACGTATTCGAGATGGAATCAGATTTCGAGAAGCGGCTCGAACGGTGGGTGGATGATCTGGTGAAAACGGGCGGGGTGCGTGCATGAGTGAAGCAAGGATGCGACGAATTCCTGGGAACGGGCGACCTACGGTCCTCTTGAAGCTTGAAAGGGCGCTCAGATTGGGTTAGTATAGTAGCAACACACGCGCCGCACCGCTCGCCCTTCGGGGTGATGTGCATCATGGGCGCGTTTTTTTATGCCCTGTTCATTCGAGTGAGGCGGAAAGGGGGCGTGATGGGAGCGTCACGTGATTTCCAGCCACGCCCGTATGAGAAAACCTGGCTTTCGATTTCGGACCAGGTTGCCCTCCTCAAATCGCGCGGCCTTACCATACCGGATCACGCAACGGCGGAGCAGTTTCTGGAACACGTGAGTTACTACCGGTCTCACCCGGGGCCGCTCGCGACCCGTTATGGAGTTCAGCCAAACATCCTTACCACGTGGCTTCACCACCTTGTCTATATACGCAACGTATGTGCGCATCATTCGCGGTTCTGGGACCGCCGGTGGACCATCAAGCCGAAACTGCCGGCTGGTAAGTCCTGGGACCTGAAGGCATTGAATCCGCCGAATCGCTTAGTTACAACGTTGCTTATTGTTTCGTGGCTGTTGAGCCGGATTCCGCAGGCGCGTCACTTGCGCGTCGAGTGGCAGAAACAGGTTCAGGACAAACTCAACAATCCACCGCGAGTTTCATCTCCCGAAGGTGCGATGGGAACGTTCGAGGGGTGGACCGAGCATGTGGCGTGGGCAGGGTAGGACGCTATGGCAAAGAAAGGGCAGAGCAAGTCGGTAGAAACCATCAAGCATGAAGAGGATAGGCGCACCAACATCCCGAGCGCCGAGCACCAGTCGGTCATGGCGGAGGATGAACGCGCTCCAAAGGAATTGCGCTATCCGCGGAATACGGACCTTGATCCGCAGCTTGTGTGGCGCGGCAAGGAGGAGCAGGACTGGAGCGAGCTGGTTGTCCACGCACCGCCCCTCTATATCCAGGAGAGAGTCCACCCAAAGGCGCTGATCGACGATCTGCGCCGGGAGACGGAGGAACGCCGCAACTCGAAAGAGCCACAGCAGATCGATCTGTTTTCCGACTTCAACGGTATGCCGGAGAACGCCGACAGAACGGAGTTCTACCAGCACGAACAGAACTGGACCAACCGCATGATCCTCGGCGACAGCCTGCAGGTCATGGCGAGCCTGGCCGAGCGCGAGGAGTTGCGCGGGAAGGTGCAGTGTATCTACGTGGATCCACCGTATGGAATCAAGTTCAACAGCAACTTCCAGTGGTCGACGACCAGCCGCGACGTCAAGGATGGTAAGGTCGACCACATCACCCGCGAGCCCGAGCAGGTGAAAGCGTTCCGTGACACGTGGCGTGACGGGATCCACACGTATCTCAGCTATCTGCGCGACCGGCTAACCGTTGCCCGGGATCTGCTGACCGAGTCGGGCTCGATCTTTGTGCAGATCGGAGACGAGAACGTACACCGGGTGCGGGCGTTGATGGATGAAGTGTTTGGGGAGGAGAACTTCGTTGCGTTGATCACTTTTCAGAAGACAGGCGGATTGGTTTCCGGCGGTATTGTCTCGACGCTCGATTACTTGGTTTGGTACTCGAAGCGGCGCGATCTGCTGAAGACTCATCAACTGTATTGGCGAAAGACTCCAGGGGATACTTCCTTGGAGCGTTACGATTTGGTATGCGATGAATACGGAAGTATCCGGGGGATCACCCAAAATGAACGGCTCACTGGGGTAACAGCTGGGATGTCCCGGGCTCAACTTACGAGCATGGAGTCTGCCAACCCACGCTTCTCCTTTTGGACTTACGGAGTGTCGCACAACCATCGATGGAAAACCAACGTCGATGGACTACGACGATTATACCGTGCGCGTCGGCTTCGGCCTAGTGGGAAGACTCTTCGTTATCTTAGAATGGTTGAAGACTTTCCCGTCATCCCTGTGACCGATCGTTGGGAATCCATGCAGATCGGGACCGAACTCAACTACGTAGTACAGACGGCCAGTGCTGTGATCCAGAACTGTCTCCTTTTGTCCACCGACCCCGGCGACCTCGTCCTGGACCCCACCTGCGGCTCCGGTACCACCGCGTACGTCGCTGAACAGTGGGGCCGCCGCTGGATTACGATCGACACCTCTCGGGTGGCGCTCGCGCTTGCCCGGGCGCGGATCATGGGGGCGCGGTATCCGTACTATCTGTTGGCTGACTCGCCGGAGGGACAGCAGAAGGAGGCGGAGCTATCGCGGCGGGAGTACGTGCCGAAGCCGGCGTACCACAGTATCCGTCACGGGTTTGTGTACGAGCGGGTACCGCACATCACGCTGAAATCGATAGCCAACAACACCGAGATCGACGTCATCTATGAGAAGCACCAACCGGAAGTGGAGGCTGCTCTGGCCAAGCTGAACGCGGCGCTGCGCGGACACAAGACGCCGTACCGCGTGCAGACGGGCGGACGGCACGGGAACGAGGTGCGCTTTGATGCGCCCGAGGGCGAGGTGTTTACCATGCCGAGCGGGGAGCAGGTGCCGGCGTATGAGCTTGTCGAGTGGGAGGTCCCGCGGGACGCGCCGGAGGACTGGCCGAAGGAGGCGCATGCGCCGCTCGAGGAGTTCTGGCGGAAGCGCATCGCTCGGCAGAAAGAGATCGATAAGTCGATTGCGGCGAAGGCGGATCAGGAGTATCTCTACGACCGGCCGTACGAGGATAGGAACACCGTGCGGGTGGCCGGGCCGTTTACGGTAGAGTCTCTGAGCCCGCACCGGGTGATGGGGGTGGATGAAGACGACGAACTCATCGATCCCCAGGAGGTTGCCGAGCGGGGGAGCTTCGGCTCGCCGCAGAGTTTCGATCAGATGGTGCTTGAGAACCTCAAGCTCGCCGGCGTGCAACAGGCGCACAAGGACGACCGGATTACCTTCGAGTCGGTGACTCCATGGCCCGGCGAGTTCATCTGCGGCGAAGGGCGATACTTCGAAGGCGATACGGAGAAGCGTGCCGGGATATTCATCGGTCCCGAGTTCGGGACGGTGAGCCGCCCGGACCTGGTGGATGCAGCGCGCGAAGCGGCCGATGCGGGTTTCGATGCCGTCATTTCCTGTGCGTTCAACTACGAGGCGCACGCTTCGGAGTTTCACAAGCTCGGGAGGATCCCCATCCTCAAGGCACGTATGAACGCGGATCTGCATATGGCCGGTGAGCTTAAGAATACGGGAGCCGGCAACCTGTTCGTGATCTTCGGAGAACCGGATATCGATATCCGGCCGGTAGACGGCTCAGGCGCGCCGGAGGGGCAACAGCTTGAGGTGAGGATCAAGGGCGTGGATGTCTTCGATCCCTCCACGGGCGAGGTGCGCAGCGACAATGCCGACGGCATTGCGTGCTGGTTCATCGATACGGACTACAACGGCGAGAGTTTCTTCGTTCGCCATGCGTATTTCCTCGGCACGAGCGACCCGTACAAATCGTTGAAGTCATCGCTGCGATCGGAGATCAGCGAGGAGGCGTGGGAGACGCTCTACAGCGACACGTCGCGTCCGTTCCCCAGGCCGGCCAACGGACGAATCGCGGTCAAGGTGATCAACCACCTCGGCGATGAGGTGATGA
>Ga0207421_10003830_pt1 | contig 17693 bp, 17 predicted proteins | sample SodLakKL_010_SED_4_FD_187542 | JGI IMG/M metagenome (GOLD analysis project Ga0207421, IMG submission 187542) | Alkaline sediment microbial communities from Lake Tanatar, Kulunda Steppe, Russia - 8KL_010_SED (SPAdes) (version 2) | ecosystem: Environmental > Aquatic > Non-marine Saline and... | reverse complement strand
GGAGGGCGACCGAATCAGCTCCAATGCCCGCCTGGGAGAAATCGTACCGGATGATCACGCCCACCTGCAGGTGGGCGTGACGCCGCGGGAGGTAAAACACATGTCGCCCGGCGATGAAGTCACCGTATACCTGCACGACTTCGCTGGTTCTCACTCCGGCCAGGTAGTCGAAATAGACGAGGAAGCCTCGCCGGCTGACCGGGTGGCGCTGCACACCGTCGAGGTCACCATAGACAATCCCCGCGGCCTGATCTCTCCCGGGCAGACCGGCGACATCCACTTCACCGCGGGTGGCATGACGCGCAAGGGCGAGGTCATCGATCCCCCCGTGACCCGCGTCTATTCAGAGGTGGCTGGAACCGTAGAACAGATCATGGTGCGCGCCGGGCAGACGGTGCACGAGGATGCGCCATTCCTCACCCTCTCCTCCCCCTCGCACTCAGTCGCTGTGAACCAGCAGCTGCTACGTATTCAGCAGACTGAACTGTCAATTGCGCAGGATGAACGGGCTCTCGAGAACCTGTTCGTCCCATCACCTATCTCCGGCATAATCACCCGGGTAGAGTGCGAGCCGGGCGATCCTGTCAGCCCCGGCACCCACCTGTTCACCGTGGCAGATCCCGACCCGTACCACCTGGAAATCGAAGTCGACGAGCTGGAGATCGCCTCCGTGCAGGTGGGACAGGAGGCCCACATCCAGGTCGATGCCCTGCCGCGTGCTGATATCCGCGGCGAGGTAGCATCCATCTCCAGTACTGCCACCATTGCCGACGGGGTAGCCGTATACCCGGTCACCATCATCGTTGCCTCGCACGATGACCTGCGGGAGGGAATGTCTGCCACTGCGGAGATCGAGGTGGGGCACGTAAGCGACGTGGTGGTTGTTCCGGCCGAGGCGGTAGTCACCGCAGACGGCGTCAGTACCGTGCGCGTGCGGACAGAAGAGGGGGTGGAGGTGCGCGAAGTGGAGGTTGGCCTGTCCGACGGCAGCTACACAGAGATCACCTCCGGGATCGAGGCCGGGGAAGAAGTCGTCCTGGCGTCAGTTCGACAGGAGTGGCCCGCGCACTTCATGGGGCCCGGAGGAGGCGGGTGATCCGCTGTGTGTGAGGCAGTAGTACAGATAACAGATGTTCACCGCATCTACGATACCGGCGCAGTCCAGGTACACGCCCTGCGCGGGGTCAGCTTCGACATTCACAGCGGTGAAATGGTGGCAATAATGGGACCCTCCGGCTCCGGCAAGTCCACCCTCATGCACACCCTGGGCTGCCTGGACCGCCCCACCCACGGGCGCTACCTGCTGGCGGGAGAGGATATCGCGGACCGCAGTGATGACGAACTCGCCCGGCTGAGAAACAGATATCTCGGCTTTGTCTTTCAGGAGTTCAACCTGCTTCCGTCCATGACCGCACTGGATAACGTCATTCTGCCGCTCACCTACCGCCCCATGGCGCAGGCGAGGAGAAGGGAACGCGCCGAACAGGCGCTGGAGCAGGTCGGCCTGGCCGACCGCATGCATCACCGGCCCAACCAGCTTTCCGGCGGGCAGAAGCAGAGGGTGGCGGTGGCCAGGAGCCTGGCCACAGATCCCTCCCTTCTGCTGGCCGACGAGCCCACCGGCAACCTGGACTCGGAGGCACAGGAGGATCTCATGCGATTTCTCACCGGGCTGAATGCCGACGGAATGACGGTAGTTATCGTCACCCATGAGGAGGACGTAGCCGGACACTGCGGCCGCATAATTCGCCTCCTGGACGGCGAAATGGTCGCCGATGAACCGGCCGGGGAGGTGGCGAACCGATGATCCTGCGGGAGGGACTGAGGGCAGCCTGGATGGGCATCACCGGAAACATACTTCGCTCTGCCCTGACCACACTGGGCATTATCATAGGCGTCGCCGCCGTCATCACCCTCATCGGTGTGGGACAGGGGGCCCAGGCAGACATAACCCAGGAAATCAATCGCCTGGGCACCAACTCGATACTCATAGCGTCCCGCGGCGAGTACCGGTTCAGCTCAGAGGACGCCGATGAAATCGCAAATCGTGTCCCAACGGTACAGCGCGCCGCACCGGTTCTCACTACTACCCTGGCGCTTCGCTGGGGAACTGAAACGCACCGCGCCAATGCCGAGGGAGCAGGGGGCAGCTACGCTGACATAATTGGCCTGGAGGTCGAACAGGGGCGCCTCTTTGACGAAGACGACGTCAAGAACAGGGGCCGCGTGGCCGTGATCGGCAGCACTGTCGCCGACGAACTATTCGCCGGCCGGTCACCCATGGGCGAAAGCATTCATATACAGGGACAGTCATTCACAGTGATTGGCATCATGCGCCCCCAGGGCGCCGCGATGGGACAGGACCGCGACAACCTGATTATGGTCCCCATTACTACACTGCAGCGCACCCTGCGCACAGATCGAATAAGCATGATCTACGCCCAGGGAACGAGTTCCGAGGACATCGACCTGGCAACCTCACATATCGAGCGCATTTTCGAGGTCCTTACCGGCCGGGACGACTCCATTGCGGTCACCAGCCAGAGTCAGATCCTCGAGATCGTCGATGCCATCACCGGTACGCTCACCGTCATGCTGGGAGCCATCGCCAGCATTTCGCTGGTGGTGGGAGGCATCGGCATCATGAATATAATGTTGGTCTCGGTCAAGGAACGAACGCGGGAAATAGGTATCAGAAAAGCGGTTGGAGCCAGACGTCGGGACATCCTGCTGCAGTTTCTGATAGAATCTATCGCCCTCAGCCTGGGCGGTGGGTTCCTCGGAATTCTCTCGGGATGGGGATTGACAGCTCTGATCCGCTTCTTCGGCCTCACCGCCATCATCACACCGAGCAGCGTGCTTTTGGCCTGCGGCTTCTCCGCCGCCGTGGGCCTGGCCTCCGGCGTGTATCCCGCCATGCAGGCGGCCAGGCTCGATCCGATTCAGTCACTGCGTTATGAATGACGCCCGGGCCGCACCGGACGCGCAGATCCGGTGAGTGCTGCGCGGAAACAGATGTATCAGGCCGGGTGAAGTGCGCCCTATACACTCATGCCTTCGGGAAAACACACTATCCTCGCCTGCCTTCGGTCAGCGCAAAAAATCCAGCAGGGTCTGCGGCAGGATGCGCGCACCCGCTGCCAGGGAAGTCTGATAGGCGCGCTCTGCTGTGGCCAGGTGCATCACCAGCTCAGCTACGTCAGCATCTCTGGTATTGGACATGACCCTCCGGACGGATAGCTCGAGCTCCTCCAGCCGGTTTTCACTCAACTCCAGGCGATTCATCCGCCCGCCCATCTCGGCCCGAACGGCAAGTAGCCGGTCCTTTTCGGCGTCCAGGTCTTCCAGCATGTCGCCGACCTGTCCATGCTCCCCCACCAGAAGAGCCTCTTCCAGTTCGCCGACCAGCTCCAGCAGTCCGGAGAAAACCCGTTCCCCCGATACGTTGATCTGCATCCTGATTCCCGGCCCCACCTCATACATCATGGGGCCCAGATCGTACGACTGCACAATCTCGCCGTCTGCGTCTACCTCAACGGGTGCGTTGCGCGTGTCGTACCCGGCAAATATGTAGCGCCCGGAATGACGGGTGTTGGCCAGTGAGATCAGGTGATCTTTCAACCCCGCGACCTCCTGAGCAATCCCATACAATGAGTCGTCGCCCAGGGTCTCGGATGCCCCCTGTACCGCCAGCTCCCGCACCCGGTCCAGCGTCTCAGTCGCCTCGTTCAACGCCGATTCTGTGGCCGCCAGCCAGTCGTGTGCGTAATCGGCATTGGACTTGTACTGGTCAAGCTCTGACAGGGTACCTCGCAGCTGCATCACGGTGGCCGTACCGCCGGGATCATCCGACGGGCGGTTGATGATTGAGCCGGAGCTGAGCTGCTCCTGCAGATCGGACAGACGACTGCGGTTGGACATCAGATCATTCACTACCGTGCGTACCATCCCGTTCTCGCTGATTCGCATATTATCTCACCAGCCCATTCACCACGATATCGAGCATCTCATCCCACACCCGCACCAGACGCGCCGAGGCATTGAAGGCGTTTTGTGCCTGTATCAGGTGGGTCATCTCCTCATCTATGGAAACCCCGGTCAGAGCGTCCCGCTGGTTCAACAGCTGGCTGAGCATCACGTGGTTGTTGCCGTGCTGCTGGTCGGCCTGCTCGGCCCGGATTCCCAGGTCGGCCACAAGTGATCGCAGGTATTCTCCCGGTGTCGATCCCCCCACGAGTTCGCCGTCATTGCGGAGATCACTCAACCGGAGCGCATTCCGCCCGTCTCCGGCAATCGCGTAGTCTCCCTCCCCTTCCGGACCGCCGGCCGCTATCAGTTTCGGGTTGGAGGTGATGTCCTCGCTGACCTGCAGAAAACCGGGGCCGGCTTCGCTGGCGAAAAACTCTCCTCCCCCGTCGCCATCGAGCGTCACCCCCTCAGAATGAACCACGTTGACGCCGTCGCGAATCCCGTCGGCCAGCTCCCGCAGCTGCGAGAGCATCCGTGGGACATCTTCATTTCGCATCTGGACCAAGCTGCCCAGCTCACCGACAGTCGATGGTTCCCACTCAATCGGATCACCCGCGTCGCCCTCCCGGGCCCAGGAGAAACCCATCGCTCCATCCTCTCCCCCGCCTCCGCCAGCACCGACTGCCTGCACCTCCAGCCGACGCCCACTGTAGGAGTCGAGCACGGGAATTCCGTCCACGGTAACGCGCACGCCGCCGCCGTCGGTGTCCCGCACCTGTACATCCACCAGCTCCCCCAGGCGCTCCACCAGCACATCGCGACGATCCAAGAGATCACTAGGAATCGCGTCGGAGGCGTGCAGCGTCCGGACTCGCTCATCGAGTTCCTGCAGCTCGGATAGTATGCTGTTGATCCGATCCACGCGGGAGGCAGCCGTCTGCTCGAGGTTGCCCATCATGTTTTCCAGCTGGCGGGTGGACATGCGAAAGGCATCTCCCAGCTCCTGTCCCCTTTCAATCACCGCCGTGCGCATAGCAGCACTGTCAGGTTCCGCCGCGAGATCCTGCCAGCAATTCCAGAACTGGTCCATCACCGCACCAATCCCGCTGTCCCCGGGCTCAGCCAGAATATCCTCGATCTCGGAGAGCAGCTGACCGCGGTTCTCCCAGTAGGCAGACTCTCCCTGCCTGCGGTAGATCTCCCGGTCCAAGTACCGGCTTTGCCGCCGGCTGATGTCTTGCACCTGCACACCTGTCCCCATCTCCAACCGGTTCGTTCCCGCCAGGGAGTAGGGGTTGGTCGGGGTCAGGACCGCCTCCTGCTTCCGGTAGCCCTCGGTATGCACGTTGGCCAGATTGTGTCCGATCACGTCGACATTGGTCCGGTGCGTGGTCATCGCTCTTCTGGCCAGTTCCAGCCCAAAGAAACTGCTGCGCAACGTCCTCCCACCTTTCGCTCTAGTACCGCCTGTCCATCATGAGAGCATCTGCATCGCCATCACTGCGTCCTCCGTCACCGTAAGTCCTACCACCTTCAGCCAGGTCCCGTATCCCGTCTATGGAATAGCTGATGAAGCTTAACGCCTGCCGCACCAGGGCACGGTTCTGCGCGTTCAGCCGTTTTGCCTCATCCGTCAGCTGCACCACCCGCTCGCGGGAGCTGACCAGCCGTCTCCGGTATGCATCGGGAATATCCTCAATGCGCACCAGCTCCTCCAACGGTGGATCCAGATTCCGATCTATGCCCAGCCGATCCGCGAGCTCACTCTGCACCTCACGACGACGCTCCTCGGTTCCGGCCACCTCGAGAATTATGTCCTGCTGGCGGCGGAGCAGCCGCTCCAGTCCCTTCAGGTCATTTTCCTTCAGGACCTCTCGCTGGTGCCGCAGCAGATCGCAGATCTCTTCGTAGGCTTCAGCGTGCCCGTCCAGTATCTCACACAATTTCCTGTACAGGTCAGCCATAGCCGCCTCTTGTACTCCTGCCGTGTGCACGGGATACCTCCTACTCCCCGCCGTCGCTGAACAGACGGTTGACGACGGCGCGGCTGATGACCTTCTCCGCCACTTCCTCCGCCGGCACGTCATAAGTTCCGTCCTCTATGCGGCCCTTGATCTCGGCGATTTTCTCCTCCCGCACCGGGGGCATGTTGCTCAACGCGCGACGCGCCTTCATCACTTCCTGCGCCCTCGACGACAGGGTTATGTCATCTGTACGAACCACCCGGGAATGCTGCTCGCTCATTCCCTGGGCGGACCGCACTTCCTCGCTGCGATCCAGCGCCGCGGTACGGGACTCGCTGCCCTGCAGCGCAGCGATCAGCTGTTTGGATGAAATCATCATGGTAAACGCCTCCTCGTCCCCAGTCTGCAGCACCGCGCACCCCTTCACAGATTATATCGGCACGGTGCCCGGCCATTGTTAGCCGGATGACACCTGCTCAATCGTTGTGTAACTCAATTTGGCGTCTCAGAGCCGGATCTGATAGATTTATGACCCCCATTGTTCTCAGTTACCGGCGGTATGCACGGAAATTGAGACGATTATGTTCCTGGCCGAGGGGAAGATCTGTGCTGTCGGCTCTCGCCCGGGCGTAAACGGATACTGCGGCGATCCCCACCGGCAGCCCGGTATGCGCAAGCAGGTTCCGGGCTGCGCCGGAGGCACGCCCTCCCCTTTGATATATATCGTCAATGAGGATGAAGCGTTTCACCCCGGATGGAAGAGAAACTGTAGAGGCGAGCGAGACACAGGACTCACCATCGGAAGGCAGGTGCCTCCCGGACAGCACGCTCCGCACCGGCAGTTTCAACTCAGTCGCCGTATTTCCCGCGAGGGCCTCAGTGCGGGCCGTCAGCCGACGATAGCTCCCGGGAACCGGGATCAGGAGCGCCCCGGTCACCGGGTGCATACTCCGCATCAAGCTATCTGCCAGCAGGTGGCCGAAAATCCCGGTCACCTCATCGTCCCCTCGCCGGTGCCGTCGCACTGCGGTCCGAAGCACTCCGCGATGCTCACCCAGGTAGTGCAGGAAACCACCCGGCGGGCCGCCCGGACACACATGATCCAGCGTCCGCTCAGCGCCGACCGGCTGGACAACCGCCCCGCCGCAGGCCGGGCAGGTATCTGGGCGGTAAGTCAGAAGCATGTGACACCCAGCGCACAACCCCCGCGGCCTACCCGGTGGGCCCGTCCACCTCCTGTCGCAGATGATGCAGCGACCGGGAAGGGGATATATCAGATCTGCCAGGACTTGCCCAGCCGCAGCCAGCCGCCCCCTCCATTTCTCATCGATCACCGGCACACTTCCATTTGCGGTCAGATTCCCTTCGATGGCTGCAGGCCAGAGTTTCTATCCATTCAACGGCTCTCTCCCAGTCCTGCGTGGATCGGGGCCAGAACGCGAGCACCGCAGAGCCGCACCCCCGGCGGTGCAGATTTAACAGGTGGCGCGTCCATCCGGCAGGACCCGTCATGGCCCGCACCGCGGGCGACGCACGCCCGAGCCGGTGAGCGATGCACGGGGTCTCGTCTGATGAATCGGCATCTACTATGACGAGCTGAATGCGGCGGTGCCCGGCATCGTGTTCCAGGACCGCCAGCATCCGCCGCACCATATACTCCAGCTCTGCTTCCTGATCGCGACACAAGAGGCACACCGTGAGATCCCCGATCGCCGCACGCTTCCCCCCGCGCGGGGCGCGCCAACTACCCGAGATAATCAGTACTACCATCAGCAGGACACTCACCGCCACTGCCAGCTGCCAGATCACCGGCGCCAATTCGGGCAACTGAGATCACCCCCCGCCTACTTCACGATATGACGGAAGGTGGGCCAGTGTACCCGTGCCCTACTCTGAATCTCCCTGTTCCCAACGAACCGCTGCGGCTGCCTCCTTCGACCACTCAAAGCCGGGATCAGAGACGCTGCCTCCAAACTGGCCCGCCTCCCTCAGCTCCTCTGCCCGGTCGGTCTCCTCCCACGGGGCATCGATATCCGTACGCCCAAAGTGGCCGTACGAGGCCGTCGCTTCGTATATGGGACGACGGAGACGAAGATCCCGGATGATCGCGGCCGGCCGGAAATCAAAAAGCTCCCGGACGAGCATTCCTACCCGGTCTTCGTCGATGTGCTCTGACCCGTAAGTTTCCACCCGCACGGACAGCGGCTGGGCCACGCCAATCGCGTAGGCAATCTCAATCTCGCACTCCTCAGCCAGCCCGGCAGCTACCACGTTCTTGGCCGCATAGCGGGCGGCATAGGAGCCCGATCGGTCCACCTTGGTCGGGTCCTTGCCCGAAAAGCAGCCTCCCCCGTGGTGTCCCCTGCCGCCGTACGAGTCGACGATGATCTTCCTTCCCGTGACACCGGAGTCCGCCTGGGGTCCCCCCATGGCAAAGCGGCCGGTGGGGTTGATGTAGTACTCAGTATCGTCATCGATGAATTCGGGAGGTATGACCGGATGGATGATCTTCTCCCGTATATCCTCCCGCAGCCGGTCCATACGCACGTCCGGGCGGTGTTGGGCGGCAAGCACCACGTTTCTAACCCGGTCCGCCAGGCCGTCAGCACCGTGCCGCACAGTGCACTGAGTCTTACCATCCGGACGGAGATAGGGTATGATGCCATTTCTCCGACAGTAAGCCAACCGGCGCGCTAACCGGTGCGCCAGCGCGATGGAAAACGGCATCAGCTCCGGAGTCTCGCGGCAGGCATACCCGTATACAATGCCCTGATCGCCAGCCCCAATACTGTTCAGATACTCCTCGTCAGCCTCGTCGATCTCATCGGGCACTACCCCCTGCGCAATGTCCGGCGACTGCTCATCCAGTGCCGTCAGCACCGCACAGGTCTGCCCGTCGAACCCGTACTTCGCCCGGGTGTAGCCGATGTTTTTGATCGTGGTCCGGGCAACCCGACCGAAATCAATATTGCTCTCGGTGGAGATCTCTCCCGTCACCATAACCAATCCGGTGGTGACGAGAGTCTCACACGCCACCCTGGCCGTCGGGTCACGCCGCAGAATGGCATCGAGCATCGCATCGGATATCTGGTCGGCGACTTTGTCCGGGTGTCCCTCGGTCACAGACTCAGAAGTAAAGCTCCGATTCGCTCTCAGTACCGACATTTTGTGCTCAGCCCCTCTCTGACAAACCGTCAATAGAACAAGTACAACCGAAATGTTGTCTGCCTATTATATCCAGTTGCGGCCCGGCCGACAACCCGCAAGGCGGGGGTCAATCCCGCAGCCGGCCCATTGTCACAAGATCCGCCAACTCCCCGTCCCGCACGGCACCCCGGCGCATACGACCCTCGCGCTCGAATCCGAATTTTTCGTACAGACGCAGGGCGGCCGCATTGTCAGCGTAGACCTCCAGCTGCAGACGGGACAGCCTCAGCCAGTTGTCCGCCAGGTCCACAATCCCCCGCAGCAGGGCCGTGCCCACGCCCCGTCCCAGGTAATCGTCGTGCACCATTATACCGACCGAACCAGTGTGCGCCCGCCGCCCGGATCTCTCACTGAGACTGGCCATTCCCACAACGCGACCCTCCTGCGCGGCGACGAGCTGGTGTTCTCGCGCGCTTTCAACTGCGCTGCTCAGCCCCTTCTCAAAAGCCTCAAAGCTGAGGCTGGGCAGGGCCAGGGTCTCGCGCGCCGCGGCCGGCGCAAGACGGACCCGGTAGAGGTCCTCGACATCGGACATGCGGGCAGGCCTTATCTGTATGTCCCGGTCATATTTTGCCATACACATCACTCCTCCGGTATCTCACCCCAGGCCAGACGCCCGCCGACCAGAGTGGCCGCAGGCTCCAGATCCTCATTTACGACCACAAGGTCGGCGCGCCTGCCGGGCTCAATTCTCCCGGCATCGCGGCCAATGACGTCGGCCGGCACTGTACTGATAGCTGTTATAGCCCGGTCCAGCGTCCATGCCAGGTCGGCGACCGCCCAGCGCACAACACCGATGGGGGTCATTGCACTGCCGGCCAGATCACCTTCCGCAGTGCGGACTATTCCCCCCTCCGCTGTCACCACCCTGCCGCCCAGGGTGTATTCCCCGTCGCCCAGCCCGGCTGCAGAGGTAGCATCGGTCACCAGGCAGAGCCAATTCGGCCCCTTCAAACGCCGGGCCATACGCACCATCTCCGGGTGGACATGGACCCCGTCACCGATCAACTCACAGGTTACACCGGCGCGAAGCAGGGCCGCGGCGGCCGGGCCAGGGCGACGATGATGCATCGGCCGCATCCCGTTGAACAGGTGGGCTGTATGCCTCACCCCCGCATCGAAGGCGCGGTTCATTTCATCCAGTCCCGCGCCGGTATGCCCGCAGGACACTACCCGGCCGCGGCCGGTCAGCTCGCAGATGACATCCAGCGCACCCGGCAGCTCGGGGGCGAGGGTGACCATCAGCAGGGCCCCGTCGTCTACATCCAGCCAGCGCTTCACCTCCGCGCGATCAGGCGGGCGCAGCCGGTCCACCGGATGGGCTCCCCTGTGTTTTTCCGCGAGGTAGGGACCCTCCAGATGAACGCCCGGGATATCTGCCCCCGGCAGGCACGTCGGCCGGCCAGCCGCCCGCCGGAGAAAAATTTCTGTCGCCTCCGGCCCGGAAGATATCAGAGCTGGCACCACCACCGCCGCGCCGCTGCGAGCCGCGTGCAGGCTCAGCCTGCACCACAGGTCCGTCACCTCAGCGCCCGGGGCATTTATCAGATCGGCCGCATCAATCCCGCCGCCACCGTGGGCATGCAGGTCCACCGGCGCCGGGAGCAGGATGTGGTCGGGGGGAATTATTCGAACGCCGGGTGAGGCATCCAGGCCACTCTTCACCTCCGTCAGGCGCCCACCCCGCCACCGCACTGTGAACCGACTCACCTCCCCCTCCGGGGTCAGGGTGCGAGCACACACCGCCCCGGCGGTCGGATCATCCATCCCGGGATTCCTCCTCCAGCAGCGAGAATGACATGATCCCCTCCACCGCCGTTTCGCCGTCGACGCTGGCACGGGCAGTCACCCGGACAAAGGCGCCCCGCCTGCGGTCAGATTCTATCCGTAGATCCAGGCGATCTCCGGGACGCACCAGACGGCGGAATTTGATGCGGTCCAGGCCGGTGAACACCCCCAGTTTCGCCTCCTGATCCTCTTCTGCCAGAAAGCAAACCGCGGCGAGCTGCGCCAGGGCCTCCACCATGATCACCCCGGGCAGTAGGGGGTTGCCGGGGAAATGCCCGGGGAAGAACCACTCACCGAAAGTGACCATCTTGTATCCCTCGGCCCACTCTCCGGGCTCGATGCCCGTCACCGCATCCAGGAAGAGAAAGGGATGACGGTGCGGTATGTACTGCTTGATCTGCTCCGAAGTCATTTTTACCTCAGGCATAATAACACCTCCGGAGACATATTCGTCCCCGGAGGTCCGTTCTCCTTGAACTCAGTTCCGTTAACTCACCGGCGCAGGTCAGTGGCTCCTTGCAGCATTTCGTCCACCGCCTGCAGCACACGGCCGTTCAGCTGGAAGGCCCGCTGCGCCAGGATCATCTCCAGCATTTCCGCACTCATGTCCACATTGGATCCCTCGAGGTGCCCGGAAATGATCCTGCCCGCCCCCGCATCACCGGGGACCTCCAGCTCCGGTTCGAGCGTTTCACCGTCTTCATCCAGGAGGTCGTAGGTGCCGTCGCCCAGCGGGGCCAGCCTCGCGCCCTCCTGAGGCAGGGCCAGAACGATCTGTCCCAGGGTGGAAATACTCTCCTCACCGTCTTCTATCACCGGCACACTCACTTTTCCATCGGAGGACACGGAAACATCGCCCGAGGCCCCCTCCGGGATCTGGATGGGCTCACCATCGGCATCCAACAGGTACCCGCCGCCGGGATGAACCAGGTGGGAATCGGCATCCAGCCGGAATGCGCCGAGCCGGGTGTAGATGGGGTCATCTCCCGCCGCATCACCCAGAGCAAAATAGCCCCCGCCCCCGATGGCGAGATCACCGGGCACACCCGTCCGACGCACAGGGCCGCTGCCCTCGTCAAGGTCGACCGGTCGGGCTCTGACACCGTGACCGCGGGCGAGCACCGCCGGGTCCACCTCCGGTGTGCCGGTCACTACCGGCTGCAGGATGGTCGCCGGATTCTGCTCGGCCAGCGCCACGTGGGTCAGCTCCACGAAGTCAAGCAGGTGGCGCCGGAAGCCATCACTGTTAATGTTGGCAATGTTGTGCGCGGTCACGTCCATCCGGTCAGAGCCGGCGCTCATCCCGACAGATGAAGTCCACATAGAACCGTACATGGGTTACCTCCTCACATACCCTCCGGGAGCCGGACCGCCTCGTCCAGCGTTTCTTCTTGCACCTGCATGGCAGTCCGATTCGCGGCATAGCTTCTCTGCGCCGTCATGAGCAGGGTCAGTTCTCTCACCACATCCACGTTGGAGGACTCAATGAATCCCTGCTGTACTGACGTATCCACCGGACCGCCGGCCTCAACGACTGCCTCTGCGACCGGGACCAGTCCTCCATCCCGGATCTCAGCGTCGGCCAGCTCCGGATCGGCAATCTGAATACGGCCCAAAGATTCGCCGTCCTGCAGTACGGTCCCGTCCCCGGACACCTCAAAGGAGCCGCTTCCGACCTGAACATACCCGGTGTCTGACCGCACACGGAGCCCCTCCGGGGTACAGAGATATCCTTCCTCATCCACCCTGAAGCTGCCATCCCGCGTCAGCAGGGGACCATCTCCCCCCTGCACTACGAAGTAACCTGGACCATCCAGGGCCAGATCTGCAGCGCGACCCGTCTCCCGGATCTCTCCGGGCCTCTCAGCAGTATGTAAGGCGGACACACGGGACCCGAGGTTGATGGAGCCGAGGGGACCCGCCGCGGTCAGCGGATCATCATTTGAATTGGCTATGAGCAATGCCCCAAAGGGAGACATGACTGCCTGCTGTGCCCGATGGCCGTTAGTGTCGGCATTGGCAATGTTGTTCCCTATCACGCGCTGGCTCCGGCTCCCGGCCATCATTCCGGAGGCAGATGCGTAGATTCCACGCAACACGTTTGATCACCTCCCGTCGATGCACTCGGACGAGGGCGACAAGGGTAGTATGGGCTAAGGAAGCGCTCTGCAGATGGGGACAACTCGGAAGACATCCCCGGCAGCCAGACATTCCACGAGGGAATCACGGCTTTGCGCCCCCACCTTGCGATGGGTTTGCCCTTGTCGGGTCTTCTCATTCCTCAAGCATCGTGTGAAATTATCTCAGTTTGCTTAATTCTCGACTGATCACGAAACTCCTGCATGCCGCTCGGCATATTTCCTCCGGGTCGCCTCACCGCCTCGGATGTGCCGCTCGGCCTTGTTGTGCTCCAGAATCCGGCGCACCCGCTTCGCCAGGCGGGCATCGATCTGGGGCAGTCTCTCACTGACATCTTTGTGTACTGTGCTCTTGCTCACCGCAAATTTCCGAGCCGCATCCCGCACCGTGGAGCCGGTATCGGCAATGTAGGTGCTCACGTCCAGAACCCGCCGCCAGATGTATCCTCTCACCTGATTCCCTCCCAACCTGAGCTCGGCAGTACATCTATATGCGGCGGGATAGCAAAAATACCCGCCCCGTCAGGGACGCGGCGGCACTGCAACAGCCGGGCCATCACTTGATCAACCTCGCGGTCTCGCCATCCTCTTCGGCCCGGATTTTCACCGGCTCGCCAACGGAATCCCGCACCTCCCAGTGCAGGTGGGATTCAATCCCCACCTCGCGTGGGGGAGAGCTTCCCACTGTGCCCAGGACCTGCCCCCGCTTCACCGCATCACCTGGCTCCACCCCGGCTTCATCCAGAGCAGAGTAGATGATCTCGAGATCTCCAGAGGCCACGACCACGGTAATGGCCATCTCCGCGTCTTCTTGTACGGCTGTCACCTCGCCCGGGGCGGACGCCTGCACTGAAGTCCCGACGCCCGCGGCAATGTCGATGCCCGGGTGAAAGATCCATTCCTGCAGCGTGGGACACTCCGTCCAGCCGAAGGGAACCAGCACTTCCCCGCGGACTGGCAGCGGCAATGTCTCCGCATCAGCCGTTGCAAATACTGTAACTGCTTCGCCTTTTACGCTGCCCCCGTTGGCTTTTCCACTGGCCACATTGGTCTCGTCTCTGGGCATCGGCGCTTGATCGTCTGAGCCGCCCGCCTCTTCCTTCGCCGGCTCGCTGTCAACAGCATAGATGGGTCGGGGGCGGACATGTACATCTTCCACGGGTTCTGACTCCGGCTCAGAGAAATCGAGATCGAAAGACGTCGTGGCGGGATGGGCTATCAGCGTGACAGCGTGGTCTCCATCTGCCGGCCACAGATACCCCCCCAGGCCGGCAGCAATCATGCCGGCGAGATGACTGGAAGCCGGGTCGCCACCGGCCGCAGCGTCTCCCCCATGAAGGAATGCGGGTGATGGTGATCCCGCAGCGTGAGGAGATATATCGCCTCCCGGCGCCGTAATCGCCCATTCATAGAACACCTGATCCGGCGATTCATCGCCCGCCTCATCCACCGGGAGCCGGGGGTCGATGGACCCGAATGCGGCCACGGCCAGCACCACGGCCAGGCCGATTCCGAAGCATGCAATTTGAAATTTCCTGCTGGGTGATGCCTTACGTCGATTCAAGTCCTCCACTCCCTTCCCGCCTAGTATTGCCGGAGTCGCCGCAGGCAATACCCAAAGAAGAGAGCTCATTCACCTGATTTATCCAGGTCGGTCAGTGACTGCAGGGAAGTGTCTGGATAGTAATGGGCGATGATCTCGCGAAAGGAATACCCGCGCTGGGCCATGCCATCCGCCCCGTACTGAGACATGCCCACCCCGTGGCCAAAGCCGCGCGCGGTGAGCGTGACTCCCTCGGAATCCTTCTCTGGTTCCCACCAGGTGGACGGCAGATCGAGGCGGCGGCGGATCTCCAGGGCGCAGTAGCTTTCGCCGGCGATATGCACCTGCGAAACGCGCCCGGTGTCCGTCCTTTCGGTGACTCGCAGAGCCTGCTGTTGCTGGTCCGCCGCCAGGGCGCGCAGCGCACCATCATCCAACCCCAACAGTCCGGCCAGTTCGGCCCAGGTGAACCGGTGTCGGGTCAGGTTATAGGGAGAGTGATCCTCATGAGGAGACTCGACGCTGGTCAGGTAGGGGTGCTCTCCCCCCCATACGGAAAGAGCATCCTCGGTCCGCCCCCCGGAGGTGGAGTGATAGACTGCCTCAATCGGCTCCCCCTCATACGTCACCACCACCCCCTCGGTGGTTGACACCGCCTCTTCAATCCGCCGGCGGTGGCTCCAGTACGAAAGCCAGCCCCAGCGATCCCTCATCTTGTCCGCACCTATCCAGGCCTGGTCATAGTCGGGGTCATCGGAAATATCAGCATCGGCACCGGCCGCGGTTCCTGACCCGCCAAGTTTGCGCAGCCGGGACACGGCGTAGGTTCGGGCCAGCACCGCCTGGGCCTTGAGAGCCTCAGGATGAAAGCTGGCCGGCATCTCAGCCGCGACGACTCCCACCAGATATTCTTCCAGCGGCATGGCCTCCACCCGGCCGGAGCCGGACATGGCAACCTCAATTGTGAGCTGGCGCACGTCAGCGGGAGGAGGAGCCGCAGGCTCCTCTCGCTCCTCGGGTGGCGCGGGCGGATCGGGAGCCGTGGGCCCCGGCAACCCCCGCATCATCGCCCAGGGAATGAAGATGATGACGATGATCAGAAGTAAGAGGAAACTGATAAAGATATGGCGCAAGCGAACCCCTCTTCCGCAGTAGATCTCTTCCTCAATCCCTATGCGCGAAAGAGGGGTGTGATGCCTGAGAAAAGGGTGGTGCAGCCGAACGGCTGCACCAGAAGTCTGTTCAGTCGCCGGCCGATTCCTCGCGATAGGCACCGGCGGCCTTCAGGCGGGCCACCGCCCGCTCGATGGCAGCCCGTGCCCGCAGTGCATCCACGTCCTCCGAATCGGTCTCCAGCCGGCGCTCCGCCCGCTGCAGCGCCTGTCGGGCACGATCGATATCGATCTCATCCGGTCTTTCTGCCGCGTCAGCCAGCACGCTGATCTCATTTTCGGCCACCTCGACGAACCCCGCGCTGACCGAAACCATGTGTCGCTGGCCGCCCTGTTCTCGCCGGTACGATAACACGCCGGCACTCAGAATGCTGACGAGGTGAATGTGCCGCGGCAGGATACCGATATATCCCTCCGTAGTGGGCACAACCACGTAGGCCGCCCGGTCCCGCAGGACCTCCCCCTTAGGGGTGGTTATAATCAGTTGCAGATGTCCGGAATCAGTCATCGGCGGCCTCCTCCGCGAGCTCCTCGCCTTTCTTCACCGCCTGATCGATTGAGCCTACCATGTAGAAAGCCTCCTCCGGCAGCTGATCGTGCTCACCGGCGAGGATCTGGGAGAATCCTTCCACTGTCTCCTCGATCGACACATACTGCCCCGGAAGACCTGTGAATACCTCAGCCACGAAGTTCGGCTGGGACAAAAACCTCTCGATCTTTCTGGCCCGCTGCACGGTCAACTTGTCATCGTCGGAGAGCTCGTCAATACCCAGGATGGCGATAATATCCTGCAGGTCCTTGTATCTCTGCAGCACTCGCTGCACGTCCCTCGCCACCTGGTAGTGATCCTCACCGACTATGGCAGGTTCCAGAATCCTCGAGGTGGAGGTGAGCGGGTCCACAGCCGGGTAGATACCGCGCTCCACGATTGCCCGCTCCAGCTGGACAGTTGAGTCGAGGTGAGCAAAGGTGGTCACCGGCGCGGGGTCGGTGTAGTCGTCAGCCGGGACATAAATGGCCTGTACGCTGGTGATCGAGCCCCGTCGGGTACTGGTGATCCGTTCCTGCAGGTTGCCCATCTCGGTGGCGAGCGTGGGCTGGTATCCTACAGCCGAGGGCATGCGGCCCAAAAGTGCGGAAACCTCCGATCCCGCCTGGGTGAACCGGAAAATATTGTCGATGAACAACAGCAGATCGCGTCCGTCTTCCTCGCGGAAGTACTCCGCCATGGTCAGCGCCGCCAGCCCGGTGCGGAAACGCGCTCCGGGCGGCTCATTCATCTGGCCGAACACCAGGGCCGTCTTGTCCAGTACGCCCGAATCCTGTAGCTCATTCCAGAGGTCGTTGCCCTCCCGGGTACGCTCTCCAACCCCGGCAAACACAGAGAACCCACCGTGCTCGTACGCGACGTTGTGGATCAGCTCCATAATCAGGACCGTCTTGCCCACACCGGCGCCGCCGAATAGACCGACTTTTCCTCCCCGTGCGAAGGGACAGATCAGGTCGATTACCTTGATTCCGGTCTCCAGCATTTCCGTCGCGGGGTCCACATCCGCCACGTTGGGGATGGAACGGTGAATAGACCAGCGCTCTGCATCCTCGGGGTCCTCACCGCCGTCTATAGCGCTGCCGGTTACGTCGAACATCCGGCCCAGCACGTCCTCGCCCACGGGGACGGTGATAGACTCGCCAGTATCGACGACTGCCGTCCCGCGGACCAGCCCGTCCGTCGAGTCCATGGCGATGCAACGCACCACATTGTCCCCCAGCTGGTGGGCAACCTCCAGAATCAGATCGTTCTCGTCGTCCGGTCGCTCGATCGACAGGGCATTGTAAATGTAGGGAAGATGCCCGCCTGCGAAAGCCACATCAACTACCGGCCCGAGGACCTGGACAACTTCACCGAATGTCT
>Ga0207421_10003829_pt1 | contig 17694 bp, 14 predicted proteins | sample SodLakKL_010_SED_4_FD_187542 | JGI IMG/M metagenome (GOLD analysis project Ga0207421, IMG submission 187542) | Alkaline sediment microbial communities from Lake Tanatar, Kulunda Steppe, Russia - 8KL_010_SED (SPAdes) (version 2) | ecosystem: Environmental > Aquatic > Non-marine Saline and... | reverse complement strand
TGTTGGCGTATGGAACGTAAGAGAACATGTTAGAGACGCTTTGAGAAAGGAACCAAAAACATTCGAAGATCTGAAAGACGCTCTATTTTATATATCTACAAGATTGGATATAAAAATAGACACCTGGAAAAAATACAGCGAAGTCCTTCAAGATTCCCTTTACCAGACACGGTTGAGCGACTTTGGAATGGGAATAAATAAAAAATCAAATACGGAAGAAAAAGATTTTAAATTTGGAGATGATAGACATTGGAATTAGGATTCACAAAAGTTGAGATAGAAGGACTAGAGATCAGTCTAGTCAGTTGTAAAACGGCTCTATCCAAATCCCAGTTAGAATCAGACTATGCATTGAATCCTTATAAAGGGTGCTCTCACGGGTGCAGGTACTGTTACAGCCCCTGTGTTCTTAGAGAGAAACGTCCTTGGGGAGAATTTTTGGATGTGAAGAGAAACATACCCAATGTTCTCTCAAAAGAATTGAAAAAGAAGAAAAAAGGGATTGTTCGGATAGGAAGCGTCACAGACCCCTATCAAGAGGCAGAAGAAAAATTTGAGTTAACAAGAAGATGTCTAGAGCAACTCTCACGACATGATTTTCCCGTTCTAATCCAGACCAAGTCAGACCTGATCAAGAGAGATATAGACCTTCTAAAGGAGATAGATTCAGATATCGGCTTTACTATCACCTCGCTGGACGAGAATTTCAGAAGGAAGTTTGAGCCGAATGCTCCCTCAATCTCGGAACGTTTATCTGCTATAAGAGAATTGAAAGAAGAAAATCTAGACTTGTGGGTGTTTATAGGCCCTCTGTTTCCATATCTCAACGATAAGAGAGAAGATTTGGTTAGATTGAAGGAGACGCTGGAATCCTTAGAGGTAAAAGAAATATACTTGGATAAGTTGAACATGAGGAAGAGAGTTTGGAACAACATAAAACCTCTGCTTGAATCCAAAATCCAAAAAAAATATAGGGACATATATTTCAATGGTAATGATTATTTCGAGAGGAAAAAAGAAATGTATGAATCCATAGGAAAAATAATATTCTAAAACTCACGGACATTTCGTAAAAAATTTATATAATCCAATAAGATAACCTTTAAAGGAGCATCATGTTCAAGAAAAAGGAACTAGAGGAAAAATTAGAGCTATATCAGGAGAAGGTAAAGAGGCTTAAAGGTCAGACGATTGATTTAAAAAATAAAAATAAAAAACTTCAAAATGAGAAGAGGGACTTGTTGAAGGAGAAAAAAAGGATATTAGATAACCACGGAGATCAGCTCAAAAATTTGATCGAAAAGATGAGTGAAAGAGAAGAGGGAAATCTCTCTGAAGATACTGAAGATCTTATCGAAACACTCGAGTACGAAATTTTCGACCTGAAAGAGGAAGTCGAGGAGTTGAACAAAGAAAATCAGGAATTGATCGAAGAATTGAATGAATACGAAGCTGAAGATGATTATGCTATGCGTATTGACAAAAGTACGGTTATCCCAAATAGATCTGAGATCAATGGTGGGATAAAGTGTAAGAGCGATATCGAAATAGGAGATTCGACCGTAGTCCACGGACCGATAGAATCCTCCGTAGATATTAGGATGGGTAACGATGTTAAGATAGAGGGGTCCGTAGAGGCTAAATCAGGTGAGATTGATACGGGTCCTAGAGCAGAGATACAAGGTAAATTGAGAGGGCCGAATATCAACTTAGGTGAAAAAAACACCTCAAAGGATATCGAATGTTTTGGAGATGTCATCTTAGGTGAAAACACAGTAGTTTCCAGTGTTATAGCTGTAGGTAACATCAAGATGATGAAAGGTGCAAAAGCAGAGGGGAAACTTAAGTATGGAGGGCATTTCGACGGAGCAGAGGGAATTTCCATAGCAGAATCAGTAATGCCTCTTTCTAAAGAGGAGATCGAAAAAGAGTTGAAAGATAAAAGCCTGTCTTAGGGCTAGAAGAAATCACTCATCTTATCTCTTCTTAATATATTCATCTCACTCACTGTAGTACTACCTTTCTGGCTAATAGCAAAGAGAACCGCTTCCGCCACCTCCTCCGGACACATTACATCATCTTCATCGAACTTTATCTTATATTTCTCTCCTTTTTCATCCTTTATATCTGTTCTAACTTCGGAGGGATTTATCAGAGTGACTGCAACTCCTGATTCGCCTACGATACTCTCAATGCTGTGAGCAAATCCCTTAGTCCACCATTTAGAAGCGGCGTAAATTGGATTGAAAGATCGAGGGTGGTTAGCGTCGAAACTTCCTATGAAAACCAAATTTCCTTTAGAATCCCTAACATGTGGTATCGCCTCTCTAGTAAAGAAAAACATACCGTCACAATTGGTTCTCATCACTTCCTTGTACTTCTTTGTAGAAAAGTTCTCTATCCTTCCATACCTGATTATCCCTGCATTATTTACAAGGACGTCCAATTTGTCGAATTTGTCTATAGTCTTCTCTACAGCTTTTTTCACTTGTTTTTCATCTCTAACGTCGGCGGGTAAAATCAAAGTTTTGATTAAATGCTTTTCTTCCAAACTTTTTGAGAGTTTCTCAAGTTTTTCCTTCCTTCTAGCGACTAAAGCAAGATTGATTTTCTCCCTAGCCAATCTTTTACATATGGCTTTTCCTATTCCAGAACTAGCTCCTGTCACAATAGCGACTTTTCCATTCAACTGATCATACAGCATCTCATGCTCACCTCTTAACGTTTTATATAACATCTATCTCCATGAGTTCTTCTTCTAAATCCTTCAATTCACTCCTATCTAAAGAATGCAGCGGTTTTCTTAGACATCCGTAATCGTGTCCCCTGATTTTTAAGGCTCCCTTTACAGCTGACATCGTCGGATATTTTCCAAATATCTTTTTTATCTTTAAAACCTTTATTTGTTTTCGTTTCGCCGCTTCTATCTCGCCTCCTTTGTATTTTTCATAGATATCGACTACAAGCCTTGGAAAAACATTTCCTATAGCTGTCACAACTCCATCTCCGTCTAGAGTAAGATAGGTGAATACAAGGGAATCATTTCCGCCAAAAAAGACAAAATCTTCTTGCTTTTTTCTAACCTCTACCAATGTCTTATAAAAAAACTCGATATCGCCTGAACTATCTTTTAACCCAATCAGATTTTTAATCTTAGAAAGTTCTAAGAGGGTAGAAGTCTCTAATTCATTGCCTGTGAATTGAGGTATTGAGTAAAGAAATATAGGTATCTCGATTTTATCTGCAATCTCCTTAATATGTTTTTTAAGGGCTACCTCTTTTATTGGGTAATAATAAGGAACTATCGCGTGGACAGCGTCAGCTCCTTTCTCTTCGGCATATTTACTCAACAGGATGGTTTTTTTAGTACTATTACACATGGTTCCTGCGATAACAGAAACCCTTCCTTTAACTCTTCCAATTGTGACATCTATGATTTTTTTCTTTTCTTTGAAAGTCAATAGTGGAGCTTCGCCGTTAGTACCTAGAAGGTATATTCCATGCACTCCACGTTCTATCACATAATCTATAAAATCACTCATCCCCTGCTCATCGATTTTTCCATCCTCATCAAACGGAGTGATGACAGCTGGGAAGACGCCTTTAAAGCCTTTTTCGCATTTCATAATTATGACTCACAAGTCAAAGTATTTTAAATGTTCCTGGATTTACCACACTAATGAAAATCAACGAAAAGCAATGTTGTCTCATAGCTCCTCATAGAAGCATGTCTTCGTCTTCTAAAGGTTCCGGGCGACCTATCACTTCACCACATTCGGGACATTCATCACCTGCATGATCATCTCTACATTTTGAGCATAGAAGAAGGTCCCCACACTCGTGTTTATGATCGGTCTTTTTTCCACAGAAATGACAGCTCTCGTAAGTGGTGGTCTTTTCCTGCACTTCTTCTTTTTCTTCCTGATCTTTTTCAGGTTTCGAGTCGCTTTTATCTGCTTTTTTCGTAGAAGAAACCTCTCCACCTTCTACTCTCTTTTTCTCTCTTTCAATCTCTCCACTAGTAAGGCTGGATATTTTAGTACTAGGAGCCTGGTAGTCAGAACCCTCGAATTTCTGTAAAGCCGCTTGAACTTTCTTAGCCTGGAAGATACCTACATCTAAGTTTCTAATGAGACTCAAAAAGTCTCTGCTTTCAGGAGATAAGTCTAAAGCTTTATGTTTAAGGAGCCTTTCTGTACTCTCGTCGATCTCGTCGATTTGGATATCCATCTCATCGACCGCTCTGATATATTCAAGTACTTCTTTACATTGCTTGATTTCCTTATCCGGGAAATTAGTGACGATATCACACAATTTTATACCTTCTTTGACCAGTTTGTCTCTCTTCTCCTCAGCCAATTTGGAGATTATGACTTTAGAAGCGTTCTCCAAGTTATTCTTCCTTTCCCTCGATAAAGAACTCAAATCCATACCTTCTTTCAATGTGATATATCTGAAAACGTCATCGATTTTATTATATGGAACATCACACTTCTGAAAGGCCTCTTCTTTGGTTACTGGTTTACCCCTTTTGCATTCATATTCCAAAATTTCTCTCGCATATTTTTCGAGTTTCTTCGATTTCTCTCTATCTTGAGCTACTTCGAGTCCATCATTAGCGGATTGGAATTTCGAATCTATCTCGACCGCCCTTTCGAAAGCCCTTTTAGCTTTTTCCAATTTATCTATCTCTAATAAAACTCTGCCTTTATTATTCCATGCATATTTATCTTCTGGATCTAAGCCGATAGCCTTATCGTACGCTGATAGGGCCTTCTTCATTTCTCCAATTTCTTCGTAGGATCGACCCAATTCAAACCAAGCTTCTTGATACTCTTTGTCTTTTTCCGTGGCTCTCTTGAAACTTTCCACCGCCTCTCGATTCGGTATTTCGCTAGCCTCTGATTCGACCTGGCCCTTTTTGAACCAAAGATTAGGATCTTCCGGGTCCATCTCAATTGCTTCTTCATAAGCTTCCACCGAATCTTCTTTTCTTCCAACGAGGTCGTAACATTCTGCCAAGGCCCTCCAGGTAGATTTGTCTCTGACACCTAGTTTAATCGCAGTATCCAACGAATTGATCGCTTCTTCGTATCTTCCCATTTCAAAAGCCAATTCACCCTTACATCTCCAAGTCTCTCCGTTCTGATCATCTATCTCTAGTGACCTCTCAAAAATATCTCGGGCTTCCTGGTATTTTTCAGATTCGATGAGACATCTACCCTTGAGATTGAGGTATTCTGTGTTCTCTGGCTCTAGTTCTAGAGCTTCGTCATACCACTCTATAGCTTCGTCATACCTTTCCATCTTTTTCAAGGCTTCTGCCTTCCTAATCACAGGATGGACATCATTCTCGTCCAATTCATGAGCTTTGTTATAAGATCTCAAAGCATTTTCGTATCTTTCAAGACGCTCTTGTATCACACCCTTCTGCATCCAAGAATTTTTATCTTTTGGATCAAGTTCTAAAGCCTTATCAAAAGCATCTATACTCTTTTCTTTTTCCTTCAGGAACTTGTGAGCCTTAGCTTTATCTTTCCAAGTCTCAAAGTCATTTTCATCTTTTTCTAGTATCTTATCAGAGTATTTCACAACTTCCTCCCACCTATCTAGCTCCATCAAGATATCTTTAGTTCTTCTGAAATCCTCAAGGGTTTCTTCTATTTTGAGGACTCTTTCCATAGCTTCTAGAGCGGATTCCGCTTCACCGAGCTTTTTCAAGGCCTCGGCTTTGTCTCTCAATGCTCCAACATTTTGGGAGTTCATCTCCAATATCTTTTCAGCTGTTTGTTGAATTTCACTCCATCGACCTAGTTCTTTCAGGGAAATTTTCTTGTGCTCTAGTACTTTAAGATCGTATTCTTTCATATCGAGAGCTCTGTCGAAAGATTTCACCGCTTTACCGTGTTTCCCGATCTCAGCTAAGCAGATAGCTTTTCGGATGTGGGCAAATCTATTGCTCGGATCTAGTTCTAAAGATTTATCGAAAGCCTCAATCGCTTCCTCAAATCTCTCAAGCCACTCCAGAGCTGCTCCTTTGCTGTACCAAATATTTTTGTCTTCTTTTTCGATATCTAGGGCTTTTTCATATGATCTAACAGCCTCCTCGTATCGATCTACTCCTTCCTGAGCGAGCCCTTTGCTGTACCATATCTTATGATCTTTTGGATCAAGTTCTAAAGCCTGATCGTAAACATCGATGGCATCATCGTATCTTTCCAATTTGTTTAATGCATGCCCTTTATTATTCCAATATCTTTTATCGCTTGGATCCAACTCATGGGCTTTTTCAAAACTCTTCACTGCCTCTTCATATCTTCCTTTTTTATACTCAGAAAGGCCTTTGAAATTCCATTCGGAGGGTCTAGATTCGTCTATTGAGAGCCCCTTCTTAGAATCTTCTATAGCTTTTTCATATTCTCCTTTCTTTCTATAGGCTTTAGCTCTGTCGAAATAGGCCTGAGCATCATTAGAGTCTGAATTCAAAATTCTATCACAGACATTTATAACTTCATCATATCTACCCAAATCCATTAGAGCTCTCTTTTTACCTTTCATCGCCTCAGTATTTTTTTCTTCCAAATTTAAGGCCCTTTCAAATTTCTCAAGACCACTAGAGGGATCGTCCATCTCTAAATTTGCCTTACCCATATCGTTCCAAGCCTGGATATTTTCTTCGTCTATCTCAGTCATCCTTTCAGCTATCCGTATCACATCGCTCCATTCCTCTTTCTCCATGTAGATTTCTTTTTCATGTTCCAAGGCTTTTATATCTTGGGGGTTAAAAGATAGCGCCTCTTCGAAAGCCTCTATAGCTTTTTCCTCTTCCCCTAACTTTTGAAGAGCTACACCCTTATCGTACAGAGAACTTGCATCTTCAGGATTAGTCTCCAAGATTCGATCACATATCTTCACTAGCTCATCGTATCGTTCTAGCTCTTTGAGAGCTTCTTTTTTATTATTCAATAATCTATGATCATCCATATCGAGATTTATACCTTCTTCGAATGCACTTACTGCTTCTTCATAATCTTCCATTTCGAAAAGGATTGTCCCTTTTTCGTTCCACAATTCTTTATCCTCTGAATCTAACTCTAAAGCCTTATCGATCGCCTCCAAGGCTTCTTGATGCCTCTCTAGTTGATGAAGAGTAGTTCCTTTTTCCATCCAAAGTTCCTTGCGATCCGGATTTATGTCTATTCCGTTATCAAAACATACTACTGCGTCGTTGAGTTTGTCTCTCTCTTTCAAAACCAAGCCTTTTTTGAGCCATATATACTCATTATCTGGATTGATATCTAATGCCTGATTCAATGTCTCTATAGCGGAACTATAATTACCGTCTCTCTTCAGAGCCATGGATTTTTCTGTTAATATCTCTGAATCCTTTGGATTTATATCTAAAATTTTTTCATAAAAGGACAAGTCGTCTGGATCTATCTCTAATCCTGCTTTGTATGCTCTCACAGCTTCGTCTTCCCGGCCCATATCTGCCAAAATATCTCCCTTGTTACCATAGCTTACTTTATCTTCAGAATCTACTTCTATCGCATTCTCTAGGAACCTCAACGCCTCATCCTTTTTACCCTGCTCTGCCAGTAACAAAGCCTTATGATTAAGAGCCTCAACATTATTATGATTAAAATCTAGTGATTTTTCTTCAGCTCTTAGCCCTTCATTTTCAAAACCTAGGTTGTAATAAAGCCACCCAAGAGTGTCATAGATCTCTGACAGTTCTTCCCCATTATCACTCAATACCTTTTCTTTTTTATTTATATAACTCCAAGCTTTATCACAATATTCTTTAGCCCTTTCAAGATCCCCGTCCTGATATCTATCTTCAATTTTAGTCAATAATTTACGTGATTTTTTGAAGGCTCTTTTTTCTTTATCCCATAATGAACTGATAGAATCTAAGATATCCATATTGATCCTCCTATTTTATTAATCAATTGTTTGTTTATATATAATGTTTTTTACTGGCAAATAATCTTTTCAAATAAAAACCCTGGAAGGATTTCATGTGACTAGTTTCTCTAATTCGTCCCTATCCATAGCTCTCTTGATCTCTAGTGCCAATCTTCGTCCAGTAGACATCCTCTCGCCCCAAAGTGTATTTCCATATGGATGTCCGACATTCATGTGAACATTTGTACCTCCGCCGACTCTTGGGGCAACATCATATATATAAAAATTTAGGTCTTTGTCAACGCAGGTCTGCAAGCAGAAAGGCCCAATTATTCCGGGATCGTAATGTTCCTTTGTAGCCTCAACATAGGTTTTTGCCATCCCGAATACTTTCTCTATCTGTGATTCTCTAAGAGTAGCGCTGTTATGACCGATCACAGTATATTCTGGTACTTTCTGAGCTTCGGTAAGAGTAATCTGCTGGGGGGCTGGAAGTCTCACGTGGCCGTCGAGGCTGGTTTCGAACCGCCAGTCTATTCCCAAAAGTTCTATCTTTGGTCCGTTCTCAGTTATCGGACTGTAGAACATGTCAAAGTTGAAAACTGGTCCTATAATATACTCTTCAATCCTCGCATCTTTCAAGTCTTCTTCTGTTATCACATCATTGTTTAATAGTTGATCAGATTTTTTCTCGTACTCCTCATAAGAGGCTGCAGTGAAAAAACCCCTTTCTAGTCTTTTCTCTTTGTGAGGTAACTTCACCATCACGAGCTTATCTATCTCTTCTGGATTTTCATATTTTTTTGGAAATGGTAGGCCTGCCTTTTCAAGTAACCAATAGTAATCCTTCTCTTCTTCTCTTTCTTCAGATCGCAGTAAATTTCGACTGCCGATCATAGGAACCTCGAATTCGTCCTCTATCCTGTCTAAAGAAGCGTACGCGGTGAAAGAGCGATTAGGAACAAAAAGCACATTTTCCTCAATAAGCCTTTCTTGATTCTCCTCATCTATCACGTCACCGAATTTGTCCAACACCCAAGTCTCATCGACCACACCTCTCTTTCTCCCGCTATTTTCGCCCTCATATCTTCGAAAATATCTATCGTAGGTCTTTTCTCGACCTTTTTGGCATACAGCTAGAGTCGGAAAACCTTCATCAGCTGCCCCATCGCATATGTCAAGTGCTGAGTGTGATGCTATAGCGCCTATTTTTATATTTTCAAAATCATAATACCTCAATTTTTCTCTAACTTTTTTTTCGTCCAACATGTTAATCACTTTTGATAACAGATGGAAAATTCTGTATTTATCATTTGTGCCCGTTGAAAATATTTTTCGACAAATAGTACATTGAAAATAATAAATAGTCAGAATCGTTTACTCAAGTGAAAAGCGTGTGAGTGTGAGCTTCGATGAAGAAAACCAAGATTGTAGCCACTATAGGCCCGGCTTCGGATAAGAAAGAAGATTTAGAAAATCTCAAATCGGCTGGAATAGATGTTGCAAGACAGAATTTTTCTCATGGAACTCATGAAGAACATTCTGAAACCCTTGCTAAGATAAGAGACATCTCTAGAGAGATTGGAGTGATGATGGACACGCAGGGTCCAGAGATCAGATTGAATGAAATAGAGGAAGGTACTGAACTACATCAGGAAGAAAGAGTAAAGATAGTCACTCAAAATATCAAAGGAAACGAAGATGTACTACCTGTAGATCATCCCACGATAGAAGACTTCTTGAAGAAGGGAGACACTATATTGATCGATGACGGACAGATCGAACTAAGGGTTGTAAAAGTTACCGATGAGGTAGAGTGTGAAGTTATATATGGCGGAAAAATACTCTCAAGAAAGTCAGTCAACGTACCAGGAAAGGATATGGGCCTGAAGGCACCGACCGAAAAAGACATCAGAGATATCAAATTCAGTGTGGATGAAGGTTTCGATTTCATTTCTGCTTCGTTCGTAAAATCCGCTGAAGATATCGAGAGAATAAGAGAATTGATCAAAAAGAAGAATTCGGATATGGACATAATCGCTAAGATAGAGCATCTCAAAGCAGTGGAAAACATCGATGAGATAATCCAGGCTTCGGATGGTGTGATGATAGCGAGAGGCGACTTAGGGGTTGAAATACCTGCATCTGATGTTCCAGTATTGCAGAAACAGATAATCGAGAAAGCCAATATCGAGGAAAAACCTGTTATCACCGCGACACAGATGCTCAAATCTATGACAGAAAGCCCAAGAGCGACTAGAGCAGAAGTATCGGACGTTGCAAATGCGGTTATCGACGGTTCTGCTGCGGTGATGCTTTCTGAAGAAACCGCTATCGGAAAATATCCTGTTAAGGTGGTTCAATTCATGTCAGAAATATTAGAGAAGATGGAAGATTACGTGAAAGGAAGGAAATATTTCACGACTGATAGAAAAAGCGGGGACATTGCAGACATAATCGCCAAAAACGTAACTCAAGCAGCTCGAGAGATCGATGCGAAATATATAGTGGCACATACCTCTTCAGGCTATACAGCCCATAAAATAGCGAAATTCAGACCCGATGTGGATATAATTGCTTTCACAGACAAAAGACTAGTCCAACGAAGGCTGAGCTTGGTCTGGGGCGTTAGGGCTTTTTACACTGAATTTCCTCAGCATGTAGATGAGATGGTGTGTGGAACAGCCAAAAAACTTTTTCAAAAGGGGATGGTCGATAAGGATGATAAACTATTGATAACGGTCGGCGTACCCGCTCCAGTTACTGGTATAACCAACACTATGCAGATCAGGACAGTTAGTAGCCTCATAGAAGAGGGGGGTCCTTCTTAAAGGCTGAAAGGGATAAATAATTCCCCGAAATCAGCGTTTAATTCGGAAAGAATCGAACTGACTAGTAGGTTCTTCTTCCTGGATCTCGATATCGTCTACTCTAGCATGGGGTTGGTTTTTCTTGCAGAACTCTATGACATCATCTACCTTCTCCTCGGGACCTTCAAAAACAGCTTCAACTCTTCCATCTCTAAGATTTTTGACCCAGCCTTTGACGCCTTTTTCTTGAGCTTTATCTCTAGTATTAGCTCTGAAGAACACTCCCTGGACCTTTCCGCTGAAGAAACAGTGCTTTCTTATCATATCATCTCAACATAAAGAAGGATAAAAAAAAGATTTTCGATGGCGATGTGTTTCTATCAGACCTGCTCCGCACTTCTGCATAACCCGTTTACAGCTTGGACAGCATCTTCTGGTGTCTGATAAACAGGCAAGCCTTTCTTTTCGATCTTATCTGCCATCTCGTGGGTGTATTCACCACCGGAGGCGATAGTTATTATCGGCTTTCCTTTTTCCTGCATCATATTGAGTTTCTCGATGATGCCCTCATCCAATGCCGGAGACTGGAATAGACAAACGACTATGAGAACGTCCACATTATCATCTTCAAGGGTTATCTCCATAGCTCTCTTATATCTTTCAGACGAAGCATCACCCACGATATCGACTGGATTTTTAACGGTAGCGTGATCAGGTATAATACCTTCCTCCACAGCTTCCGTAAATTTGTTTTTTGTCTGATCGGAAAAGACAGCTAATTCCAACCCTTTGTCTATAAGAGAATCTGTAGACATAACTCCAACGCCTCCGCCATTTGTCACTATCCCTATGTTTCTTCCTTCTGGTAATGGTTGAAAAGATAGGGCCTTCGCCACGTTGAACATCTCTCTTAAGGTCTTCAACCTGATAACATCTGACTGTTTGAAGGCGCCCTCATAAACACCGTCTTTCCCGGCTAGTGAGGCAGTATGAGATGTAGCGGCAGAGGAACCCTTCTCGGTACGTCCTGACTTGATAGCTAATATCGGTTTTTTGCTCTTTTTCGCGGCTTCAAAAAACCTTCTTCCGTCTTTAACCCCTTCGATATAAAAGATGAGATAGTCGGTTTTTTCGTCTTCTGATATGTAATAGATTAGATCAGCCTCGTCAATGTCAGCCCTATTCCCATAACTGATGAATTTGCTCAGACCTATATTAGATTCAGAGAACCAATCTAATATTGCTGCACCGAATGCGCCACTTTGAGATAGAAAAGCAATTGATCCTGGGTCAGGCCGTGCCTGCCTTTCTGGAGGATTAAAGATCGTATCGAGTTCTATCCACGGATTATATATGCCAAGACAATTAGGTCCTATCAGATTCATATCATACTCATCAACTATTTTTTTGATATATTCTTCAAGATCTTCCCTCCCAGCTTCACTGAATCCCGCACTAACGACTATAACGTTTTTTATATCAGCTTTACCACATTCTTCTATGATGCCTGGTACGATATTCGCAGGTAAAGAAATCAAAGCAAGGTCCACTTCATCCTCGATATCTCCTACGGATTTATAAACTTCGAAACCTAGTATCTGATCTTCTTTAATGTTTACAGGAAATATACCTCCCTTAAATTTCCTTTTCAGGGACTTCATTATCGCGTTGCCAACTTTACCCTCTTTGTTCGAGGCTCCAATCACGGCCACGTTATCTGGCCAGAACATATCATCTAGATCCATGATACTTAACACTATGTTATGACATTGATTATTTACTTTTTTCTATCACTCTTTTGACAAAATTTTTGCTATAGTTTCTTAAATTTTAGTAAATTATATATACGTGTTCGTGAGCTTTTATCGCGGGAATACTAAATGGACAAAAAGGATTTAAAACTGGTGAAAAACATAATGAAAGAACTGAAAGAAGTTGATAATCCAGGCACCGTTCTTTTAGATACCCCAACGACTCAGATTATGAAAACAAATTTTTTTCTTCTTAAAGGTCTTTTAGATTTAGAAGATAAAAAGGGTTATTTCATGACCTTAGACAGACCACATCAAAATATGGCTTATCTTTTAAGTAATTATAAAATAAATCAGGAAAACATATGGTACATAGACAATGTAAATCACTTATCTGGCAATAAGAAAATTTATAGAAATAATGTCGATGCAGTGGAGAATGCTTTTCAAATAGAAAAGTTGACCGAGATCCTCAAAGAAAAGCAAGGAAAGAGAAATGATTTCGGAAATCTTGAGAACATAGATTTCGTACTAATCGATAACCTTGCCCCTATGTTGAACTATAATAATATAGAAAATATTCAAGAGTTCTTAAGTTCTTTCGAGGAACTTATTATTTCTCATGATAATTTGATTGGTTGTTTAGTAATGGATTCTAATTCTAACAAAAATCTAGATAGAATAGTTAGGAAACATGTAAAAACCGTTATAGATGTTAAGAAACTCAAGGAGGATATATGAAAATGGCTAAATTTGAAAGGCTTTCGACCGGTATAAAAGGGCTAGATGAGATGGTAGATGGAGGTTTTCCGTTTCCCTCTGTTTCTCTCGTTGCTGGAGGCGCAGGTACAGGGAAAACTACTTTCGGGTTGAAATTTCTGACTCAAGGTGCTAGACAGGAAGAACAGGGTCTTTTCTTTACCACTCTTTCCGAGCCAACCCAATGGATGTTGAGGTACACTAACCAATTCGATTTCGTAGACAAAGATTTTTTCGGCAATGAGATAAAATACCAGGATATAGGACTGCTTGTGCAGAATGAAGGATACGAGGAACTGTTGGATTTTATAGACGATAAAATAGCAGAAGTCATGCCTCAGCGGATAGTAATTGACCCTATAACTGTAGTAGGACCATTTTTTGAGCAAGACTATAGATCTTTTCTTTTCGAACTGATCAATCTTTTGAAGAACTGGCAGGCTGTTTCGGTATTGACAGGAGAGGTAGCCCCCGGAGAACCTTACCCACAGGAAGTTACTTATGCGGTTGACAGCGTAATCTTATTAAGCATGCTTGAGGAAGAAGGTTCTAGAAGAAAATATCTTGAAGTTTTAAAAATGAGAGGCACCGATCACACAACAGGAAAACAACCTATCAGTATAACTACAGAAGACGGTATTGTGGTTCTCAAATCTAGATTCTAAAAATTTTTAATTTTCTTTTTCTTTTAATTTTTAGAAAGTGTTGAAAAATAAACCTCCAACATAAATTATATATAGAACCTCTTTTTCATGGCAAATAGAAGAGGTGTAACACATGATGTCAGGTCAGCAACCTATCTTCGTTATGAAAGAGGACACGGAAAGAGAAAGTGGTAAAGATGCACAGAAGAACAATATTCAAGCGGCAAAGGCGATAGCAGATGCGGTAAGAAGTACATTAGGGCCCAAAGGCATGGATAAGATGCTAGTCGACAATCTAGGAGATGTAGTAATCACCAATGACGGCGTATCTATTTTGAACGAGATAGATATTGAGCATCCAGCAGCAAAGATGCTGGTAGAAGTAGCGGATACTCAAGAAGAAGAGTGTGGTGATGGAACTACCTCCGCTGTAGTGCTCGCGGGTGAACTGTTGAAGACTGCTGAAGAAAGAATAGATCAGCTTCATCCATCGATCATAGCTAACGGTTACAGGATTGCTTCTCAAAAAGCATCTGAAATACTTGATGATTTGAAGCATGATATAGATCTAGAGGATGAAGAAAACTTGAAGAATATCGCTTCTACGGCGATGACTGGTAAAAACGTTGAGATCAACAAGGAAAAATTAGCCGACATAACAGTCGACGCGGTCAAACACATCACAGACGAAACCAACGGTGGATACATTGCAGATATAGATAACATAAAGATAGAGAAAAAAGCCGGAGCTAGCGTTGACAACACAGAACTTATCGAGGGGATGATTCTTGATAAAGAAAGACTCCATGATAGCATGCCTAAAGAGATCAAAGATGCAAAGATAGCCCTCCTGAATACTGCTTTAGAGATTCAGGAGACAGAGATAGACGCTTCTATAGAGATCACTGACCCAGACCAGCTCGAAAAATTCGTAAACAAAGAAGAAGAGAGTCTGAAAGAGATGGTCGGGATGGTGAAGAACGCCGGAGCTAATGTATTGCTCTGTCAAAAAGGAATAGATGATCTCGCTCAGCATTATCTGGCTAGAGAAGGTATTTTCGCGATAAGAAGAGTGAAAAAGTCCGACATGAAGAAGTTAGCTAGAGCAACAGGAGGAAGCGTTGTCAGCAATCTTAAAGACTTATCTTCTGAGGACCTTGGAAGTGCTAAGAGAGTCCATGAAAAATTGATCTCTGGTTCTCAGATGACTTTCATCGAAGGAACAGAAGAAGCAAAGGCGGTATCTCTACTCTTGAGAGGAGGTACAGAACACGTTGTAGACGAACTAGAACGGGCTATAGAAGACGCTATTAAAGTCGTCTCAGTAGCGATAGAAGATGGTGCAGTACTTCCAGGCGGAGGAGCTACGGAGATAGAACTGTCTAATCGGCTTCAAGATATGTCTGGAAGCGTTGAAGGTAGAGAACAGATAGCATTTGAAGAGTTTGCGGAGTCGCTAACCGTGATTCCAAGAACCATCAGTGAGAATGCAGGACTCGATGGAATAGATGTCTTGATGAATTTGAATACCGCACATGAAAAGGAAGGAAAAGAAACACATGGCGTCAACGTTGAAGACGGTGAAGAACCTGAAGATATGTTAGAGAAAGGTATAATCGAGCCCTATAGAGTCAAAAACCAGGCGATTAAATCAGCTACAGAAGCCGCCAACATGATTTTGAGAATAGATGATGTCATCGCTTCTAAAGGTGGAGGCGGAGATGAAGGCGGCGGACCGCCAGCCGGTGGACCCGGTGGAATGCCCGGAGGAATGGGCGGCGGAATGCCACCAGGGATGTAAGTAAACTCAATAGTGATCTCAGTAAAATACAAAAATAAAAATCCCTTATTTTTCTATTTTAAAAAATAGATTTAGATCGAAAAATTGGAACGCTCTCTATTGTAGCTCAACGGCTCTCTGCCTGTTTTTGCGCTTCTAAAACCTCGTTCCACGCCTCTAGACTTTTCTTTGCTTCCTCTTCTTCAAGTCTTTCTATCGCGTAACCAGCATGAACTATAACGTAATCTCCAATATCCACATCTACTAGCGAGATGTTAGCTTCTCGAGTGACCCCACCAAAATTTACTTCAGCTTGGTCTCCGTCGATATCTTCAATAAGTCCAGGAACAGCGAGACACATTGCAACACTTACCTACAAATACTTATAATATAAACATTTTGGATAGCGTATGGAAGTTTTCATCGATAGGTGTACTGATTACGATGCGGTCAAAGATGTTATCGAAGAAGCTTTTACTTCCCTTGGTGGACTAGATACTTTCGTGAAAGATGGAGAGAAGATATTGGTAAAACCAAACCTCCTTCAAGCAAGCGAACCTGGAAAAAATGTGATCACTCACCCAAACTTTGTCAAAGCAGTCATCCAAGTACTGGAGAAAAAAAATATAGATATCATAGTTGGAGACAGCCCAGGAGGAAGGATGTCTAAAGGGAAGCTTGAAAAAATCTATGAAAAATCAGAATATCTCAAACTAGAAAAAGAGACAAGAGCAAAGTTAAACTATAATACTAACAGTAAAAAGATATCCTTTGACGGAAGGATAAAAAAATCCTTTGAATTATTAGAGTTGAGCCAAGAAGTGGACGGTATAATAAATCTTCCAAAATTGAAAACTCATTCTCTCACTGTTTTCACAGGTGCAGTCAAAAATTCTTACGGTTTAATCCATGGTTTGAATAAAGCGGCTTACCATGGTCAGTTCAAAAAATTGAACGATTTTGGAAAACTTCTGTTAGATATAAGTGATGCAGTAAGTCCTAGGCTATCTTTGATGGACGGCATTTGGGCTATGGAAAACGACGGTCCTGCTGGAGGTGACCCTGTTAAAGTGGAGTGTGTCATCGCTTCCAAAGATCCTGTACTATGTGACCATGCGGCCTGTAAAGTTGTGAGTATACCAGATAAAAAGGTACCTACCTTATATGAAGCTGATTACGATGAAGAGGATATAGAATACGTCAAAAGACTTCCAAATTCCTTCGAGAAGGAATTCGAATATCCTTCTGGTGGCTCTACCCCATGGTGGGTGCCCGATTATTTTTCAGATATCTTCTCGAACTTTTACCTAGATCGACCTACGTTGAAAAAAGATAGGTGCAACCAATGTTGGGAATGTAAGGAGATATGTCCCGCTGACGCTATAAGAGAAAAAAGCTACGGACCCAAAATAAGCTGGCTCAAGTGTATAAGGTGCTATTGCTGTACTGAAGTATGTCCAGAAGAGGGACTAAAAACCGATTGAAGACATACTGGAAAAAGACTTTTATATATGTGATTATATCTCAAAATATATTTCGTACAATCGGAGAACCAGTGATTGATCATGCAGAAGCTTAGGGTAATGAAGGAAAGTCTTCCATTTCTTTTCCTCTGCGCCGCGGGTGGAGCAGCCGCAGGTTTAGTATTAGGACAGATGGAATATATATTTGAACTCGTCCCGGGTTTGATAGCTCTTGTTCCTGCAATGATAGATATGAGAGGTAATATAGCTTCTACCATGGGATCTAGATTGGGGTCGGCTCATCATCTAGGCCTGATTGATAAAGGGTGGAAATCATCTATTGTGAATGAAAATATCAAAGCAACTGTCACACTCAGTCTTTTTGTCGCTGCGTTCTTACCACTGATATTCTGGGCAACGAGTCTCTTGCCCTTCGTAGAAAGTTTAGCGAGTTTCAGAGCATTAGTCGCGATATATCTCATAGCTATTACGACAGGCCTTACCACTGGTTTCTTACTCTCTTTCATTTCTTATTTTGCAGTAATCCTTTCTATCAAATATGATCTTGATCCAGATAAT
>Ga0207421_10003828_pt1 | contig 17695 bp, 3 predicted proteins | sample SodLakKL_010_SED_4_FD_187542 | JGI IMG/M metagenome (GOLD analysis project Ga0207421, IMG submission 187542) | Alkaline sediment microbial communities from Lake Tanatar, Kulunda Steppe, Russia - 8KL_010_SED (SPAdes) (version 2) | ecosystem: Environmental > Aquatic > Non-marine Saline and... | reverse complement strand
TTTTTGTTCCCTGCCGTTTTCTTCGAAAACGGCAGGATTTCTCCCGGAATATTGTTGGCCGGGACAAAAGATTTTTTGAATAAATAATTCTTTCTTAATAATTATTTTATTAATTTTTACCAAATCTCGAATGAAATCAAAACAAAAAATCAAAGGTTTTTTGTTTTGATTTCATTCGAGATCTCCGCGTTTTTTGAAGCAAAATGCGAAGATGTTCTTGTTCTAGTGGCACCTAATAAACTTTTTATTAATTTTAAGAAACTTGAACAGAAAAAAGAGCGCTAAAATATTTTTCTTCCCCAAAATGATCTGGAACGAAAAAAAAAAATTAAAATAGATTGGGACAAAAACTCTCATGAGGGATTGGTACGTGCGAATGTCAAGCCTAGGGAAACTCGTTTCCTAAAGCATATTTTTTATAAAAATATTATTTAATTGAATATAGATATTGAATTATGATGAATGATCCTTTTTTGTAGAATAAAGTGTCGTTATCACAAAAACTTTTCGAGTTTTTTTGATAACGATATAAAATATATTAATATTTCATTTTATTTTTTATAAAAAATAAGTAAGAACGAATCTATTTATAAATAGATCCGTTATATCTGATAATAACAATCTAATAATAACAATTTAATAATAAAAATTTAATAAAAAATATTTTTTTTAATATTATTATATCTAATATATTATATTATATCTAATATTATTATATCTAATAATATTAATTACCAAAATTAATACATCCATAAATGTTCTGGATAAATATATTTAAATCAAACTCGCCGTTTTCTACGAAAACGGCGAGTTTCTCCCAGAAAAAAAGTTTCCGGGAGAAACAAAAAATACATATATATATGTGTCGTGCGAAGACCTGTAGGTCTTCGCACAGAACAAATAAAATTTATGCATAATCTAAAAACTCGCCGTTTTCTACAAAAACGGCGAATTTTTCTCCAGAAAAGAATGTTTTCGGGGAAAAAAAGTAATGGCACTTTGTCTCCGAAAAAGTTTAGGTAACTTAGTTCCCATCACATTCTCACAAGAATGGTTCAAGTTTTGTAAGAACAACGCACTAGGCCTTCGCGACGAATGTAGGCGACGCCCGCAGTCGACGCGACGCCCTACGGGCTAGCAAAGGCCTAGTAGTGGCGTCGGATCTCGAATAAAATCTTTGATTTTATTCTATATAGGTATTGGCTTTATAAAATTCGACAACATCTTTTCTTTAATTGATGGATTAGAAGTTTAGAAAACGTTGAATAAGTTTTAAACGTTCAAATTCGTTTAAGTTGGAATGAAGTCCTTGTTTACAAATATAGAAAACATAATAATCAAATACTTCCCGGTTCTGTTCATAAATATTAAATGCTTTTATAAAAGAATCATAAATAAAATGAGTATAAATTTCTGTGTAAATAGAGTTTTCAGTTGTAGTTTGCTTTGACACCGGCAAATCTTGTATAAAGTTTGTTTTGACTGAAGATGCGTGTTTTGAGGTAGAAGAAGTTAATGAATTAATTCCAATTGTTCCAAGAACTCCCCCTGATTCTAAACTTCCAACCCAACGACGATTACGCGGATTATAATGTTGGTCTGCATCAGGAAAATCTAATAAAATATCACGGGCTTCTTTTTCACCAAATGCACCGCCAGCTACAAAAGTATAACGCCAATCAATATCACTTAAAAAAGTTGTTTCAGAGTTGTGTTCAGGTAATTGACCTGTCCACCACTGATTTGTTAAATAGTTACTATGACGTGTTAAGATTCGATTTCGAACAAACCAGTTTGATATTGAGGTTTTCTGTAAACGAGATGCACTTATATTCCCAATCATTAATGAAGCATTTGAAAAACCAGATAGACGATTTTCAATCAGTTCTGAACGAAAAGATTCTTTTACAGGAACGTGATAAAGTCGTTTAACCAATCTTTGTTGTTGGTGAATATTGATTTTTGCAAGAATTCCACCCCCAACATTTTGATCATTATTTTGATAATAAAAAAGACTTCTCTTTAAATTTTCATAACGTTTAGCTGGTAATAAAATGCTTGAAATAGGAGGTGAAGAAGGTTCTAATAATGAAGAATAATTATTTAAGTTAAATAAACTAGGAAGAAGTAAATTTTTTTTATAAAGAAAACGTTTTTGTACAAAGGATAAAATAAGAGAAGAAATTGATTCATTAAGAATAGGCATTAAAGAAATACGACGCTTGATTCGAGTAGAATTGTTTTTTTGTGCCGAATTGTGCAGCATATTTTTTGAAGGTGTGTTTGTAACGTTCAATGAATCGTTTTTCATAAGATTAATGTCAGATGATATAATAGGTTCAAGTCTAGAATTTTTAGAAAAAAGAAGGAATTCTCCTATTTTGCTTGAAATTAAAAAAGAAATATTCTTTTTAAATATATGCGGGGAGCCATAAAGACTTAAATGTGATGAATTGACAAAGATATTTTGCGTCGAAAAATCAGACAAGTATTTTAATTCATTTTTTATACAAAGGTCAAAATGAGATGGCTCAATATTATTATCCTGTGAACTAAGTTCGTTTTTGATTTTTAATTGAATTGGACTTTTTTGATCTATTAAAAGTGTTTGCGGAGCAAACAAGTGAAGACTAACGTTAAAATAAGATGAGGCTTTAGTAGCTACTTGAGATAAAATTTGACTTGTTTTAGGATAATTTAAAGAAGAATGGTCGGGAGAAAAACTCGAAGAGTTTTTGGTTAATTCTTCTCGAATTGAAGTTTTATTTGGTGTTGCTCGAAGCGCTGTCGGGTTTTGCATAAATTTCTTTGAAGAGGCTTCTAATGAAAGAGGAACTGAAGATTGTCTTGAACTGAAATTGTTTGGAAAAGATGAATTTAAATTCTTTTCGTTATTAAACGATTGAGTTGAATTTTTAATTAAATTAGGCTTAAAAAGATGATTTGAAAACGAAGAAAAAAGAGAAGATATTCTTTTTGAATAAGGTAAAATATTCTCCGATGAATAAATTTTAAGAGCCGATTTTGATAATCGAGCTAATAAAGTATGAGTATCTATATCAATAGAACTTAAACTAAAATCTAACGAACCCCCTCCTTTTTTACCAATGGCTGATTGACCAATAAAGGAAGAACTATGAGAAGATTCAAATGCTCGAGAAGAAGGAATATTAAGTATTCCTAAGCGAGAAATTTCCCATGCATGACTTTTTGAAGAAAAACCAAAATGGATTGTTTCATCTAGTCGACCAGGTCGTCTTAAAGCAGGATCTAATACAAAAGGAATATGTGTTGTAGCAAAAACTACGAAACCTCGATTTCCTTTAACACTATCAATGATTACTAATAAATCCGTAATCATATCTAATTTAACAGATAAAGAAGAAATAGCCATATCTGCTAATAAAGCCACTTTAGAACGGATTGAATAACCAGGCCCTGTTTTTTGAGAATCTTGAGAACTCATATTATCTCCTTGAGAAACCCCACTTGTTTTACCAGTCCATGGTAAATCAGAAACCTTTTTCTTTGTTTTAAATTTTTTATCTTCTTTAAGAGTAAGAACACTAAATGGAGATGTAGCAGGTGGCGATAAGAGTTCCACAGAAGAGCGATTTAAACGTGATTTTAAGACTTTTGTCATTCCTTTTTTCTTTTGTTCTCCATTTAAAATTTCAGTATATGGTATTTTTGGAGAAACTGTTTTTTGGCGAGAAAGTGAAGCTTTACCTATTTTAGAACTTGTGGAAGTTCTACCTTTGAAAAATTCGAAACAAAAATGATTTGTTGGAATTGACAAAGAGAAATCACCTTTATAAGGTTTTTTATAATGTGACATAACATGTTTACTTAATTGATACAGGACTTGATTTTTCTCATGAACTTCAGCATTTTGTTCACCTTCTGGTGTATCATCTGAGATTAGAAAAGGTCTTCTTTCACCAATTGCATGAATATCTTCAATTAAAAAGAAACAAGGCGTTTGTAACGATAACGAATCAAAAACGTCACGTAATAATTTAATTCCAACAGCCACGCCTCGATAAACCAATGCATATCGATAAGCATTATCAGTAATCATTTTTAATTCAGTTTCTCCTGCAATTGCTTGAACCAATAAAGTTTTTTCGAGAGAAAGAGGTGAATCGTTTCCTGATGTAGAGTTTTCTCTTTTTCTTGGCTTTTGACTTGAGTTTCCTATAATTAAAATATTTTTTGAAATTTGTTTAGTTAATATACCTGCAAAAATTTGACATACTAAAGAGCCTAACGGGGAAATGGAACGAAGTTGCTGAGAAGAGTCTTTGTTTTTTAATAAATTTGATAATGCACGTGGTGGATGCAAATCTATAAATAATTCTGTATCTTTCGATTTTATAGCATAACTTAAAAATTGTTGAGAACCCCATTGATGTAAACGATTCTCCTGTTTTTGAGAACGTGGTTGTAACGGAATACCCAAGAAAGAAGAAGATAAACTTTTAATACTTGCTGTAGGTTTAAAAGATGAAACATTAAAAACAGTCTTTTGATCGGACCCACCCATTTTTTGAGTATAAATTTGATCTTTAAAACGTCTTATAGATGAAAGAGATGTCTTTTTCGAATACATAATATTTTTTTGAAAGGTTAATTTTTTTTCAATGGAAAATAATGTCCCAGCCGCCGTTTTCGGAGAAAACGGCGAGCCTTTTCCCGGGAAAAGGTAAGCTTTGTTTTTGGGAGAATATTTCCCGTTTTCAAAAGAAACGGGGTCTGCTATTTCTAAAGAAGCGTTTTCTAAAAGTTTCATCTGCTCTTCTTTTAACGAGGTTAATTCAGAAATGTTGATATTTGAATCTTCTGCAGTTTGTGTCAAGAAGTCACCCCAAATATCCCAAAATACAATACCTTTTCTTTGTCGAACAAGTAAATCAGTATCAGGTTGATAGAATTGAAAAACTAAAATTTCATAAAGATGATACATTCGACGTCTTAAAAAAGTGCTTGCTAAACTTAAAAAAGTTATTTGAGAGAGAAAACCAGAACTCCAGATACCATTTTTCATGTTCATACTAGAATTTGTAAGACTTCTAAAAACTGTAGATTCAAAAATTAACTGTGATCCTGGAAGTAGAGCAGAAACACTATAAATTGTACGTGTTAATTTATTAAAAGGAGAACCTACTATCTGCGTATCTAAATTTTCGGGTAATGTATTTGTTATATCAGAAGCCCATTCGACTAAAAATAAATACGCAACCCAATCAACTATTAGAACACCTGGTTTCTCAAAAAACATATAAATTGAACGAAGTCCATTTTCTAATTTTGCACGCTGGCCTAATAGGGTTGAAAAGTTTTGGGACACTTGAACTGAACAACCAAGTATTTGTTTTAATCCGAATAGACTATATAACACAATTTTATTGTTAAATAATGAAATCAATTTATCATATCGAAGAAAATCTTCGATTTTCTTCGAGATCTCCGCGTTTCCGAAGAAAACGCGGATATTGTTGTTCATTTCCGTTAGAGGCATCTTCGTTAACGTTTCTCTGTTTTCATCAACCGAATTAAATGTAGATTTAGGGGTTATAGAAAGCGATTTTTTACGTAGCTCTTTAGTTGTTAATCTTAACAACCACTTATTAACAAAAACAATAGGTTTTTTAAGAGAAAAGTTTAACAAAGAATAAAAACCAATTATTGATGAAGACATATTAAAACCCATATCCGCGTTTTCGAAGAAAACGCGGGGATCTCGAAGAAAATCGAAGATTTTCTTCGATATAGATTTATTTTGTAATGCATCTCTCGAGGAAATGGAAACTTCATTTTCGCGAGACCCACCGTTTCCTTTAGAAACGGTGGGTGGGAATCCAAATGGTTTTTCGATTAGTAAAAAACGAAGATTAAATGTGCTAATTAATTGACGAGATCCTTTTGTTCCGGAAACAAAGTTTACGGGAGAAACCCCGCCGTTTTCTCCGAAAACGGCGACATTTGTTAATGGCTCCTCTCCAATTGTTTTAGAAGACTGCTCAGAAAATGATTGTTTTAATGGTGTTTTTAAAAATGATTGTAGTAAACCATTTTGTGGTAGTGAACTAGAGGACGAAAGTAAATTTTGCTCTAAAGGTGCTGCATAAAACAAATAAACAAAAGAATCATTACGTTTATTTAAATCAAAAACTTTATCTTGTAAAAAGCGATCCATATAAGAACGTTTTTGACCAATATTCTCTTTCGGAAACTTTGTGTCCGCTGCCTTCGGCCTCCCCGTTTTTAAAGAAAACGGGGTCTGTTTTTTTGGACTGTAATTATCAGCAAGAAAGAAAGGATCTAGTATATTTAAAAATTGTTTATTTATTCTAGAATCTACTAGGTTTTGTTGACTAAAGTTAGGTTCTTTTGTGTTTCTCGAAGATGCTTTAAGCGGAGAATCCGACGTTTTTGAAACAAAGATCTGAGGGACAAATTTGTTTTTATTAAAGGAAAGATTTGAACCAAAATTAGCGGAAGAAAATTGACGATGTAAATTTGCTGTTTCCGGGACAAAAGGAGTTTTTGTATTAAGATTTAATGATTTATTACTATACGCATCTGTGGTAAAAAAAGGTTTATATAGAAAAGAAGGGGTTAAACGTTCGAATAAAGTAAAAACTTTATTTAAACCAATAAAAGTAAATTTTAATAAACCACGTATTTGCGAAATACTTAAAAGTGTTATTAAACTACAAAAATGGAAAAGTAATGTATTAATTTGTAAAAGAGACTCATTAGATTGTTGATTAATTGTCGATGAATAAATATAACTATTGTTGTTTGAACTGACTAAATTTTTATGAGTATTTTTAGTAGAAGTACTTGAAGAACAGTTTTGTCCAAATAAATTTTGAATTGAAGAACGCGACAAAAACTGTTCGCGTTTCTTATTATTAATTGAATTTGAAATAGATGATCCTAATCCATTCATAGTTGTAGGGTTAAATTGAAGCCACCAATAACTTGTCTTTCCACTTATGAAAGGATAAGCGTTAGAAGTTCCTATGGATGAATTCTTTAAACGATTATGACGTATTTTAAATTGATTCGAATAATATCCGACGGCCGAAGAGCTAGTAAAATCTTTGATTTTATTCGAGACTTCCGCGTTTTCTTCGAAAACGCGTACATAGTTTTCATTAGGACTTCTACAAAAGTCGTTTTCGTTTGGAACCAGCTGTTGGGCTTTGCCCCTATTTAGAAAATTATTTTGTTTATTATGAACAAAACTTAAACTATATAATTTCTCGTTTTGTATACGTATTTTTCTTAAGCTTTTAAGAAGCATCGCATCTGTTAAAGAACCACGATCTTGCAACATAAAATAGGGTGTATCATTTAGAAAAGATTGAATCTTTGTTTTTAAATTGTTATAAAGTTTTTTTGTCTTGTTTTCTTTTGTTTGTTGACGCAATTTTTCTGTTGTCCAGAGTTGTTTACGTTTATTATAAAAATGAGAATTTAAATTATTGGTACTAGGTGGATAACCACTAGCACCTGAAATTACTAGATTACTATTTCCTTTTGAGAGAGCCCAATATAAACGTAAACGTGATAAAGCATCATATCTTAAGGTTGGACGTTTTAACAAATTAATCCCTTTCATTTTGGAAGTTCTATTATAAGGTGTAAATTGAACAATAATACGTGAAGGACGTACTTTGGCATTTCCATTCAATGTTAAATTTTCACGTATTTGTGAAACAAATTGTCGAATACGTTGTTCAGAAATTTGATTGTATTCAGCTAAATAATGCGATGTTTTGTAATACGAATTAATCTTCTTTTTAGAAAAAAGAGTCGGTGGAGATAATTTGGATTTTCCTAGCTGATTATTACTAATTTCAAAAAAAGAACTCGTTTGCGATAACTGTCGCGATGATTCTTTCATGTCTCTTAGAGATGTTTTTATTCTACTTAAATAAGGTTTTAAATTTGAGCGTAGCCAATATGATTTCCAAAAAGCCGTTTTTAATTCTCCCATAACAGAAGAGGATATATCAAGAGATGCATTACCAGCATGATAAGGAAAAACGTTTCTCATAGACAAATAACGAGAGTTTAAGAGATTTTGCTCTGTCGCGGAAACTGCGTTTCTGGGAGGCCCTCCGTTTTCAAAGAAAACGGGGTCTAAAGATTTTTTGCCTTCGTGTTTGCTTAAGTTGTTAAATGCAAAAAATGATTTACTGTAATGTCTATCTTTTAAGAACTGTGAATAAAATCTATAACGTAGCCATAAAGGTCTCGGATAAAAACGCATACGTTTTTTTCTTCTTCGTGTTTCTTTTTTTAATTTTGTTATACGACGTTTTTTTTGTGTAGATTTGCGTTTTGTTAAAATATCTCCATTAGGTTCATTCATATTTTTTGAATTTAAATCATCTTTTCTTTTTTTGACAACATTTATATTCATAAATAATCTATTATTAACTAATAGACGAGGTGAGGCTATTCTTGCTTCTACTTCTTTCATTTTCTTTTGTTCGAAGCCCTCTCGGGCTTCCCATATAGGCAAGTTAAATTTTTTTAATAATATCTTTTGTTCCGAAAATTTTGTTTGCGGGTTTTGTATTTTTTCTCTCTTTGTTTTTTCCATTATTAATAGATTTGTTGTAAAATTATTTGTGCGAAGCCCATCGAGGCTTTGAACAACAGCTTCAGAGTTTTGTTTTTGAAGTAATGATTTTGACATTAAATTTATAGTGATTTTTTGTTTCAATTTACTGGATGAATCGAATATAGAGTTCATTCTTTTTTTGTTTGTTGCGTTAAGCGCTTCTAATGAATTTGATTTAGAAGGTAATCTTTCTTTTAAATTACTCGTTTTTTTGATTGAGAAATATGTACGTAATAACTTTGCTTTTTTATCACTTTGGTATTTCTTAGAAAACTTAAATGGTAATTCATAAGTTAAAAAAACTTTTTTTGTAGGCTGGTGCGGAAACGGATTTTCCGCCAGACCCCACGTTTTTTTTGAAAACGTGGGGTTAGATTTGTTTTTTTCATATCCGAGGGCCGAAGGCATAGTAAAATCTTTGATTTTATTCGAGACCTCCGCGTTTTTTTCGAAAACGCGGAGGTATTGAGTCGTTTTTTTTACATTTTTATCGATTATTCGTGGAATATTTAAAATAAAAAATGGTGTTTTCTTTTGTTCTGGAAACTTTGTTTCCGGAACAAAACTCGTCGTTTTCTTAGAAAACGACGAGTTTTCTGTGTTTTCAGCTAAATAATCCCTTTTAATCTGTCGCGGGAAATTCGTTTTCGCGAGACCCCCCATTTTCTTTGAAAACGGGGGCTGAAAAAGACTATTTTTCGTATAAGGTTCTGTATTAATGGGTTTTAAATGAGTATTTATTCTATTTAAAATAAGAAAATCTTTAAGTGCATATGAAGTATATTGACTCAAATAATTTTTGATTTGTTCTGCAAAAAGCATTTGTGGTAAGAATAATTTTTGTATTACTGATGCGTTTTTCGAAAAAAAACTCGCACTAGGGGAAACGGATTTTCCTCTAGCCTCCCCGCTTTCTTCGAGAACGAGATCTGTTTTTTCCGGAAACGTGCTTTTCGGGAAAAAAGGGAACTGTAAATTTTTATTTGTCCCGGAAACTTTGTTTCCGGGAGAAATCTCGCCGTTTTCGTAGAAAACGGCGCCATTTGAAAATCCATTTTTGTTAGGAGTCCAGTAACTATTGTTTTGATCCTGATATATTAACGGTCGTTGTTCTATATTTGATTGAATAATTTTTTTGAGATAAATATTATTAAAATTGGAATCTTTATCAGAAAAACTCAAAGAGTTTTTTAAAGTATGGTCTCCCGGAAAAGCATTTTCCGGGAGACCAGTAGCTGTTTTCTCTGCAAACGACGACTTTTTATAAGAATATTTTTCAATAGTATTTAATTCATTTGAATCAAACAATGCTCGCGTTTTCGAAGAAAGCGTGGAAGTATCGCATAAAATCGAAGATTTTATTCGAGATGTATTTTTTTTATTTGACGGCATAATTTTGGCAGGATAGGCTATGTGATTTGACATTAAAAGAGGATGTTTAAATTGAATTAAAGAGCTTGTTTCGTCGTAAGTGCCTTCCGTTAATTTTGAATTATTGCCAAGACCTGTCGAGCCAAGCCCTGTTGGTCTTGGCTCGGAATCTAAAGGAAAAGCTATATTCTTGAGATTATTAGCTAAGTCAACTAATATTAATTTATATAATTTTTCTTTAGATAATTGAGAGAAAATATCATTTCGAATAAAACCTTCGATTTTATTTGAGACTTCCGCGTTTTCTTCGAAAACGCGGACATTTAAATTTTCTTCCGCAAAGGCAATTTTCTTTAAAATAATATCTAAACTATTCGCTTGGGTTGGTATTCCAAATGCAGATTCAAATGCTCCAGAAGAATCGTTTATGGTTTTCTTTTTTTCTAAATTAGAAGCCTTAGCCAATTCTAAATTCTTATAACCAAATAATTGATTTGAGTAGTAAGAAAAAAGTTTATTAACTAAAGAAGAATTAATATGTGAAGAGAAATTACTATGTGAATTTGAAACTTGTTGCGGAAACAAAGTTTCCGCAACACCCCCCGTTTTCTCTGAAGACGGGGGGTGTTTTTCGTTTTTGAATTGACTAAAGATTGTTTTATAAACCATATACTTGTCTAAAAGCGTAGAGGCTCTTATAAAACAAGTAACAGGATTCTTTTTATTAAAATAGGTATTTAGGTAAGTTAAACTGCGTTGGTTCAACGAATTAAATCGACTTTCTTCAAAGTTTTTAAATTCTTCTTGTGAAGATTTTAATCTAGGAAGAAACACTTGTTCGCTAATTATATTTCTTAATGAAGAGTATATTCTAGGATTTTTAAAATTTGACAAACGACAGTTTTTCGACGAAAAACTGTCGTCATTCCAAAAACTCGAAGAGTTTTTGTTATAAGGTATCTGCGACAAGGTAGTTTTTCTAAACTCAATCGCCGTGCGAAGCGCTAACGGCTTTGGTAGAACACCTTCTAAATTCGAATCATACAAGTAACTAACAGGTACATTTAAATTTATTTTTAAAGGTTCAATTGTATTAATATCTTCTAATGAATTGTCAAATTTCCCATCCCAAGTGTTTGTGGAAAAAAAAGATTTTGATAAAAGTACTCTATTAAAAAATGAAGTCAAATAAAAACCTGTATTAGATTTTAATTGTTCTGTTCTTACATCTTTATAAAACAAAGAATTTTTAGGGGGGAAATTAGACGAAGCTAATCCTGTTTTAGTTTTAGTTAAAGATTCATACGGCTGTCGCGCGGAGAACTGTAGATCTTCGCGCGAACTTAAATTTTGGTTTTTTATTGCGTTAAAATCTCGCAAAAAAAGAGAATCATCTTTTTGTCTAGGTTTGGGTAAAGTATCTTCTAGACATTGTAAATAATATAAGCAATATTTATAAGAATTTGATATAGATTGTTTGTTCAATTTTAAATGAAAATCAGTTTCTGCATTAAGGGAAGAGGATGGCACAAGAGACATTTTTACAAAGTAGTCTGATGTAAGAAGGCTTTCATCTTTTTCACTATAAGTGCTTTCTTTTTTAACAAAAGGGATTAAAAAAGTTTCTTTTGGTTCCAAAAGATTTGATTTTAATAAATCGGATTTATTAAACGATTTTGTTAAATTCTTTTTTCTTTGATAACAGAAAAAAGAATCAGTTAAGTTTTTATTTCTATTTCTCCCGGAAACTTTGTTTCCGGGAGAAATGTCGCCGTTTTCGTAGAAAACGGCGACATTTGAATTTTTATCTTTTGTTATAAGAGGCATATGTGATTCCAAAAAGTTAGCGGAGTCATTCAATTTATTTTTTTCATTCCTATAAGAATTTGACCCTTGAGTATTGTTAAAGAAAGAAATGCTTTTTTCTTCTGTAGATTGAGGATTAAACGATAAAGTAGCTGAAGAAACAAAACCTACAAAGGGTAATAGCCAATAACATAAAAATGATTTTCTATAAGGGAAAAAACTTTCTGCATTGCGATTAATAGAAATTGCCCCTGTTTCCATTTTAGCATCTACTCTTAGACCAGGAAATTTTTTTTTTTTCTCTTTGCGAAACTCTTTATTTAATATTTGCTCTCGCAGAAACTTCGTTTCATCGACACCCCCCGTTTTTTTTGAAAGCGGGGGGTGTTCTTCAAACGCAATAGACTGATTTAAACTTTTTCGTTTATTTAGAAGAGTCCACATTAAAGATGTTACTGGTTTGGTTGTTTTCGGTAAAGTTAAATTTTCTTTAATAGAGTTTTTAAAAGGGTGTGAAACTTTTTGTCCTATTTCACCAGATATCAATAAATGTTTTTTATTTAATTTAGTATGAGCAGAAAGTTGTACTTGTCTACGACAAAGAATGTAATAATAATAATGTGCTGTCGTTCTTTGCACACTTTTTTGTATTTCTCTTGGATTTTTCTTACGAGATTCAATGTCCCATTCATTATTATTTAATGGCAAACTTCTTATGATAAAGTGTTTCTGTTTTATTAGAGGTTCATGCAGTGAACTTATCTTTGGTTGTACTTTGCTGCATTTGTTAAATATTCTTGAATATTCAACTTGATTTTTGCTTTTATATTTTCTACTATTCGTCATTTTTAAGATAAACTATAAAGACAAGAATACTTTCATAATTTAAAGAATTTTACTACAAACTTGTTTCTTGACTAACAAAACATAGACGTTTTGTTTCCCTTGAAATAAGGAGCGTCGCGTGAACGAGGTTTCTGCGACAATCTCGTTTTCCACGCTAGCCCTTCGGGCGTCGCGAAGGCCTAGTTAGTAAAACGGGAGTCTCAATAAAACAACGAAGTTGTTTTATTGACAGGAGAAAACTTAAAGTTTTCTCCGAAAAGAAAAAATTTGGAACTAACACTTTTTCGACGAAAAAGTTTCGAAAACTTCGTCTACGTCACGTTCTTACAAAAACTCTTATAGTTTTTGATTTTTTCTTTTCAAGACATATTTAATAGTAATTTTTAACTCTTATACATAGTAGATATTATATCTACTCAATTTAATTGATCGTTTAAATGTCTCAAAGATTGTAAAAGTTCTTTTATTAGACTGAGTATTTGTGTTGAAATAAATTCTTTTCTATTTATGAAAAGATTATTAGAGGGTTTATACAATAAACCTTATTGTAATAGTTTACTTTTTGATAAACAGGTCCTCCAATAAAAAAAATAACAACGATGATTTAACAATATTGAATAATATGCGTAGATTTTATTAGAGACTTCTGTGTTTCTCTTGAGAAAACGTGGAGATAATGAAAGTTTTAATTCTATTGAAATAGAACATACCCTTTTTACTTAAAACGTAAAAAAAGGATTTTTAAACAAATGTATTGACTTATTTATTAACATAAGCTTTAGGAAACGAAGTTTCCCTAGGCCTTCGCTAGCCCGTAGGGCGTCGCGTCGCACGTGCGAAGCCCTAGAGAATTAAGCCCAACAACTAAAAATATCAATTTTTAATAAAAAAACAAAAACTCGAAGAGTTTTTGTCCCTCGCCATGTTTCTCCCGTCAATAAAACAACTTCGTTGTTTTATTGAGACTCCCGTTTTACGAACTAGGGCCTTCGCGACTCCCGTGGACGACGCGAGGCCCTAGTTCGTAAAACGGGACCGTTGCGGAAACTTTGTTTCTGCAACACCCCTGCTTTCAGAGAAGACAGGGGGTGTTCTGTGTTTCCAGTTGCCGTTTTAGGATTAAAAGTTTTCTCCTCTTTTTTAATAAATAATTTTTAAAACATGTATAGAATTTAAAAATAAAAATGACACTTTATTCTATGAAAAAGTGTCGTTATCACAAAAACTCTAAGAGTTTTTGTGATAAAGTAAATTTCTTTATAAAATTTCTTTAGCTGAATATATCTTAACATTTTTATTTAAATATATATATTTATATTGTAAGTATGGTCTTTAAAGATTTGATTCCTTGAACGACACTTTTTTATAGAAAATATTTTTGAATATTATAGATAAAATTGAATTGACTAAACTCGCCGTTTTCTACGAAAACGGCGAATTTCTCCCGGAAACTTTGTTTCTACCGGAAATAAAGTTTCCGGGAGAAAGAGAAAAACAAAAACCCAAACAGTTTTTGCCCGCGCCGTTTTCGTAGAAAACGGCGCCTTGTCTCCCGAAGACTTGGTCTCCGGGAGACAGGGTTTTATAAACGTTCTCACAAAAACCATAGAGTTTTTGTGAGAACGTACGACGCGACGTCCGTAGGCGACGCGACGCCCTACGGGCTAGCGAAGGCCTAGTAGGAGCTAGCAAAGGACTAGAGAAACGAAGTTTCCATAACATTTTTTTTTTTTTAAAGTAGGCTAAGTTATAAAAACAATGTCCGCGAAAATCGAAGATTTTCGCGGATATGTCGAATAAAATCTAGCGTAGGCCTACCAGTTTTATTCGATACTTCCGCGTTTTTAGAAAAACTCTTCGAGTTTTTGTGAGAAAGTCTTTCAAAAAAATCTTGTCTCTCGGAAACTTTATTTTCGGGACAGAAGGTGCCGTTTTCTACGAAAACGACGCCTTTTCCTAACACGGCGGAAACTGTTCTTTCTGACGCCAGTCTTATAGACTGGCGTCAGAAAGAAAAATTAGATTTGTGTTTCTCCTGTCAATAAAACAACTTCGTTGTTTTATTGAGACGCCCGTTTTCGACGGCGGAAGACCTAATCCGTAAAACGGGACTGGAAACTTTGCCTACAGGCTAGAGACTTCGTTTTTTACGAAGACAGAGACTCTTTTCAAACCCTGTGTCTGTGACTAAAGATTTATGGAAGTATAGGTCAAGAATAAGCTTACATTTTCGTAGTAAAAAAAAATCTGTAGGGATTGTATCCCTGTATTTATTTACTTTAGTTTCTTTCTAAATAACGTTTTCGAAGATCTAGAAATTTTTTAGCTTTCTCTTGCAGGTCATTATCATTAATAGCTGGAATTGTTCAAGTCCTAAATCTTTTAACGTTATAAATGTAGGGAATCTATTAGCTTTCAGACGATATTCAACTGTTCACAAAAGGATTTTTAAAGCTCTACTTGCGTTAGGAGCACTGTCGTACCAAACACTATTAATAATAACAGGAAAAATCCTCTTTTATACGAAGTTCTAGCTTCCATGCTATTTTCGCTATACAATTTACGTGGAAGCATTTTAGAAATGCTTTTGTTTAAAAAAATAGCTTTTACCTTTTGGTTAATAGCCGCGATTCGTATATTATACACACTTAGTCTATGGTGGTAAATAGCGTCAGCTACAACGTCCATTTCGCGTTTTAGGCGTTAAGCTTTTAGAAGCTCATCTAAATACTCAATCACTGAATATTCAAACTCAGGTCCGGATTTTTGCGTGTCTCTAACCATGCGTAAATATTTTCTGTTTACGCACGAAGTGTTCTTTTTTATTAAGATAATATTGCATTTTTCTTAAATCACTTTGGTGATGCTACATTCTTTGAAGTAGTCTGGCATTACATGTTTCACCTACGTAGAAATTGCCTGGCCCTTTATGTCTTACTCCATAAAGACAGCTTTCACCTGGCTTCGTAGGTAGATTAAGGTAAGGAAGCAGCACTACCTTTTTTTTACATTGATAAAAGGACCAAGGTTCTCTTCGGGGAATAAATACAGGATTAATAATATGCCCTTCTTCAGTAAAAAACACATCTTATCGCGTCTTTTTTATTAACGGTATTGATACTTATGGAACTTGCTAGATTAATTAGGCGTCTTTCTTCCTCTAGTCGCATAATTCTATTTGATAAGTTCTTTTCGATGTCAAATTGAAAAGCATAGATTTGAGTTTCAACTACTTGATTGAAAGCTTCTTTAAATTTATAACGACAACTTAGTCCACTTGGGATTTTAGGCAGTCGAATTTCCAGTTTAACATAATTGCTTTGTCCAAGTAAATTTGATGGCTTGTTGTAAAATAGAAAGCGTATAACCCAGAAGCTCGCGCTGGCCTTGTGATTTTTGCGTTTGGAAAAATAGTTTTAAGATTTGGAGGAAATACATTACCCGAAAACCCTCTTAAAATAGTTTATTTGAGGGTTTTCGGGTAATGTATTTTATTATTATTATTTAGCATTAATATTTAATATATTAAATTGTTTCTAAGACTCAATAGTTTCAGCTTTCGCTAAAACGTCACTCATATCACCTACAAGGTAAAAAGCGGCTTCTGGTAAAGAATCTAATTCTCCCGATAAAATTCTATTGAACGAGTCAATCGATTCTGACAGGGTTACATACTTTCCTGGTGAGCCAGTAAAAACCTCCGCTACAAAGAACGGTTGACTTAAGAATCGTTCAATTCGACGAGCTCGAGCTACTGTTAATCTATCGTCTTCACTTAATTCGTCTAACCCCAAGATGGCAATAATATCTTGCAGTTCTTTATAACGTTGTAATGTTTCTTTAACATTACCAGCTGTAGCATAATGTTTTTCTCCCACAATCCATGGCTGTAACATTGTTGATGTTGAATCTAAAGGATCTACAGCTGGATAAATACCTTTAGAAGCTAAGCCTCGTGAAAGTACAGTACATGCATCTAAATGTGTAAAAGTAGTCGCACTAGCAGGGTCTGTTAAATCATCCGCAGGTACGTAAACGGCTTGAATACTTGTAATACTACCATCTTTTGTACTAGTAATACGTTCTTGTAACGTACCCATTTCTGTAGCAAGAGTTGGTTGGTAACCTACAGCTGAAGGCATACGACCTAATAAAGCGGATACTTCTGCACCTGCTTGAACGAAACGGAAAATGTTATCAATAAAGAATAAAACGTCTTGTTTGTTAACATCACGGAAATACTCTGCCATTGTTAATGCTGTTAAAGCTACTCGCATACGTGCCCCAGGCGGTTCATTGTTAAACTAAGGGAGACCATTGGATCCCCTCGTCTTCCGATCTGGGCGTGAGAGTTTCCAACTCACCCAGCTCTTGCAAAAGGTTTGTAAGGCTAGAGGCTAAGGTGTTGCCCTATCCTGTCTTGTTTTGTTGACATGGCATGGACGATGTAGTAATTGAAGATTCGAGTAACTATCTAACCCACTTTTAAACTTCGGTGTAATGTGATCGACTTCCATAATATCGCCTTCATAGAAGGTTTTCTTACAGATAGTACACATACCTCGTTGTCTAAGAAGGAGGTTTTTTAGTCTCGTCGACAAGATACTATATCTAGGTGTTCGAATTGACCAGTATACTTCGTTTCCGTCGAATACTGAAACATCACCTTTTACTTTCACATACTTTTTACTGCTAACCCAGGAAATTTTTGGGAGATAAATAGTTGTCGTATTATTGCTTTTTGACTTTTTCGATCCAACTAGAATCCAATTCGCCTGATACGATCGACCTTGAAACTTATAAGTAGCTCCGCTAGGGAAGTATTTTTCTTTAACTTTCATTCGACCTTGACGTACAGCACGACGGAAAACCCACGCACGAATCTGTTGAAAGATGGTATTATCCACTTTCGAGAACACTTCCTTGCATTCGCAATATTGGAAGTAGTTGGCCCAACCTAATATAACAGGTCGGATCTTACCAATTAGCTGGTATGAACTTACTGCTTTATTATTCTGGATAATAGAC
>Ga0207421_10003827_pt1 | contig 17695 bp, 20 predicted proteins | sample SodLakKL_010_SED_4_FD_187542 | JGI IMG/M metagenome (GOLD analysis project Ga0207421, IMG submission 187542) | Alkaline sediment microbial communities from Lake Tanatar, Kulunda Steppe, Russia - 8KL_010_SED (SPAdes) (version 2) | ecosystem: Environmental > Aquatic > Non-marine Saline and... | reverse complement strand
CCGCGGAAGTATTAAATAACATGACCTTCGTTGAAAGCGGACGATGAATATTTTAGTCATATGTGAGAAGAACAGCGCGGCTTCGAGGATAGCTTATCTACTCTCCAACGGAGACATGGATAGGAATTATTATTTTAAGATACCTCATTATGAGTTCAAAAGGGACGGTGATAAATACGTCGTGACCGGTTTGAGGGGGCATATCGTCGAGTACGATTACCCGGAAGGTTACAACGATTGGGGGAAGGTGGATGAGGAGGACCTCATACAGGTAGAACCTGTGAAGGAGGTCACCGCCTCCAGGATCGTATCTTTATTGGGTAAAAAAGTACAGGATGCGGACCGTATCATCGTGGCAACTGACTTCGACCGGGAAGGAGAGCTGATCGGCCTAGAGGCCGTCAGGATCTTACAGGAGAAGAAGCCCGATATCGATGTGAAGAGAGCCAGGTTCAGTTCGCTATCGAAGCCGGAGATAGAGCAGGCCTTCTCGTCACTGGAAGAAGTGGACGTCAACCTTGCGGAATCGGCTGAATCCCGGCAGGTGATAGACCTGGCCTGGGGTGCTGTGCTCACACGGTTCCTTTCTAAAACATCCGGCCATCTCGGTAAAAATTTTATCTCTGCAGGCAGGGTCCAAAGCCCGACCCTCGCTTTGATAGTGGATAGGGATGAGGAGATAGAGAACTTCGAGCCGGAGCCGTACTGGCTGATCGATGCACTACTTGAGAAGGATATCGAGTTCAAAGCCCGTCATGAAGAGGGAAGGATTTGGGAGACTGAAAAGGCTGAAAGTATTTACGAAAAACTAGAGGATTCAGATTCTGCATCCATCACATCGTTCGAAGAAGAGGAGAAAAAAGTATGGCCTCTCCCCCCTTTCAACACCACCCAGTTCATCTCCGATGCGACCAAACTTGACATGACACCGGCCCAGGCCATGAAGACCGCCGAGGACCTGTACACCGCAGGTTGGATATCATATCCCCGTACCGAAAACACTGTTTACCCCAGAACATTGAACCTGAAAGGTCATTTAGAAAAACTGAAATCTTCAGAGCTGTCCGAAGAGGTGGAAGAGATACTTCAGCAGAAGAAGATCAGAGCCAGTAGAGGCCGGAAGCAGACCACTGACCATCCGCCAATATATCCCATCAAGGCCGCTACCAAAGGCAAGCTCAAGGGAAGAGAATGGAAGATATATGAGTTGATACTTCGTCGCTTCTTAGTTACCGTAGCACCTGCTGGAAAGGCCATAACCAGGGATGTCGAACTTGATATAGACGGTGAAGGCTTCGAGTGCAGCGGTTACGAAGTGATCGAAGAGGGGTGGATGAAGTATTACCCCTATTTCAAACCCCGTGAAAACATCGTACCTCCCTTGGAAGTGGGAGAAACTGTAGATGTGAAGGATATCCTACTCTCAGAGGAGGAGACCAAACCGCCTAGAAGATATTCCCAAGGATATCTGATAAGGGAGATGGAGAAACTCGGTTTGGGAACGAAGAGTACCCGACATCAGATAATCCAAAAGTTGTACGACCGAGGGTTCGTTACAGGCAAGGTACCACGGGCGACTCAGTCCGGCAAATCCGTTATCAAAACCTTGGAAGCACACGCGGACATGGTGGCTAAACCCGATATGACCAAGACTCTGGAGGAGGACATGCAGAGGATCGCCGAGAACGAACTGGATAAAGAGAAGGTCGTGGACGAATCCAGGGAGATGTTGGAAACTGTCATGAGATCTTTGAAAAAGGATAAGGAAGAGATCAGAAACGAACTAAAAGACTCCTTGATAGACCAAAATTCAGTGGGCGAGTGTCCCGAGTGTGGAGGAACTCTGGTCGAAAGGAAAGGTAAGAGGGGGCGGTTCGTGGGATGTACCAATTACCCTGACTGTGACAACACTTATCAGATACCAAGAACCGGGTCGGTACAACCGGCGAACAAAAGCTGCCCGGAGTGTGGGGCACCGAAGATAAGAGTGTATCATCGTGGTGACACGGAAGAACTGTGTGTGGATCTCAATTGTAAGTATTCTAAAGATAAGAGGTTCAGGGGTAAGTGTCCTGATTGTGACGGAGATATCATGGAGATGCGGTCATACCGGAGTAAACGGTTCCTCGGCTGTTCGAACTATCCTGAATGTAAAAGGACCTATCCTCTTCCGCAGAAAGGTAGAGTCATCTACGAAGGAGATGTTTGTGAAGAATGCGATTCTCCTAAGATGAAGATAATAACAAAAGGAAGAAGGCCGTGGGAGCTCTGTCCCAACATGGAATGTCCTTCAAAGAAGGATGATTAAAGCCTTCTGCTCTCTCGGGCTTTCATTCTAAGTTGTTTGCTTCCACAGCGACGACACTGTTTCGACCGTATCGGATTGTTAGCCGAGCAGTGCATACATATCTTTTTATGAAGTAATCTTTTTTCTGCTTCAGGGAATCTAGCCATCGTTAACACCTTGAATTACGTAATCCGACGAACAGCTCGTTATATATAAATCCTTCCTCGAACAGTGCTAAATGCGAACATAATATATACCTTTACTCCGATGACCCAACGATGTTAGTAGAAAAGAGGAACGCAGGGAGAAATGCTGCTCAGTATGTTGAGGATGGTATGGTAGTCGGCCTAGGTACGGGTTCCACGACCAAACATGCGGTGGAAGCCATTGCTGAAAGGATCAGAAAGGAGGACTTAGATATAATAGGGATACCCACCTCGAAAGCTACCCGGGACCATGCGGAAGAACTCAACATCCCGCTCAGCACACTCGATGAGCACGAACATGTCGATCTTACCATAGACGGCGCCGATGAAGTCGACCCGGATATGAACCTCATCAAAGGAGGAGGTGGCGCACTACTGAGGGAGAAGATGGTGGCCATGAATTCGAAAGAATTGATCATCATAGTGGATAGTTCAAAATTATCGGAGAGGCTCGGTGAGAATTTTGAACTCCCTGTGGAGATAGTCCCCTTCAGCCCGACGACCACCATGAAGATGATCGAGAAAATGGCGTGCAGTGCAAATCTTCGTATGCACAACGCATCGGTCTACAAAACGGACAACATGAACTACATATTGGACTGTCGGTTCGAATACATCGAAAAACCTGGGGAGTTATCTTTCAAATTAAATAAGATACCGACCGTTGTTGAAAACGGACTGTTCCTTAACCTCGCCGATAGAGTGATAGTCGGTCGTAAAGATGAGGTTGAGGAGTGGGTTAAGAAGTGATAGCCTCTTTGAGCTCTTTGATCCGGTCTAAGTTCGACTCGATATCCTCGACCTTTTCTCTTTCCTCTTCCTCGATATCTTCGATTATCTCGTCCAAAGAGTCGTTCAGACTGTAATAGTGGACGGGACGTCCTTTTCCTTCCAGGTTTTTATCCCTCTTTTTGATCCACCCTCGTTCCCTCAGCTCCGTGGTAGCGATGGATACCTCGGGTTGTCTAAGTCTTGTAGCATCCTCTAGATCCCTACTTTGAACTTCATCATGTTTAGCTATGAACACTAGAGCTATGGCCAAGTTCTTCTTTAGACCAGTTTGCCTCAACCTTTGAACCATCTCTTCCATGTGTTTTTTTTCAGACATATATCACACCTTATTTTTGATCTTCTTCAGGGAGTCACTAATCATGTTAACAAGTGTGGACACTTGTTTTTATATTTTTTGGAGGATTAGCCAATCTTCATAAAGAGAAATCGATTTATACCTTAAGAGCATGTTGAAAGAACGATGTTTAAAAAAATCCTCATAGCAACGGACAATTCACCCTTGATGAGGAACGCGATCCAATACACAGCGAACGCTTTTCCTTACGCCGATTTCCACCTGATCAACGTTGTAAATACCAGTGATGGTAGTATACCTCAGACGCCCATGATACAGAAGCATCTTAAAGATATCTCGAAGGATGCTTTAAAAAAAGGTAGAAAGATACTGAAACAGATGGGGATAGAGGAGGTGAAACTGGCTATGCCAGAGGGAGTTCCATCCAAGGAAATAATGAAATACATCTCTGAAAAGGATATAGACCTGATCGTTATGGCCACCCACTCCAAATCTGGTACCCAGCGTGTGCACATAGGCGATACCGCCTTGCATTCGTTACAGATCACCCACATCCCTACGCTCGTTTTCGCCTGCACTTGTGAAATAGAACAGCCCACCAAGATCTTCAACCCCACCACGTTCAGCAAGTACTCCGTTGAGGGGACGATGCTCGCTTTAAAGATGGCAAAATATCATGGAGCTGATCTCACAGTATATCATTTCGGGGAGATCGATGCTGAAGCCTCAGTAAAAAAGATACAAAGGATGGCAAAAAAGGAGGGAGTTCCCTTGAAGTTGGTCAGAAAACCCGGAGCTTCGGACGAGGATATCCTCGAACAAGTTGGGAAATACGACTTGATGGTAGGTAGTAGAGGGAGAGGAGGGATACTGTACAAGTTCCGATTCATCTTCCCATGGCTAGCACTGAGCAAGTTGGAAAAGGAATTGATCGCAGAGAGCGAGATCCCATTCTTGTTAGTCGGTGACTGAATTGAATACCATCGTGATAGGTTCACTGATAATTTTTTCTTTGACCTATTATGGTATAATTTCTAAACGTATAAGCAGAACAGTCGCGGCTATGAGCGGTGCGGCGGCCATGCTTCTATTCGGTCATGGGATGGGATTCTACGACACTCACATGGGTATCGAGTACATAGATTTCAACACCATCGGTCTGCTCCTGGGGATGATGATTATCGTCGGTCTGTTGGGTGAGACTGGTTTTTTCAAATATGTGGCGATAAGATCTGCTAAAGCGTCCAAAGGCAGCTATTACAGACTGCTGGGTTTTTTCGTCCTGGCGACGGCATTCACTTCTGCGTTCTTGGATAATGTAACTACGGTCCTGTTGATGGCTCCCATCACCATAACCATAGCCGAGGAATTGGAGATAAACCCTTTACCGTTTTTGATGGCAGGGATCATTTCATCCAATATAGGCGGTACTGCAACTCTGATCGGTGATCCTCCCAATATGATCATCGGGAGCGCGGCAGGTATCAATTTTAACGATTTTATCTTGTACCTTGCACCCATAGTGATAATAATACTGTTCATCGTACTCTTGATCTTCGAATTCATCTATAAGGATATCATCGAATCTGACATCAAAAACTTCCACAAGATCATGACGGTTGATGAAAACAGAGCTATTAGTAACAGAGGATTGCTGAACAAGAGTTTGTTGGCCTTGTCCTTCACCTTGGTATTATTTTCAGTCCATCATCTGCTCGGTATCGAACCGTGGCTGGTGGCTATCACAGGAGCTTGTCTGCTTTTAGTACTCTCATTAACAGATCCGGAGGATGCGTTGAAACACGTCCACTGGGCTACACTCTTGTTCTTCACATCTCAATTCATACTGATCGGCGGTTTGGACAAAGCTGGTATAATAGAGATCGTCGGCTCTTGGATGATCAACATAGGTGGAGGAAGTCCGACAATGGCCCTTTTCGTTGTCCTTATGGTGGGAGGAGCCTCGGCCATACTCATAGGAAACATACCGTCGGTCATAGCGTTGATACCTGCCATAGACCTATTCATCTTGGAAACCGCTCTGTTCACCGGGTTTTCGGTGAACCCGCTTTGGTGGGCTTTTTCACTAGGTATCTGTTTAGGTGGTAACGGCACGCTCATAAGTTCACATACCAACACCATCGTATCGAGCTTATCCGGAAAGATGGGGCATCCTATATCCTATGGAAGATACACCAAAACAGCACTTCCTATAACACTGATTTCTCTGGTAGCCGCCTTCTTCTTGCTGTGGCTGTTCTTTGTAGTGTTGATGTGAACTAAAAAATTCCGTACTTGGAGCTCAGGCCCAACTCATCATCGATCTCCAAAAGCCTGTTGTATTTGGCCGTCCTCTCGGATCTGGCTGGTGCACCTGTTTTGATCTGACCACAGGATAGTGCTACCGAAAGATCTGCGATGAAATCGTCGCAGGTCTCTCCCGACCTGTGTGAGACCATGACACCATAACCGTTTTTTATCGATAATGTGGCAGCATCCAAAGCCTCTGTCAGCGTACCTATCTGGTTGACCTTCAACAGCAAAGCATTGCAGATACCTTCCTCTATCCCCCTTTCTATTATGGCGGGGTTACTGACAAATAGATCATCTCCGACTATCTGGACCCTATCACCGATACGCTCGGTTATCTCCAGGAAGCCTTCCCAATCATCTTCAGCTAGAGGATCCTCAAGAGAGATGATGGGATATTCTTGGATGAGACGTTCGTAGAAATCGATCATGTCCGTTGAATCCAATGATCTGCCGCCGAAGTTATAGCTTCCGTTTTGGTAGAACTCCGATGCGGCTGAATCAACAGCGATCTTGACTTCATCGGTGTAACCGGCCCTGTCTATGGCCTCTAGGATGACATCGAAGGCTTCCACCGGATCATCTATCGGTGGTGCGTACCCACCTTCATCCCCTACATTGGTGGCCGCGGGCCCGTACCGCTCTTTCAATAGGGTGGCAAGAGTATGATACACCTCCACTCCCATACGGAGTCCTTCTTTGTACGTTTTTGCACCTACTGGAGCGATCATGTGTTCCTGTATATCTAGATCGTTACCCGCATGCTCGCCGCCGTTGATCACGTTCATGAATGGAACCGGGAGGACCGAATCGTTCGGCCGACCTAGGTATCGGTAAAGGGGCACATCCATAGCGGCTGCCGCCGCCCGTGAAGCTGCCATGGAGACTGCCAGTATTGCATTGGCACCGAGTTCGCTCTTATCCTCTGTACCGTCCATCTCTATCATCATGCCGTCGATCCCACATTGATCCCTAACATCCATGCCAAATAGTTCCGGACCGATACGAAGGTTTACATTCTCCACCGCTTTCATAACACCCTTACCCATGTATCTATCGTCACCATCTCTGAGCTCCAGCGCCTCCCTGGCCCCGGTTGAGGCTCCGGATGGTACTGCAGCCCTACCGTAGGAGATGGGAGTTTCTACTACGGCCATCACCGTCGGATTTCCTCGAGAATCCAATACCTCGAAGGCCCTTACCGATTCTATCTCGTACATATTAACACCTTTCTTTGGTCAATGGTGTAGTGGTATATGAGATTGACGGGAGAGATATAAAAAAAGAAAGAAAGGGGGTTGTACTGACTTACCACTGATCTTCGTTCTGCTGTGGTGGTTGCTGTTGTGGAGGCTGCTGGTACTGCTGTTGCTGTGGTGGTTGATCCTGCCACTGCTGCTGTGGAGGCTGTTCCTGCCACTGCTGTTCTTGATATGGCTGCTGTGGTTGCTGCTGATAAGGTCCGGTCGGTGCGGGTTTAGAGGACATGACCATGGCTAACACTCCGATGTTGAGTACACCAGCGATCAATGCCATGTACCATGCTATGCTCGGTCCCCATCTCATCTCAAAGCCCTCCTCTGAAGTCGAGCCGAAGAAACTGTCCCAAGGACCATCGTCGTCATTGTCCTCATCGAAGGCACCCGGTAACGACACCATAAGGTACATCGGTGCGATAAAAGCGAAAAGGATCCCGATGACAGCCAGTCCCGCTCCTATCTTGCTGTCCATCTTACCCATGCCTACCATAAGCGCTCCGATCATACCGAGGATAGACCCGATCACAGCTATTATAACTAAGATCATGGTCAGGTTGAACACTGATTTCATCTCGGAATCATCATCGTACTCTTCGGTTTCCGTTTCGCCGTCGAATTCAGTTCTTCCTTCAGTGTAATAAAAGTCCACGCTTCCACCAAAGGTCTCGCCATACAAGTCCATTTCCGCAGAGTATCTATACATCGGTGTAACGAATGTAAGTAACAACAAGACTATTGCTACTATGGCCAATACTGCACCTATCATCGCTTTTTTTTCCATTTATATTACCTTCCTACCGCTAGAATATATGTAAGAGTATTTAACTTTTGCTTACCATATTGGTGAATAATTATAACATGATCTGATCGATGAAAACCCTTATATATAGTTCATTTTTTCATCGATTCCACGTGATATAGTGGATAAGAAGATGTTGGTCATCGGGATCGTTATAATCGCAGTCGGTGTGCTTTTGATGGGTATCGACCATATGGGAGCACTGGAAGACAGCGCTTCCGAAATCGTGGCCGATTTCGATGAAGAGGAAGGTAGATTCAGATCCTTCGATGTCGGAGACACCATCGATATCAGGGGTGAAATAACCGACAAGCAGGATATAGCCATAGGCTATCAATACACCATCGATGATGTACACCATGTGTCAACAGGAGCCGGTACTTTCATCGTCTCCGATGAGATCGATGTAGGTACGACGGTGACAGTCAGATATGAAGTCGCAGAAGACAACGGTGGTCACTTTTTGTCACAATCAGAAGTTTACAAAGCACCGTTCCTACTCACCGTGATAGGAATAGTTTTGATGATCATCGGTGTCATCGTGACTATCCTCGGTTATTTTAAGAAAAAGACCTCTCGAAAGGATAAAATAAATAATAAAGGTGAATGACGGTATAGTGGGAACCGGGATCATCATCTGATCGACCCTAGATGACAACATACACAGAAAAAAATGAATGCAGGGGACTTGCCACCCGTCTTGTAACTCCATTGAAAATTAAGTAATGCGAGGGAAGGGATTTGAACCCTCGGACCTCTATAGGACAGCGCCCTCAACGCTGCGCCGTTGGCCATGCTTGGCTACCCTCGCAGGAGTGAACCTTAGTTGGTTGATATCTTTTTCATAAGGTTTGTACAAATAACGATATCGAAGGTCACTCTATGTCTTTTACAAGATCGATGAAACCTTCGAACTTATCATGGATGATCTCGAGTGATTTTTTGAGTACCGCTTCCGTGGAGAGGGATCCATCGGTTTCGTAATTTAATATGAATTTATCTTCGAGAGCCTCTACTTTGATGGCGTCTCTAGCGCATATTTCCTCACAGGATCTACACAATTTGCAGGTCTCGATGTCAGTGACTTCGATACCATCATCGGACACATCCAGTATATCGACCGGGCACATGTCTGTGCACTCACCACAAACGTCGCACTTGTCGTTGTCGATGGTGATGCTGGGATAATATTTGTACCCAACACCGCTTGTTGGCTGCCATTTGGCGTGTTCCTTGGCAGTTCCAAGTTCCGCTATGGCATAGAGCAATATCGCCTGATCGTCGGCCAGCTTCACTATGGGGATAAGGTCATCAACGACCCTTAGATTCACCTCTCCAACAGGCATAAGGTCTCCGGAGTAAACCGTACACGGTCCCTTCTTATTAAGACTGTAGATTACGGTGCAATTTGGACAGCCTTCGCCACCGCACTCTTCGCATTCGTCTCTGTAGTTGAAGAGTTCCAGGTCAGTAGGTATTGGGATCATCCCCAAACGATGGGCGATTATCTCGTCGAAGAGGGGGGTCGTGCTCTTGTATTCCTTGTTCTCCATTTCATCGCCGATGGTTCCGAGATGGAACTCGACGTCCTCTATGGCAAGCTTTGGAACGTCAGCTATCATAACGCGTCTCAAAGCGTTAGCTATGGTAGGATTAGCTTCAGTCAACAGCAGTCTAGCCTTCCTTTCCTGCATCTCCTGGATCTCTATCTTCATCTTATCAGCTTGCCGTTCTATACCCTGCGACCTCTACGTCCACCCTTTGGTCGGGTGGTATCGTGAGGGATCGGAGTGACATCCTCGATGGTGCCGATCCTGACTCCAGCCCTAGCGAACGAACGTATCGCCGCCTGGGAACCGGGGCCTGGTGAGTGTGATTTACTACCGCCTGGTGCACGAACCTTGACATGTATGTTGGTTATACCCTTTTCTTTGGCATCGTCTATAGCCTTCCTGGCCGCCTCCATAGCAGCGTAGGGTGACGCTTGATCCTTGTCCTGTCTAACGACCATCCCGCCGGTTGCTTTGGCTATGGTCTCGGCACCGGTTATATCCGTTATCGTGATGAGCACGTTGTTGTATGATGCGTAAACGTGTGCAATACCCCATTTAACCATGATTATCGTCTCCTTCTCCTATTATAACTTTCTCGTTCTTCTTCTTTCTTCATCCTCTCAACGATGGTCATAGGTGCTGCCTCATCGCTGGGTCTTTCCGGATGTAGTTCATCCTGTAATGGTGAATTGTGATGATAACCGACTGTGGATTCTTCATCGCGGCTGACTATGTAACTGGGTATAGTGGTACGTCGGCCGTCCACTTCTATGTGACCGTGTGTTATGAATTGACGGGCTTGATCCGGTGAACGTGCGTAGCCTCTATTATAAACAACGGTCTGTAAACGCCTGTTCAGTATGTTTTCGACCTCCAGCTCTAGAACGTTATTAATACCTACGTTTTCACCCACTAGATATCCCTTACGGTGAAGCATGGAGATCAATTCATCCACCTCCTTGGTGGCCTGTTTATCGCCGTACCTGAGACGAGCTTGTAGATGACGAGCCTGTCCACGTATACGCTTCAGATTCGACTTCGCTTTCCAGAATTCCCTCTTGTTCTTGAGTCCATAATGCCTTACGTAATCGTTCTCCGTCTGGATACGGTCGGCCTGCCAGGGATGAGGGGGGTTTTGATACTTCTTTCTGCTGAATTTTGGATCGCCCATAATAGATCACCGTTATTTCTTTCCACCCGCTACCTTACGTCTCTGCACACCGACTGTCATACCTGAACGACCATTGGAACGTGTGCGCTGACCTCTCACTTTCTGACCCTGCTCATGTCTGATTCCCCTGTAACAGCTGATCTTCTTCAGTCTGTTCAAGTCTTCTCTAAGTGTCATGTCAAGTTCGCTGCCGAACAGATGCAGGTCCTTACCTGAATGTGGATCCCGTTCACGATTGAACATCCAATTGGGTGCCTTATCTGCGAACGCCTTAAGAGCCTCTCTCAGTTTGTCTATTTCAGAATCTTCCAGAGTTCCTATCTTCTCTGTCGATGATACGCCTGCATCCCTCACTATGGACTCCGAGATCCTGGTACCTACACCCTTGATGCTCCTCAAGGCGTAGAGCGTAGGCTGTTCCCCGTCGAGGTCGGTATTCATGAGACGGACTATGTAATTGAAATCTTCTGCGTGTTCTTCATCAGTCAAGTTAATTGCCTCCTTTCTATGCGATGGAGTATTGTTAGGATGAAACGCTACAATACCGCTAATATAAAAGCGTTGTCCTCCTCACCCCCATGATAGCACAAGGGATATCCTGCACAATCTATTTATACGTGTTGGACCTCGCCACCCACGTGGAGACCACCACATGTTGATAAGACATATAGGTCCGTGCATGAGGTTTGAACTGCCTCTACTCAAAGTCGGTCTAAAGGGTTTCCTAGAGGAAGTTTTTTTATCATACATGACCAGTATCAGATACGGATCTGTAAAAAGAAAAAAGGGCTACCACGCTGGAGGTATTAGCTGATGGAAAAAGAAGAGAAAAGTAAAGGCGAGAGATGCTGGAAGGTTGAATCTAAAAAAAAGAAAGGGACTCTCTGCATGATACCCGAGAGATGCAAGGGGTGTGGATTCTGTATAGAGTTCTGTCCTATGAAAGCTTTGGAATTTTCCGATAAGACCACGGATAAAGGGTATCACCCTCCCAAGCTCACCGGGGACTGCATCTTGTGCGGTAAATGCGAGAAGATATGTCCTGAATTCGCGATATACTTGGAGGAAGAAGAATGATGAAACCAGGAGTACACTTTATGGACGGGAACACAGCTTGTGCAGAAGGTGCCATAGCCGCAGGTTGTACGTTCTTTGCAGGTTATCCCATCACCCCGGCATCAGAGATACTGGAAAGGATAGCTAACCGATTTCCAGAGCTACACGGCAGTTACCTCCAGATGGAGGACGAACTGGCCAGCATCACTGCGATACTCGGGGCTTCATGGGCCGGTAGGAAGGCCATGACTGCCACATCTGGACCCGGTTTCAGCTTGATGATGGAGAATTACGGATTGGGTTTGATGACCGAAACACCCTGTGTGATAGTTAACGTTATGCGGGGAGGACCTTCCACCGGACTTCCAACGAAGGTGGCCCAGGGAGACGTGATGCAGACGCGGTGGGGTACTCACGGTGACGTCGGAGTTATAGTGTTGGTACCTTCATCTCCCCAAGAGATGTTCGATCTGACCGTCGAGGCCTTCAACATGGCGGAAAAATACAGGCTTCCAGTTATCCTACTATCTGATGAGATGGTCTCCCACATGACCGAGAAAGTTGAGATACCTCCCAAAGAGGAGTTGAACATCGTGGATAGGAAGAAACCTCGGGATCCACCCAGTGAATTCCTTCCTTTCTGCCCGGACGAAGATCTTGTACCACCCATGGCTAATGCCGGTGAAGGTTACGGAGTCCATGTTACCGGACTAACCCATGATGAGGAAGGTCACCCATCGGTGGATGAGAAGACTCAAAATATGCTGGTTACCAGATTGATCGATAAGATCCGGAAGAACGCCGATGACATATTGAAGTATGAGGAGTACAAAACCGAGGACGCCGAGATAGTGATCGTGGCCTATGGAAGTGTGTACAGATCGGCCATCGAAGCGGTCGATATGGCCAGGGAGCAGGGTTACAAAGTCGGGCTTTTGAGACCCATAACCATATGGCCCTTCCCCGAGGAAAGGATCTATGACATGGCCCGTAACGGTACGGAATCCTTCCTGGTGGCGGAGATAAACTTCGGTCAGATCGTCTTCGAAGTCGAAAGGTGTACCGCCGGGGCGGCAAAAACATATCTCGCACCTAAGATGGGAGGAAGCATACATACCCCCGAGGAGATAATGGACAGGATCGTAGCCATCGATCAGGAAAAGATACCCGACTTTAAGGAGTGATATATATGAGTATAAGAAAAAGTAGAGATTGGTTTTCACCCGACTATATGGAGCAAAAACCTAAGAAAGGTGCGTCACACGGTCTTCATCCGCTGGATAACTATCTTAGAAAGGACAGGATCCCGCACATCTGGTGCCCCGGTTGTGGTCTAGGGATCATATTGAATGCTTATCTTCGTGCATTGAAGGATTCGGATATCGCTCCTGAAGATACCGCTGTGGTCTCAGGTATAGGATGCAGTGGTAGAGCCGCCGGTTACGTGGATGTAGATTCGTTCCACGTGACCCACGGCAGAGCGATACCCTTCGCCACGGGTTTGAAGGTGGGAAAAAGGGATCTGGTGACGACGGTGTTCAGTGGTGACGGAGATCTGTTCGCCATCGGTGGTAATCACTTCATACATGCGGCAAGGCGTAACGTTGACTTCAACGTTATATGTGTGAACAATTTCAACTACGGTATGACCGGTGGACAGGCCGGTCCCACGACTCCGACTGAAGCTCCGACCTCGACCACGCCTTGGGGTGGATTCGAACAGCCGTTCAACCTCCCGGCAGTGGCAGCCGGTGCAGGGGCCGTTTACGTCGCCAGGTGGACCACATACCACGTTGAAGAGTTGATAAAATCGCTGAAAGAAGCCCTGGATAAGAAGGGTTTTTGTTTCATAGAGATACTCTCCCCCTGTCCAACAGGATACGGTCGTAAGGTGGGATTGAAGACAGGGGTTACAACCATGAAGCATTTCAAAGAGAACTGCGTGGTAGATAACGATGCGGATCCAACCGAGGTAGGCTTGGACCCAAACAAGCCAAAAAGTAAGATAATAGTAGGAAAGTTCGTTGACCGCGAGGCTCCTACATATCAGGATGAAAGGGGAAAGGTCTTCGAGGCCGCTCGTAAGAAACTAGGGGTGGAATGATGAAGAAAGAGATAAGATTCTCTGGATTCGGTGGTCAGGGTATCATCCTCATGGGTCATATCTTGGGTAAAGCCGCGGTGCTGGATGACAAAGATGTAACCCTCACCAAAAGTTACGGACCAGAGGCCCGTGGGGGAGCGTGCAGTACGGACATAATCATAGGTGACTCCAGGATAAACTACCCCCAAGTACGAAAACCCGACGTTCTTGTCTCCATGTCTCAGTCCGCTTTGGACACATATCTACCCAGCCTGGAGGACGAGGGTTCACTGATCATCGATACAGGATTGGTTGAAACGGATCGTGATTCGGTGGGTCTGCCGGCCACAAAGATAGCGGAAGAAGAGCTCGGTTTGAGGATGGTCGCCAACATCGTGATGCTCGGTTACTTCGCTGCAAAGACCGGATACGTGGGAAAGGATGCCTTGAAGGAAGCCATCGAAAGCCTGGTCCCCAAGGGTACTGAGGAAAAGAACATCAAAGCCTTCGAGATGGGATATCAGAGAGGCAAAGAAGAGTGAACATTCAAAAAAGATATATCCTTCGTACTGGATACGGTAAGCGATACCAATGTTGATAAAAGGACCCGGTTCACAGGGACTATGTAAGAGATTGGATGATTCTGGGATAGATTCCATAGAGGTAGATACGAAGGTTTTTCCCGACGGAGAGGTCTATGTCAAACTCCACGGAGACGTTTCTCAAGAGGATTGTGTTCTAGTACACACATCCTACCCTAACCAGCATCTTATAGAGCTGATATTTATCATGGACGCCGTCTTAGAGAACGGGGCCTCCTCACTGACCACCGTTGTTCCCTATTACAGCTACTCCCGTCAGGACAAGGCCTTCCAGCCAGGAGAGGGTGTGAGTGCAAGGGCCATCGCCAAGACCATCGATCAGTATTCAGATAGGTTTGCAGCCGTGGATCTACACTCAAAGAAGATCACCGACTTCTTCAGTATACCCGCCGAGGACCTAACCGCCATGGAACTTTTGGCCGAACATGCCATGAGATATGAACCGGACTTTTTCTTGTCTCCAGACGAGGGTGCCGTAGATCGTGTGAAAATAGCCGCGAACAGCGTGGATCTGCCTTGGGATCACCTCAAGAAGACCCGGATAGATGCATCCACGGTGGAGATGGAGCCGAAGAACATGAAGGTAGAAGGAAAATCCGTGGTCATATTGGATGATATAATATCCACCGGTGGTACCATGATGAAGGCCGCCGGGCAGCTCTACCGGCAGGGTGCCGATGAGGTGCACGCAGGCTGTACCCACGGACTGTTCGTCGACGGTTCCAATAAAAAATTGGAGGAACACTTCGACTCCGTATTCTGCACCGATACCATAGAAGGAGAGAACAGCGAGGTCACCATCGCCCCATTGCTGTTGGACAGATTCTTCTAGTTCGAAGACTGTGCGAAATTGCTTTTATAATACAAGGTAGTTTCAATCAGTGTAACTCGTACAGGAATCAAGATAAACCTCCTCAACCCTTTTTAACAGAAGGGTGGGGACTCACAAGGTGCAAACCATGAATATGAAAAGAAATCTGTTGACCACGGCGTTCATATGCCTGTTGGTCTTGTTGTTATCTTCCGCCCATGCCCAGCCCACTATGGTCGGGGAGGGCGGAGAGATCGAGGTGGATATAGATGAGGAAACTCCTTCTATATCCATATATTCACTCGACGAATATCTGTTCAGTATAGAGTATACCACATTCGAATTCTATTCTTCAGAATACAGCGCTGAGATACCCTTGGAAGGAGAGTGGGAAGTGAAAACTGAGAACATAGAAGATGGAGCCTTCCCCCATCTTAGAGTCACGATGGATAGAAAGATAGAACTCTTCGAAAAAGAATTAGATCTTCACTTCCAGTTGAATATCCTTCATATAACCGATACCGTGGAGGTCACCTACTTCTTTGAGATATCAAGGCTCAAGGATATTCCCCTAGGCACATTCACGATCATACAGGAACTCGACGTCAATGGTGAAATAGTAAAAGACCCCGGTCTGGTGATACCTGAGCGGGACCCCATATTATTTTACGAGTTCTCCCTTTCGAAGGGGATCACAGGTTACTACAGCTGGAGTTCCATCGCCAACGTAGACGGGGAAACACAGGATGCGAGGGTCAACACATCTCCTGATGGACAGTCTTTGTATCTGGGTATAGAGTACGATGACCCCGAGGCAGACAGTGTATCGATCTCACCCCTAGAAAAATCAAAAACGAGTGTTTTAGTACCCTTGCCCGAAGCCTACGACCGCCTACCATCTTTCCTGGTAGGCACCCTTGTAGCAGGAGGGTTCGTGATCGGGCTACTCTTCCAGGAAAGGAGCCGCTTTTATAGAAAGCAGGACCCCGCGAAAACAGTCAGGTTGGAGGATTCACCCTACTATCGTGGTAAGGAATAGGGTATGTTCAACAGAGTTGCTAGCTCATCCATCCCCTTTCCTTTCCGGGCATCGGCCTCAATCAACGTACCGTTGGGGTTCACCTTTTTGAAATCACTGTGGATCACTTCCAGGTCCACACCCATGATATCAGCCAGATCCACCTTGTTCACCACTGTGACGTCGGCCTGAGAAAATATCAGAGGATGCTTCCGTATCATATCGTCTCCCTCTGTTACCGAGATGACGACGATATCCAATTCAGTCCCTAGTGGAAAGTCCACCGGACATATCAGGTTGCCCACGTTTTCTATGAACAGATAGTCTATCTCTTCTAAGGGAAAATCATCTAGAGCATGGCTCACGTAGTGCGCGTCGAGATGGCAGTCCTTACCGGTGTTTATGGCCTTTGACGGCATACCGAGGGCCTTGAACCTTAGATGATCGTCCTCACCGGTCAGGTCTCCAGCTATGGCACCCACTTTCTTATCACCCATCCCTTTGTAGAGTGATTCGATCAGGGATGTTTTACCCGAGCCGATGGCACCCAGAACGTTGAAGGCTCTGATGCCGTGTTCTTTGAACAGTTCTTCGTTGTGTTCAGCTATATGCTGGTTCTCTTCCAGTATGTTCTTCTCCATACTAACGTCGCAGATCTTGTGCATCGGTTGAGTTCAGTAACATACTTCATATAAACTTTGTTCCTGAAAAGAATCCCTTTATACCTTCCACGGGCTCCTCGATGGGTCTAAGTCCCTCAAGATAATCTTTGAAATGGACCGCCCTTTCGTCCAGTATGAGGACCGCGCCCTTATCTGTCTCACTGCGTACCACCCTTCCGGAGGACTGCAGTATCTTCCTGACCGCCGGTGCCTTCACCGTATACTCCCATCCCTTTCCGAACTTCATATCATAGTAGTGCTGGAGTCCCCTCTGTCTAGCGGTGGGTTTTGGATAAGGTATACCCACGATTACCGCCACCTCCAGTTCCTTACCGGGAAAGTCCATGCCCTCACTGATCCTGCCCCCGATCACCGAGAACAGTTTACCACCCTCGACCTTGAACCTAGCCACTAGCTCCATCAGTTCTGCCTGGTTCATGCTCTGCCCCTCGATGAAAACGTCATCCCGTTGGAGCAACGGGCGGCAGACCTGGTCCATCAACCTGTAACTGGGAAAGAACACGACGGTGTTTCTGTCTACTGACTCCAGAACATCCTCCAAGATATCACGTATACCATCCACCATGGTGTCGTCCCTATTCATCCGATCATACTTCGTGGTCACACCCCTCATGTAGTATACCGCTTTGTTTTCAGGGGGGAAAGGAGGGGGGTATATCCGGGTGACGGTGTCGAAGGGGAGTCCCAGAGAATCTCGGTACTCGTCAAGGGGTTCCAGTGTTCCAGACATGTGTATGCTGGTGTGACAGTGATTAAGACATTCGGTCACA
>Ga0207421_10003826_pt1 | contig 17696 bp, 14 predicted proteins | sample SodLakKL_010_SED_4_FD_187542 | JGI IMG/M metagenome (GOLD analysis project Ga0207421, IMG submission 187542) | Alkaline sediment microbial communities from Lake Tanatar, Kulunda Steppe, Russia - 8KL_010_SED (SPAdes) (version 2) | ecosystem: Environmental > Aquatic > Non-marine Saline and... | reverse complement strand
AAGAACTTTAACCACTCCCTCTGAGGCCAAGCGCACTGCGCTTTAGATACTAACAACCTATTAACCAACGGAGGAAAGATTATGAGAATCCCTAACTTGAGTGACATCCCTGAGCAGAAGGCAGTCCCTGAAGGAGAATACCGCCTCAGGATCGTCAAAGCCACTGAGATCAAGTCCGAACGCACAGGGCGTAGCGGCATCCAGTTTATCTGCCGTGTCCTGGATGACGAAGACGCTCAGCCGGTGTTTCACTCCTTGTGGCTGCCATTCGACTCTGAGGATGACGAAAAACGCAAGACCATGTGGCGCATGGTGAAGGAGTTCATGGATGCCATCGGTGTCGATTCCAGCTCGGAGCCTGAACTCCAGGACTTCGTCGGCGTAGAGTTTGACGCTCTGCTGAAAATCGACGAGTATGAGGGACGAGTCCGCAACGAGATTGCAAGAGTAATCTAGCCGGCAACGCCGTCCCAGTCCTGTTCGACTGGTGAACACCCTTGAGGGAGAGACTTTCCAGGTCTCTCCCTTTTTTAGAACGAGACGCTGACAAGGAGATCAAGCCATGTCTCAAGAAGATCTTTTCTCTCTGAAGAAGAAAATCTCTTTGGCGAACCAAGCCTATTCAGAAGGCCAGCCCTTTCTGACGGACGAGGAATACGATAAGCTCTGGCAGCAACTCAGAGATCTCGAACCCTCTGCGCCACAGCTCTGGCATACTGCGAAGCCAGATCCTTATAAGCTCACTGTCCCTCATTTGGTACCCATGCCCTCGTTGGATAAAGCCTTCTCTACACCAGATCTCCGAGTTTTTATGGCGCGCTTTTCTAAGAAGCAGCTCCTCCTTCAGCCGAAATATGACGGCATAGCGGTGGCCCTCTACCCTCAGCCAGACGGATCTCTGCGGCTCATCAAAGCCGGAGATGGCTACACCGGCGAGGAGATAACCCACCATCTGGAGCATATCTCCGAAATTCCGGACTCTTTCTCTGGGCCTATGCTCTCCTGTGAAGCTCTCATCCGCATGGAGAACTGGTCTCCAGAATTTGGAGCCAACCCCAGAAACACCGTCGCCGGCTTGTTGAACCGGAAATCTCTGGCAGACCGCTCCCCTCTGCCGAAGATCTCTCTCATTCCGCACGACTACATCTCGAGGGAGCTATCCCCTTCAGACTGGAGCACCTACGAGGAGCTAGAGACCCTCTTGCTCCGGCAATTCGACTCTTGGAAGGAGCACTTCCCGCTAGATGGTATCGTCTTTAAGGTGAAGGACTCCACCCTCAGGGCTCACGCTGGCTCCAAGGGCGGCATCATTCCCAGATGGGCTATCGCCTGGAAGCCGCCGGTCCAAACTGCTGAGACGACTGTCACAGAAATCGAGTGGAACATTTCGAGGCAAGGCCGCCTGGTACCTACTATCATCTATGAGCCACTCACCCTCTGCGGGACTGTCAACACCAGAGCGACTGGCAACAACGCAGATTGGCTAGCGACTCATAAGATCGGCCCGGGCTCTAAGATCAAAATCGCCAAGGCAGGGGAAATCATCCCTCAGGTGCTGGAAGTCCTTGAGACTCCCTACACCACAGAGGATTATCCCCATCTAGAAGTCTGCCCTTCCTGTGGGGAACCCCTCCAGTGGGGCGGAGTCCATCTCTGGTGTGTCGGTCTCAAGTGTGAGCCACAGCTCCTAAAGCGGCTCTGCTATTTTTATTCCCGCGCTGGAATAGAGATCCCCCATCTCGCTGAGAGGATGATCTCCCAGGTGCTGGCTGACTCCTCTGGGAACAACATCCTCCAAGAGCATCCTTGGGCCTTTCTGGAGCCAGATAACTTCCAGCTGACGCCCATCCTCCAGAGGGTCTGCTACCCCGGAGATTACTACACCTATCTGGATAATCTCGGCCGCTTGGACCCGGCACTCCCTCAAGACAAATTCATCTCCGGGCTGGGCTACGCTGATCTCAGCCGCAACTTCGCTCTTTATTTGCTACAAGCTATCAACGGGATGAACCCTGAGTCTGAGCACCGCCCGTCTCATCGAGCTATCGCCAGCTTTAGTCTGGCTCTCAAAGATATGGCCCGCGCCTCTGAGGAGCTAGAAACCTTTCATTTCGCCCCTGTCCCCTCGACGGATCTCGTCAACTATGCTGTAACCGGCGAGCTGTCGGTCACTCGTGATGAGTTCTCTGCCGAAATGATGCTATATAACTGGCGACTGAGGCACTATATCTCAAGTAAAACCCACTACCTCATTGTCGGAGAACTCTCTCATGAGACCAAAAAATACCAGGCTGCCAAACGCCGAGGAATTCCAATTATAACTGAGGCCCAAGCCAGAGAACTTGTAACCCAAGGAGGAAACTCCCATGCTACCGCCGAAGAAAGTAACCATTAGTGTGGATGAATCTGATTATCAGAGGCTCTCTGATAGGCTCTACCACGGCCAGACGACTAGGCTTTTCAGGAAGCTGATCTCTGCCATTAATGTCAAAATCGATCAGGATGGCAAAGCTGAAATTAACGCCTTCATCGAGGGTGAGTCCGGACTCAGTTTGAGTCAGCCAAAGGAGGAAGAGGCCTAATGACTGACTTCCAGCCCGCCCTAAATCTCATGTCCCGCATTCCGGAGACGCCCTTCTCAGAGAGAACCGACTCTGATAGGCTCTGCCAGATCCAGGAGCTCCGAGACCTCAGAGAGAGCGCCATTTCTAAGGCCAAAGCCCCAAAGAAAAAGGCTGCTCCTAAGAAATCTCCCGGCGGCAAGAAGGCTAAGTCCAAGATAGACAAGGCCGCTTCTCTGCTGGAAGGTCTCTCTGAAGAAGAACTCCTCAAACTGTTGAACCAAACCTCATAAGGAGCTATCTCAAATGAAAATAATCTCTCTCAAGCCAGATGAAATCAAAGTTGCAAATCGCTCCAGAGAGCAAATCGGAGACCTGACGTCGCTGAAGTTCTCTATCGGGAAGTATGGCCTCCTGAATCCCATCCTCATCGATGAGGACTACAACCTCATAGCTGGCGAACGCCGCCTGAGGGCATGCAAAGACCTCCTGGAGGAAGGCTTCCTCGAGTATATCCCCGTCCGAGTTATGCCAAATATCTCTCAGGCTGATGCTCTCCTCATCGAGCGAATCGAAAATGTAGATCGGAAGGAATTCGAGTGGGCTGAAGAAATCGAGCTGAAGCTCCGTATCCATGAGTACTACGCCGAAAGAAACTCCAAGTGGAACTATCGGCGCACCTGTGAGGTTCTAGGTGTCTCCCTCGGGGGGCTTAGCTCCGACTTGGAGTTGGCAAAAGCCATTAGGAACTTCCCCTCTCTGACGGAGTCCTCCACCAAGAGAGCAGCCCAAGACCTTTATAAGAAGCTCATCCAGAAAGCTGAAGCTGTCTCAGCGTTGGAGTCTCTTCCAGAAGATCAACGCTCCAAGCTGGAAGCCATGCTCGAGGGGAAGGAAGTCCCAGAGAAGGAAGAATCCTCTGAAGAAGCCGCCCCTGCTTCTGATGAACCCCTCCTTGAGGTGCAGGACTTCTCAGAAGAAGAACCCTCCTTTGATTCAGTTGCCTCTGCTGTGGAGCTAAAGCGTTCTGTGCAATACGTCTATCAGATCTCTACCTGGCAAAAGTTGCTAGAACGCATCCCAGATGGGACTATCGGCTTCTGTGAGATAGATCCCCCTTATGCAATCAACTACGAATCTATTTATGCGTCAAATTCTAATCAAAACGACGCCGATTGGAAGTTCGAAGATCTGCAGAATAATCTCTCAGAGCTGTTTGAGTCTCTTAGGCCAAAGCTCCTGCCTGATGCTTGGCTCCTCGTCTGGACCGCCTGGGAACATGCAGATTGGATCAACCGCATGGCAGCTGGCTTCGACTATCATATCCAACGCCCTGGGATTTGGGTCAAGCCCGGAGGCACTGCCAACCGAGTGGATAAGCAACGCATCTCGAATTATGAAACCAACTTGCTGATCCGCCACGGAGATGCTTCGTTCAACACTCCGAAAGTCCACGCCGCAGTGACGTTTGCTTCAGTCCCAGCTGCGCGCAAGTATCATCAATGGCAGAAGCCCCTAGAGCTGTACCAATATTTCTTTGACGCTCTCGGCCGAGAAGGATCTGTCTTTTTCTCCCCGTTTGCTGGCTCAGGAATGAGCATGGTCGCTGCGGCGTTGAATGGCATGATCCCGATGGGAAGCGATATAAGTAAGAAGTATTTTTATCAGTTCTACCAAACCTTACAGGAGTATGTCAATGCAGAAGAGCAATCCCCAGAAGAGCTGGAACCCCGCTGATAGCTGCCCCCATCAGTGGCTGCCGGTCCAATATCAAGCTGGCGTCCGAAGGTATCAGAACGACCGCATGACGATTGACTGGACCAGTAATGTGATCAACGCTCATTATTTTCGCGTTCTTAAAGTCTGGTGCCCTCTCTGTGGCCAGTTCCTCGATGTGCCTTCTACCGCCAGTGATAGCTAACCCCTTCTAAGGAGGAATCCTATGCCTGTTATTCCGAATCTCTCAGAGGTTACAACCTCTTCTGATGAGTCCAACCTTTTGGCTGAGCACGTCCCAGCGGAGGGATCTCCCTCCTATGCCCGCTTCACCCTGGTTGGCGAAGCCCCAGGTGGAACTGAGATGTCTGAGAAAAAGCCCTTCTGTGGACCGGCCGGAAATGTGTTGAACCGTATTCTCAATGTGCTTGGCATCCCCAGACATCAGCTTTACATCACTAATGTCTGTAAAACCAAGCTGCCGGGAAATGACTCTAAGAAGCTTAAGCCTGTCTGGGAGGAACTCCGTCATAAGCTGATCCAGGAGCTCAGTCAGGTCTCTTCTGAATATATCGTCCTCCTCGGAGAAACTGCCATGAAAGCTGTGATCGGAGACTCTCGGTTTGACTCTGTCACAAAGTTTCAGGGAAGCGTTTATGAGGCATCCGACTTCCAGCATCTTGCCGAACCACTGAAAGGCAAAAAGCTCATGGTAACTTTCCACCCAGCCTCGGCGCTCCCCAGCGCAAAGCCCACTAACTTTTATGTCATCATGCATGATTTTCAGAAACTCTTAGATCTAGAAGCCAATCCTGAGCTGTTGGCCGATAGAAATATCACCCATATCGAGCCGAGCTTCCCCCATGCGATGGAGTTCCTCTCCGAGGTGGCTGCCTCTTCTGAGACTGCCTTTGACATAGAGGCTACTCCCTCCCTAGTCACCTGCTTCGGTTTTACACTAACGCCTCATGAGGCTATGTGCATCCCAATGATGACAAACACCGGCAGTTACTGGTCCCCTGAGCAAGAGCTAGAAATCTGGAAGCTAACAGCCCAGATCTTGGAGTCCTCCTCTGTTGGTCTGATCGGCCAGAATCTCATGTTCGACATGATGTTCATGCTCCGCACGATGAGGATAAAGTCTGAAAATCTTGCCTTCGACACTATGCTGGCTCGTCATCTGGCATGGGCTGATCTCTCGAAGGGCCTCGACGCCATAGTGAGCTGCTACACCTATTATCCCTACTACAAAGATGAGGGCAAACAAACTCATCTGAAACTCATCAAGGACTGGCCTCAGCACTGGGCTTATAACGCCAAAGATTGTCTCTACACCCATCAGGTGGTCGACCCCCTGAAGAAGGAACTCCAAGATTTTGGCGCTATCGATACTTATAACCATCTCCTTCAGTTGCACAAACCTCTGATGGAAATGGAATTCCGCGGGATTAGAGTCGATCTGGAAGGTATGACCAAAATGAGAGACAAGCTCTATCGAAAGTCTCACGCCCTAAACCATGGCCTTAAAAAGATTGCTGGCAAACCCCTGAATCATCGGTCTGCCCCGCAGATGAAGAAATATTTCTATGAAGATCTCAACCTCAAGCCATACATCAACCGAAAGACAGCCAAACCCACTCTGGACGACATGGCGCTGAAGCGCATCTCACGAGCAGGGAAAAAGGGATCAGTTGAGGCCAGGCTCATCAGGAATATCCGAAAAACAGATAAGCTTCTCTCTTCTTATTTCGAGGTCTCTCTAGATGCTGACTCTCGCCTGCGATGCGGGTATAAAATTTCTGGAACCTCCACAGGGAGACTCAGCTCTTCTGCGACATTCTTTGGCACTGGGACTAACCTCCAGAATCAACCGAAGCTTTTCAAGAAGTATCTCACTCCCGATCCGGGCCATCTTCTGATCGAAATCGACCTCTCACAGGCCGAAGCCCGGGTGGTGGCGTATGTCTCTGGAGATGCTAACATGATCCAGAGCTTCGAATCTGGCATAGACTGCCACAGCTATAACGCTTGTCAGATCTTTAGTAGAGAAATGCCAGAGTTTTTGGAAGCCCTCCAAAGGGGTGACTCCCGAGCTAAGGAGCAGCGCAATCTGGCCAAACGCATCGTCCATGCGTCGAACTATGACATGGGATATAAGAAATTCGCCTTGCAGATAGAAGAATCCGAGAATCGCGCTAAGTCTCTGCTACAGGCCTATCACAGGCGATTTCCTGGCCTTAAGGCCTGGCACCGCCAAATAGACCAGCAGATCCATCGGAATCGCACTCTCCATAATCTCCATGGCCGGCCTAAGAGGTTCCTCGGAAATCTGGACCACAACCTCGCCAAGGCGGCTTATGCCTATATCCCGCAGTCCACCGTAGCGGAGCAGCTAAATCAAGGATTGGTTCGCCTCTATGAAGATCCGGAGCTAAATAAGTTTGACTTTCACTTTCTAGCGACTGTCCACGACTCAGTGTTGCTCCAATTCAAAGAGACAGACACCACCTCTGTAACTAACTTTCTCTCAAGGGCTAACGAACTCCTGGATATTCCACTCCATGCCTCTGGCCGCGAGTTCCGGATTCCCTGCGACGCCAAGATTAGCTTCTCCAACTGGAAAGATATGATCGAACTAAAGAGCTTCTCCCACTCTGAAATCTCAAACGCTCTGGAGAAATTGAATGAGGAGTCTAGATGATTGGCTTGCAAGATATTTGCAGGTAACTGAAAACTCCGAACCAGCTAGGTTGTATCGCCTCTGGGTGGGAATAGCAGCTATTAGCTCCGTCCTCCAGCGAAAGTGCTGGCTCCCATGGGGACAAAGCTGTATATTTCCCAACTTCTATATCACGCTGGTTGGTCCTCCAGGAGGACGCAAAGGCACAGCTATGACACAAGCCAAGTTGATGCTACAAGACATGAATGTGCATCTAGCCTCAGATTGTGTCACTCGTGCCCAGCTGGTGAAGGAACTCTCAGAGGCAAAGAGCAACTTCAAGGACACCGATGGGCAGATTTACGACCACCGCTCCTTGAGTGTCTGGTCCGAGGAGTTTTCAGTTTTCCTGGGAGAGAAAAACCCAGACATGATTGTAACCCTAACAGATTTGTTCGACTGCCCTAAGAAGTGGAAATACTCCACAAAGCACTCTGGCAAAGATATTCTCCACAACGCTTATTTGACTATCATCGGAGCTACAACGCCTAGCATCTTACAGGGTAAGCTCACCCAAGAAGCTGTTGGTGGCGGATTGATTTCTCGTATCATCTTTGTGGTAGGCTACGGCCCTGAGAAGCGCATCCCTCAGCCGTGGCTCAGCCCTGAGGAGGAGCAAATCTCTGATCAGCTGTACAAAGACCTTCAGGTGCTACGCTCCATGGCTGGGCCGTTTCGCTTTACAGAAAAAGCTCTTGAAGCTTACAGCAACTGGTACATGGACCCAGACAGCGTCAATGCGATAGACTCTGACCAGTTTCAGGGCTACAACTCTAGGAGATCGCTTCATCTCAGGAAGCTCTGTATGATAGTTTCGGCCGCAAAATCTCAGAAGAGAGTTATCACCCTGGAGCACTTCCAAGAAGCATTGGCGATACTGTCTCTGACGGAGCGCGAGATGCCTAATGCTTTCTTCGGCCTCGGAAGGGGCCAGCACGCTCAGACGCTGGCTGACATGATTAGGTTCTTTCAAACCAAAGAGAGCACATCCTGGGCAGAAATCGTCGACCGCTTTAAGCTAGATGCCTATCCCTCAGATTTGCAAAACATCTTAGGGTTGCTAGAAACCTCTGGACGTATCCGCTCCGAGCTGAGCCAAACCGGAAAGTTTAGATACTTCTTAGTAGAAAGCGCCCGACCTTATATCGAACAAAAAATATTAAACCAAACCACCTTTAAGTATATCATCCCTAAGGAGGAAGAATCATGATTTATCTCGGCGGACCTTATACGAGTAGCTCTACTCAAGAGCATTGGCTCAACATTGGGAGGCTGTATGTCTATAAGATTTGGCTCAACTTGATGAAGCCAGACTCTTCTGTTATCTGCTGGCCCTTAGAAACCTGTGGCTTTGATTATGGAGATCGCTTGAGGCGCTTCGACTGGCTTCAAAAAGCTCTGCATATAGCTTCTCGTTGCGACAAGGGATACTTCGTCCCTGGAGCGCAGAACTCCCCAGGGAGTGTCAAAGAGATGGAGTTGTTCCGCATCTTAGAGAGGCCATACCGCATCTTGATTCCGTTGTCTGAAATAGAGCTAAACCAAGTCAAGGCGGAGTTGGCTCATATGGAAGAAGCCGGAACCTCTTTTTATCTAGCCGCCGCTAGGTATTATCTCAACTCTCAGGAGGTTCTCTCCCATGTCAAATAGCTCCAGCCCTAAAGTTTATGTCATCAACCGAGGCGGACATGACTTCTCTCCAGCAGAAGCTTTCGGCGAGGTGCGGTTTCTCTCCGATGGACCGGTATCGCAATATGAGACCAGCAAAATCTATCGTGCTATGAAATCCGCACTGGAGAACTCTCATCCAGATGACTACATCCTCCTGTCAGGTCTCACCGTCATGGCGGCTATTGCCTGCTCGATATTCTCCGTCAAGCATAAGAGACTCAATCTGTTGATTTATCGCCCTCAAGATCACAGCTATCTCGAGAGGCGAATCTCCCTCGAGTCTGTTTCTCCCGAAGATGAGGCAGTTCTCTTATCGGTGATGACTTGCAATCAAAAGTAGCCCTTCCCATCGTGTTCGACTGCTGAACACCCTGGAGATCCACCCGCCTCTGAAACCAAAAAGGCCAGAGAGAATTTCTCCTCTCTGGCCCTTGGCTCCCTCCTCTGGGGCTTCTTCCTAATCTCTTTGAAACTCCAGCCGATAGAACTCCTGCCAAAACTTGGAATCATCATCCTGAGGAAACAGATCCGTCTCGGCGGCTAGAGCCTCCAGCTGGTTTCTCGCTTTCATGCGGCTCTCCTCATCCATTTTGCTGAACCATCTGTGGATGTTCTTCGCCCGAGCGATTGGCTCCTGCCTGGAAAGAGTCGTCCACCTGCGAACGTTCGAATCCAGCAGCTGACTAATCTTCCCATACCGCTCGAATCTATCCCAGAGCCGCTTCTTATCATATTCTGGAATCTCCTCAGCTTCGATAAAATTCGAGATAGCCTCAAAATCCGTGCGGTCGTTGTCTCTCAGAAAGTAATCCTTCGCCAGAGAGTCAAGCCGCCTGTTTTGGACTTCTATCTCTGCGGCACGCTCCTTCGTAGTGTCTTCTTCCACCTCACGGTACTGCGCATACGGCGAGGTGAGTGTAAACGCCTGGTTGCCATAACCCTTCAGAAAGATCTCCGCCATGATGTTGTCGTGGTCCTCCTTAGGGATCTCCCTAAACATAGAATCATATCCCTCTCCGACCATCTGTCTGAAGATGTTATTCCTTCCCAGAACCGCATCCATCGAGGCGCGGAATCTCTCAGGAGAAACACCCATCCATCCGACGAGATCCTTATAAAGTTGAGAGGTCCTTTCATGGTACCACTCATCTCCAGATTCGATCTGTCCTCTCTGATGGTGTATCCTCTGAAGAGTGAACATATCTGTATTTGTTGCATACGTCAAGATAGCAGCCAGTGTCGGAGGGAGTGGAAGCGATTCAGTTAACGGCACTGAACTTTTGAGACTCGTCAAGAGTCTGGTAAACTCATCATAATCTCCCATTGCTGCAGAGGTCATAGTTTCTGCTAAGGTGGTGATCAGCCTGGTGCTCGGCTCCTTTCTGATCTTCACACTCAAATGCATCTCGTTGCCTTCTTCATCAGTGATAGTCCTTCCGGTGGGCAGAATAAAGAAGTTATCTTTCGTCCAATCGCTTACTCCATCCACAGCATCTTGGTACAAACTCCGGCCGATATAATGAATCGCTGACGCCGCTGCCATGGTGTGCATAGCCCTCATACCAAAGCCCTTCGGATCTGTCACCGCCGCTCTTCCGGTGGTCCTTAACGCCTGAAAAGCCACGTTCAAGTAAGGGATTCCCTGATCTAAGGCTTTTGCCACTTCTCCGCCCTGGCCATAATCCAGGCGATCTCTCGCCGCAGCTGAGGCAGCTCTTCTGTCATATCCTTGCTTCATTAGCCGCTCTCTCATCGCTAAGCGGGCCATAACTTCGGCAGAGATATTCAAGTGAGCCATATACTTCTGCAGTCCATGAAACTTTCTTCCAGCTTTGGACCTCACAATCGGATCGCCCGGATTAACCTTGCGGGTCATAAAATCATGGCCGCCGCCATCTTCCAGATACTCCAAATATCTCCCTTCTTGCTTCCAAGCGTCCCGGGTCACATCTCTGAGATCCTGCGCAAACTCTTTGGTAAACTTCAAAGGGTTTGAGCTATAAACATAACGACGCTGGCCTTTAGAGTCTAGCACCATCCCAGTCTGATAAATATGCATCACATCCATGGGAAACGACTTGATAAAAAACAACGGATTTAGCCAGCCCGTATGCGTGGCTCGTAGCCATCCTGAGAGTGACGCTGCCCTGGCAGCGGTTGCCATCTTGGACTGTCCCGCATGACTCGCCATGGTCCAGTCCTTAGCAAACCAATCCGGCACATGGAGCGTATGCTTCTGGCCATCGGCGAAGTAATGAAGAGCCTTCTCCCCTTTAGCTGGATTCGCGTAAAAAGGAGTCACATCCCCATACTTGCCTTTGCGATACCTGATGACTTCTGGAATCTTAATAATATCATTCGGCCAGTCACGGGCTAGCTCAGCGAGAGACCTCGTAGCTCTGTTTCTCGCCGCCCAGTTAAAAGTCTCCCCCGAAAGTTGAGCCAGTAAATGATCAGATTTCATCCTCTCATAGCCCGCACTTCCTTTCTTTAGTCGCTTGATATTAGTGTCTCTGATATTCAGATCATGCTTCATCGCTTCAGGATCACGCTTCAACACGTTGTCGCTCATTCTCTGGAGCTGCTCCAAATCTTTAGGCGGCCGTCTGATGTCCATGTCCGAATGTCTGGCATATAACGCCGCAGCACGGTCCATGATTTCTAGCTTCATAGTCGGAGAGTAATCATACTGCTGCAGGATGTCATACAGCCAATCAGGAATAGCCCCTTCCTGATATTTCTTCTGCAACAGATCTCGCATGGTATTAAAATAATCTGTCGCACTCTGTTCGATCTTTTTCCTCTGAGCATCACTCAACCCATAAGCTCTCTGCCAGTTAGGGATGCCCTGCCGATCTGCGGCAATGAAATCCTGATAAAACTTTATATCAAAGTTCTCCGGATAAGTCCTGCCACGGCCCGCTGGAGTGTCATGGATCTGTACTTTGCGCTTGGCATTTATCACCTCGTCCAACACTCTCTTTTCAGTTCTCGACAGATGGCCGTAGATATTATCATAAGCAGCATTAAAATACTCTTTCGCCCACACCCCAGCGCCTTTAGCCAGCACTAAGTTGTCCAACACCTCTCGAGATTTTGGAATTCTCATGTTTTCCAGCGCCTGTCTGGCTCTGGTATTCGTAGAGATGAACCACCTTCCCAAGGTTTCTTTCATCTCCTTAGGAGTCTTCCAAGCCTTCTCGTGCAGCTCTGCCTGACGAGCGCGTTTATACTGAGCTGCCACCTCGTGCGCATTTTTCAGCGAATCTCCAGAGGCTCTAACCGTCTGAGATCCCTCACTCGGAGCTTTGCGAGTTCTCTGGCCTGGAAGTTCTGTCAGAAGATCTGGCGAGTTCTTATTCGCCGCAGTTTCAATGGCCTGTGCCACCGCAGGATCAGTGGTAAACCTGGCATCGAGCAGATACTCAGAGATCTTCTTCCCAACTCGAGCGGCGTTCCGCTTGATGATTTCCATATTCCTGGAGAGGCGTCTCGCCGCCTGTTGCTGCTGCGCAGTCAGCTTTCTCTCCGGCAACTTTCCGATTGCTCCTCTCTCATCACTCAAATACCAGAGATCCTCAATCACATCAAACAGCGAAACCTCATCGGGAAACATCAACGAGTCGGAGAACGCCGAATCAGGACGAGGAGTCTCTTGCTGGATTCCGTGATATTCATCTAGCTCTCGTGCCGCTCGGTACTCCGGCGATTGCTCGAGTTCCTGCCTCCTGAGTTCTGTCAGCTCTGCCTGGCGCTTTTCCAGCTCAGATTTAAACTCCCTCGAGGCAGCAGTTTCTCCATGCTCACGCTCTGCCGCTTTGCGAGCTTGCCGCTCCTCAGCAGCCTGACGTACCATTTCTTCCCTTCTCGCCAGAGCGTCAGCTTCCATCTTCTTGTTGGCAAGCTCCTCTCGTTTGAGAGCCTGTCTCTGAGATTCAGGAAACTGCTCCAGAGAGGCTATCACCTCCTGGCGCTGGAGCGGCCTACTCGGGGGCCTCACTCCCTGATGACGATTCAACACTGCCCGGCTGAAGTCTGGATCAGTAAACAGCTCCGAATCTCGTTTGCGTACTCTCCCTGAGATTGTATGCACATCCTGAGTAGCCATCGCCTGAGGGTCTTTCACTCCCTTAACGCGGAGATAATCCATAGCGACATCTGAAACTGCGCGGATGTCAGAAGGATCTAGAGAGTGAATCCACCTCTGAGCTTCAGGAGTCCCTAAGATGGTCTGTCCCATCTCAGAGATTGCTTCCAGCTGCTGGGAAGAGGTCGGCTTCTTAGGAGTCCTCGCCCCTCCGCCAGGGCGCATCTTTCTGGCGATGCTGGAATCTGGAGAGTAGATCCGCATCTGGGAGAGTTCACGCCTCTGAGGAGTTTCAATCACCCCAGATTCAGCTTGAGTCTTATCACGCGGCCATGGCCTCTTGGCCTCAACCCCAAAGCGGAGATCTGATGCTCCTGGAGGAAGTCCCTTCCCAGGACGGCCCATCTCCACCTGGAGCAGATCAAACACATCTTTGGCTGGCCTAACCCCATCTCGATCCAGCAGAAGTTTCTCATCCCTCCAGTTGCGCCAATCCTTAGCTAGTTCAAGATCCCTTTCTCTCATGCGCTGTTCCCATTGGGCAACAGTCCTATCCAGCTCAGTCCGACTAAATCGGGGCTTGTTCTCAATGAAGGTCTCAATCTCAGTCAGCAGCTCCCCCACATTCTGCTCACTAAACAGATCTTCGTAATACTTCTGACGAGAGTCCAACTCCCTGACTCTCGTATCCTGCGCAGCTTCGATCCGATCTCTCTGTTGCAGCGCCGTCTCAGCGTCTGCTATCGCATCTTGGCCAAAGATCTCATCAGCGCGTTCCTTATAATCTCTGGCGCGCTGCTCTCTGATTTCCACATCCGTCAGAGCTTCGCCACGCTCCAACTCGGCTTCAACCTTCTCTCGGCGGAGCCTCTGCTCCTCGGCTTCTAGCTTCTGCCGATCGCGCTTTGCCTGATCGATTTGTTTCTTCGCTCGGTCACGCAACTGGCCAGTTTTTCTAGCCGCCCAAGGAGTAACCGCAAACCAAAAGGATGCCTCTGCCACATCTGACATGAGCCGCCCCGCTGAGGGGTCTCCGACCAATCTGCCGTAAGCCTCCCCCAGAGGTTCAAACGCATATTCAGTCGGAGCTTCCATCACAGCTTCGAGACCTTTCATGAGAGTTTCAGTCTCAGGAGTCTGACTCTCCGGAGGAACGCCCGCATAAAAGATCTTTCGGATCATCTCCATGGTGCGATGTTCCAAATCAGTGGTAAACTCCTCCCGTTCCTCATGCGTCATATCTTCTTGGAGCGCCTTGAGATAGCTCGGCGCTCCTGTGATTCCTGCATATCCCAAGTTCGGCAAATACGGCGCAGTTTCGGCCATGATCTTGGTGCCGATTCCTCCTGCGTAAGCGCCAGTTCCAGCTATGATCTCTCCCGTCAGCTCGAGGGCTGTCACTGGAGATCTCTTCGCTGCTCCGAATAGCTCTCCCATAGAAGGAAGCGGCATATCATCTTCCTGCGGCTCCCTAACAGCTCCAAGTCTTCCTCCGGTGTGACTCAACGGCAGAGAGGTATCCCCTATCGGATCTCGCCGCTCCCGCTGGAGACCGATTCGCTCCTTGAAGTCTCCAAGATCCATATCGGAGTAATGCTTCTGATGCAAAGCCTCAGCCAAAGATTCATCTGACATATCATTGTATGCCGGATATTTCTCACGGATCTCTTTTATATTCATCATCTAATCCCCAGTGGATCATCATCTTCAGGTTCATCTGCCCCATCCTCAAAGAAGCGTGTCGGATCTATGGACTGGATCATATGATCCGGAAACGGCACCGGCAGAGCGTTGCCAGTCTCTCCATCGACAAACACATATTCGCCTTGGCGCTGCTCGACTCGGACGTCCTGTATCGGACTGGTGGACTTAATGTTTCGGATAACCGCATTTAGGAACTGAGTCTCCGCAGGAGGACGGGCCTCATCATCAGGAGCAGCATTCCTCAGAGCCATTCGCGTCCTTCTGTCGAACTGCTCAATCACATCGTCATACCACTCCGATGTGGCCATCCTTCCCCATTCGCGATCCCTGATCCTTTGGGCTTGATCTGTCTCCTGGCCGATCTTATTCGCCATGATCCAGTCAGTTCCCTCAGGGGCTTGCCCTGGCGGAAGAGACTTGTACTCACTAAGATCTGTCCGCGCCCAGACGGTGTGATCCTCTGTGGCCTCTCCCAAATCTTCGGTAAACATCCTCTCTCCGGTTGTAGGATCTATGCCGAAGACCTTCTCTCTGCCATCGACGTTTATCTGAAAGATCTCCGGCGGCTCTCCAGGACCAGCTCCTACATTGATGCCAGCTTTCCCGAGCATTTGAGCCTTCAACGCAGACATTGGCCCCATTGCAGTTTGAATCTGCCTGTCAGAAAGGCGCTGCGTCACATCAGCTTTAAGCCTCAGCTGCCGAGCACGATGCTTATGTTCAAGCTCATCTCTCTCATGAGCCTCCATTTCAGCGGCATGAGCCTCCTTCTGAAGCTTGAACTGCCTATCCTGGAGGGCACGATCCAAGGCTGCTTCTTGCTGCTTAAACTCAAACTGCTCCCGCTGGAGCTGCTGCTGATCCATTTGCATCATCAAATTCATCGCATCTGTCACCTGCGCCTGGCGCTGCTGGCCGAACTGGGCTACCTGCTCCGGAGTCATGCCCGCATAATCAGCAGGAGAAGTCTCTCCTAAAGCTTGTGCTATCCTCTGTGGCATGATACTACCTCCTGAGGGTTTGAGTAGAAACCTGAGTTTCGCCAAAAATATCGTCCATCAAACTATCCCAACCGCCAGACTCTGTCAGATTGGTGGTTCTCGCCATAGGCTGTTGCTGCCTTTGAGCCGGCTCTTCCACCATGCCGTAGCCACTCTCCAGTCGGCCTTCTTGTCTATCTCGGGAGATGCCTTCTGTTTGAGGGGATTCTCCGCCCAAGACTTCCAACAGCCTCTTGAGCATGTCATCCTGCCTGGCTTGAGCTTCCTGCGCAGCGAGAGCTTCAATCAACTGTGTAGCGGGCTGTCCCAAAAAGCCGCCAGCTCCTTCTGGGTCCATTTGCGTCCCGACTTGCGACATAGTCCTTAGAACGTTTCTATTCCCCATGGTTTCTCCCAATCCTGAGAGAATATCCTGAAAGTTAACTCCTGCCATCTCAAATTCCTCCTTGCCGATTTTGTTCGACTGCTGAACAGCCTTGAAAAGCTACACTTCCAGGAGCTTGTTAAACTCCTGAGAAGCTACATCTACATCTAAGAGCCAGATCCCCGGGATGCCAGAGATCTCTCCTCTGGGTTCTTGCTCCCGCAGAAACTCTCGCCCTTCCGCTTCGTTTTGTAAGATCCTTCTCATGTATGCCACTTCCTGAGAGTTAACCACCCCCGGAGAGGACAGCGCTTCTAAGAGGCTTCCAGTCCCAGAGGGATCAGCTTTTTCAGAAAGAAACTTATAACCTGGAGTCGACGTCCCAAAGGGGCGATCTTCTAAATCAAAGCCTCTGGCACTTGAGATCCAACTAACCAAGGTCGGAGCCTCTGCAATAAGACCAAACCCCAAGCGGGTTCGCATTTGCCTCATGACAACGTCATACCTATCTGGCCCCTCTGGTCTGCGGCGTTCTGGCCTCTCAAGCGCTGGCCTCGGCCTGAAGGGGCTTCTCCAATAGCGTGGATCTCTCTGAGCAGCGCGATCCTCCATAAGCTGAAACCCTCTACCATCGCCTGTTCCAGCTGCAAGACCCGCCGAGGGATCAACTCCTTCCTCTGCGCCGAAAGTACTAGCAGATCGGCCAAGCCCTAGAGCGATTCCTCCTATCATACCAGCCGGCCCCAAGAAGCTCGGAACCATCTGAAAATTAGTCTGCACTGCGATCTCCATCGCCGCTATATCGCCAATCATCATCCCTCGGCGTCCTAGCGTCGCTGCATCCATAGCTCCCAGAGCCAAACCCAAATGTCCAGTGTGAGTCCCAAGCATCGAGAAGGCTTGCATCATAGCAACGGGAGCCATTATCGGGGCTTGCAGCACACCAAGGATCGCTAGCCCCAAGCGGGCAAAATTCATCGGAGATAGCGCCGAAACAGATGCGAGATCACTCAAAGAGTAGTGCGGACTAACCAAGGCGCGCTGAATATCATGGAAGGCAAACCTTCCCAGAGCTTCTGGCGCATAATCCATGACGAGACTTCTTTCGAACATCTCGGTCCGATGAGCTATCTCAAACGCATCAGGAGAAAGGCTTGGCTGTAGGGCTTGCTCCATCAGAGCGCGATCGAGCTCAGTGCCAATAATCATCCTCATAGGATCTATCTCAGCAGATGGCCCTCTTCCTCCAACGCCTGTTGGATCTCCAAATGCTCCGATACCAGCTGCAGCTTCAAACCCAGCAGTGTGCTCCGCCACCATGGCGCTGTGGCCAAATCCTACATGAGGCCCGCCAGCAGCGGCAGCTCCTGCCATAGCGCCAATTCCTGCTGCAGCTTCCATTCCCGCTGTGGATTCGGCGACTCCCTGAGAGTGCCCATACCCAATGTTGCCGGGATCATCTCCGCGGCCTTGACTCCCCGAAGTTCCACCTGGCCCTGATCCGCCGGTGCCAGATCCTCCGCCAAGACCTGCTCCTGAGACACCGCCAGCTCCCAGTCCGCCTCCGCCTCCTCCATCGCCAAGGCCAGCTCCTGATACTCCACCAGCTCCTACCATAAGATCTCTCCTATAACAAACTCAACCCAGCTCCAGCAGCCGCTCCTCCAGCTGCTCCCCAACCAGATGAGATGCCAGTACTAGAGGCTATTGCCCCTCCAAGAGCCGCACCACTCAATGCTCCGCCAATTGCAGACCTGGTATCACTCGGCTGATCTGCAGCAGATGTCACAGTTGGAGCGCCACTAATAGAAGCCAGCAAGTTCGCTCCATACTGATAAACCTCCAAAGGCCATTGAGCTTCCTTTTTAGCCAG
>Ga0207421_10003825_pt1 | contig 17702 bp, 19 predicted proteins | sample SodLakKL_010_SED_4_FD_187542 | JGI IMG/M metagenome (GOLD analysis project Ga0207421, IMG submission 187542) | Alkaline sediment microbial communities from Lake Tanatar, Kulunda Steppe, Russia - 8KL_010_SED (SPAdes) (version 2) | ecosystem: Environmental > Aquatic > Non-marine Saline and... | reverse complement strand
CCTCGACTCCCTTCCCCCTCCGTGGCCACCGCGAGCCGTTCGTCGAACGCCTGGACGTCCCCGGACTCCTCCAGAAAACTGAGCTCGCGCTGGGGGAACGGGATGGTGATCCCGGCCTCCTCGAAGGCGTCGTAAACGCCGCGGTTTACCTTGTCGATCGCCCGCTTCTCGACCAGCGGGTGGTTGATGAACGCCCGGAGTTCGAAGATCAGCGCCGAGTCCCCGAACTCCCCGAAGAGCACCTGTGGTCGCGGAGTGTCCCGGATGAGCTGACACTCCTGGCAGACTTCGAGGACGATCTCCTCGACTTCCCGGTAGTCGGTGCCGTAGGCGGCCGAGAGCGGAATTCGCAGGCGCATGTGTCGCTGTGGTGCACTCTCGTTTACCACCTGTGTCGAGTTCAGAACCGAGTTGGGGACGGTCACGAGGAGGTTGTCCTGGGTGAGCACCGTCGTCGATCGGATGCCGACGTCGGTGACCGTCCCGCGCATGTCCCCTTCGACCCTGATCACGTCGCCTACCTTGTACGTGTTGTCGAAGTAGAGCGCGATGCCGCCGATCAGGTTGCTGATCGCGTCCTGAGCGGCGAAACCGAGGACGATTCCGATCAACCCCGCCGAGGCGAGAAACGGCGTGACCTCGAGGTTCCAGATGGAGATCAGAAGGAGCACGGCACCCCCTACGACGGTCAGCGTCCAGAGGTTCTGGAATATCGGCGCGAACTCGTAGGTGCCGTCGGCGTTCTGGAGGTGCTCGATCCACCGATCCCCGATACGGATCGACGCACGCCCCCACAGCACCACCAGGATCGTCAGCATCGCGGCCAGGAGGTTCGGCGTCGACTCGACGAGGTCGAGGACGACCAGACTGAAGTAGATCCCCATCAGGCCGATGGTGACCGAAAGCGGCGTATGTACCTCCGCGAGCACCGCACGGTCGAGGGAGGTCTCCCCTCTCTCCTCGCCGAGATAGCGTTTGCTCGCCCACCTGACGAGCCGGGCCAGCAGATACGAACCGACGAGTATCGCCGGCACGAACAGCCAGACGGAGTCGAACGGGAGCCAGCCCGGGTCGGGGACGTCCCCGGCCGCGATCGCTCCGGGAACGGCCGTGGCTGCTCCCGACGGAGGGCGGGCGGAGAGCGCCACGGCCGTGACGGCGGGAAACATCGCGACGTGGGTAATCGGTACTTAATCCGCCCGTATATATGATCCGATGACCGTTCGCGGCGGGATCGTTTGTTCGAGCGGGTTCCGGACGGATCGTCTTCTCGAGGCGGTTCACAGAGGAGTCGTATCCGTGAACGGCCCGTGGCCCTCGTGGCCAGCCGTGGCTACCGGACCGGCTCGACGATCCGCGTCCAGCCGATGGCGTCGAGGACGACGATCCGATCGTCAGAGCGGACGTAGACGCCGTTGTAGGCCGTTCCGTCTCCCTCGTAGTACGGCTCGGACTCGCGGAGCCCGTCGACGACCTCCCATCCCCCCTCGCCGAGTTCGACGTGGACCCACTCCTCGCGGGCGTCGGCCGCCAGCGCCCGATCGATCACCCGGCGGGCGGCGGGCAGCTCCGAGAGCGCCGTCGAGGAGTCGTCGACGAGGGTCGCGCCGGGGGGCACCTCCTCGACGATCCGGGCGCCGACCTCGGCACGGGCCCGGGACGGTCTTCGGTCCCCACGGTTGGCGAGGAGATAGCCCGCCGCGGCGGCCGAACCGACCACGAAAGCCGGTACTGCGAGGCCCCTGAGGTTCATGGCACGACCTTACAGCAACACAGTAAGTATCTTTCGGGGGATTGTCCGACGCACGTCACATTTCAGCTATCGTCGGATCGCTCCAAACCGTTTTGCCCCCGGCCCGTCTCCGGAGTGGTATGCGCGAGCTCGACGGCTCCGCGGCCGGTGGGGCGTTCGTCCGGACCGCACTGGCGCTGTCGGCGATCGACGGCGAGCCAGTCCGGATCGAGAACGTCCGGGGCGGCCGATCCACGCCGGGATTACGTCCACAGCATCTCGCGGTCGTCCAGACGCTGGCGGCGATCCGGAATGCGGCGGTGTCCGGCGACGAGGTCGGTGCCGAGACGGTCGTCTTCGAACCCGAAGCGAGCGGATCGATCCCCGGCGGGGAGTACGAAGTCGACGTCGACACCGCCGGCAGCCTCACGCTTCTGGTCGACGCTCTCCTCCCGCTTTCGACCGCACTCGAGGGTCGACTGTCTCTGACCGCGACCGGCGGCACCGACGTCGCCTGGTCGCCGCCGCTCGATTACCTCCGGACGGTGAAACTGCCCCTCCTGCGCCGACACGGGCTCTCCGCGGCCGTCGAGGTCGACCGACGGGGGTTCTATCCCGCCGGAGGCGGCCGGATCCAGCTCCACCTCGCGCCCTCGTCGATCGAGCCGATCCGCCTCGGCTCGGACGCGGCCCTCGACGCCGACGACCTCCGGCTGTACTCGACCGAGGCCGCCGGGCTCTCGGATTCGGCCGTCGCCACGCGCCAGCTCGAGGGTGCGCTGGATCACCTCGCCCTGGACGGCGAGCCGACGGAACGCGTCGCACGGACGGCCGCGAGCGACTCGCCGGGTTCGGCGATCGTGATTCGACTCGCGCCCGGCGCCGGCGTTTCGGCGCTCGGGGAGCCGGGCAAACCCGCCGAACGTGTCGGGAGGGAGGCCGCCGACGCCGCCGAGCAGCTGCTCGACGGCGGGTCGCCCGTCGACCGCCACGCCGCCGATCAGCTGCTCGTTTTCCTCGCGCTCGCAGGCGGCCGGCTGCGGATTCCGACGGTGACCGATCACGTCGAGACTGGCCTCGAACTGCTCGAGGCGTTCGGCCACGGGCTCTCCGTCGAGACGGGGCCGACGGTCGTCGCCGACGAGAGCTGACTGCGGGGAACGACGACTGTCCGCGGCGGTGGGAAGTAACGCAGGAAGCGACGTCGGGAGCGACGGTTCTCGGCGACGGGGACCGTCGGGCGAAATGACTTATATCCCCCCGTCCGTTGGGCGACCCATGTCGCCGACGTACGTCACGGGAGGCGGTGAGCGATCGTGAGCGATCTCGTCGCCTTCGGGGAGACGACCCTCAGACTGACCCCGCCCGGCTACGAGCGCATCGAGACGGCAAGCGAGTTCGAGGTCCGGGCCGCGGGCGCCGAGAGCAACGTCGCGGTGGCGGCCGATCGGCTGGGGACGACGGCGACGTGGCTCTCGAAGCTCCCGGATTCGCCGCTCGGCCGGCGCGTGGTCGGCGAGCTCGAGCGCCACGGCGTCGAGACCGAAATCGTCTGGACCGACGAGGGCCGACAGGGGCTGTCCTTTTTCGAACACGGCACCAGACCACGGGGCTCGAACGTCGTCAACGACCGCGAGGACGCGGCTGTCACCACCGCCAAACCCCAGGAGTTCGACGTCGACCTGATCCGGGACGCGCGGCTCTTTTTTATTTCCGGCATCACGCCCGCGCTCTCCCCCACGCTACGCGAGACAGTGGCCGCGATGCTCAAGGCGGCACGGAAAGGCGGGACGACGACGGCCTTCGACGTCAACTACCGGTCGAAACTCTGGAGTCCCGAGGAGGCAAAGGAGACGTTGCTCCGACTGTTTCCGGGGATCGACGTGCTCGTGATCGCCGCACGGGACGCCCGGACGGTGCTCGGATTCGAAGGTGACCCCCGCCAGCTGGCCCACAAGCTCGGCTCGGCCTACGAGTTCACGACCGTCGTCGTCACTCGAAGCGAGCAGGGTGCACTCGCCTGGCACGACAACGTCCTCCACGATCACGACGTCTACGAGACGGAGTCGGTCGATCCCGTCGGCTCGGGTGACGCGTTCACCGGCGCCTTCCTCGCCCGCCGGCTCGCCGGCGCGGACGTCCCGGAGGCCCTCGAGTACGCCTCGGCGGCGGCCGCGCTGGTTCGTACCCTGCCCGGCAACCTCGCGGTGCTCACGGTCGAGGAGGTCGAGGCGGTCATCGCGGGCGACAACGAGCTCATCTCCCGGTGAGGTCTCCTATCGAGTACGTCTCTCCTCCGCACCGTCACCTATCGGGTGATATCTCTCCCCGGTGACGTCCTCCCCGGTAGTGTGTTCTCGACCCACGGGCAGCCAACGGTTTTGTGCCGTCTCCCCGTTGGGCGGGTATGGTACACGTCGCGATCGTCGGAGCCTACGGATCGGCCGGCGTCGCCGTCGCCGACGAACTGCTCGCCCGCGAGCCGGGGACCGAGCTGACGCTGATCGACGACGGCGAGCCCGGCGGTGGGCTCTGTATCCTCGAGGGCTGTATGCCTTCGAAGGAGGTGCTCTCGGCTGGTGCCGGCCGGTTCCTCGCGCGCACCGACGACCGGCTCGGGGAGGCCCCCTCCGTCGACCCCGAGGCCGTCGTCGCACGCAAGGACGACCACATCGCCGGCTTCGCCGAGCACCGGCGGAGTCACGTCCACGGGCTCACACGGCGGGAGGGCGTCGAGTTCGTCCACGGCCGGGCGGCGTTCGTCGACGACCGTCGGCTCGCCGTCGGCGACCGGACGATAGCGCCCGATTACGTCGTCCTGGCGACGGGATCGACCGTGAACGTCCCCGACCTGGCGGGGATCGAGACGGTTCCCTACTCGACGAGCGCCGACGTCCTCGATGCGACCACCTTCCCCGACAGCGCGGTCGTGATGGGGTTTGGCTACGTCGGGCTCGAACTGGTGCCGTACCTCGCGGAGGTCGGCGGCGTCGACCTCACGGTGATCGAACACGACGACCGGCCGGTCGACGAGCTCCCCCGCCCGTACGGCGAGACGTTGCTCGAACTCTACCGGGGGGAGTTCGGCGTCGAGATCCTCACCGAGAGTCGCGAGCGGCGGCTCGAACGGACCGACGATGGCGTCCGGCTGATCGCCGAGCGGGACGGGGAGCGACTGGTTCGCGAGGCCGAGGCGCTGTATCTGTTCACCGGCCGTCGGCCGAACCTCGATGGGGTCGGACTGGAACACACCCGAATCGACGCCGACGGCGAGTGGGTCGAGCCGACGATGCGGGCACGGGACGACGGGCGTGTGTTCGTCGTCGGCGACGCCAACGGCCACGAGCCGATCCTCCACGTCGCCAAAGAACAGGGGGCCGTCGCGGGGGCGAACGTCCTCCGGGACGCCCGCGGGGAGTCTCTGGAACCGTACGAGTTCGTCCCCCACCACGTGATCTTCTCCGGGCTCGCCGTCTACCCGACCGTCCGGATCGGCCACACGCCGGCGACGGCACGCGAGGCAGGCGTCGACGCGATCGTCGTCGAACGAGCGGCGAGCGACGACGGCGTCTTCGCGACGAAAGGCCACTCCGAGGGGGTCGCGACGCTGGTCGTCGACGCCGACGACGGCACCGTCCTCGGTTACCAGGGGCTGCACCTCCACGCCGACGTGATGGCCAAAACGATGCAGGTCGCGATCGAACTCGGGCTGGACGTCCGCGAGCTCCCCGACCGCGCCTACCACCCGACCACGCCCGAGATCCTCGACGGCCTGTTCCGGGCGGCGGCGGACGAACTCGAGGGTCGGTGAGTCGTTCTCGGCGCGCCCTCGAAATGAACCTCCCGTGAGGGGATCGGCTACGTCGAATCGGCGTCGGATTCGGTGCGCAGTTCGATGATCTCAGCCGCGACGTCCTCTACGTGCTGTCGGTGGTCCGCCGACGTCCCTGAGCTCCGGGCCGCATCGAGTTGATCGTCGACCACGGCGTTCTGTTGTGGCCCCCACGTCTCCGGGGGCTCCGACTCGATGTACTCGACCCAGCGCTTGATGGCCTCGATGCGCCGCTCACGGTCGCGCTCGTGTTTCGCGTCGAGGTGCTCACGCGCGTTTGAGTCGCTCATATTCGGCTTCGACGTCGAGTCGCGTCGTCCACGCTTCGAGACGAGACACACTAAGGCTTTCCTCGAAGAGCGTGTAGAGGTGGACTGCATCCTCGACGTCCTTCCGTGCACCGAGGTAGAGCTTGTACGCGATCTGGAGCTCCAAGGGACCTATCGGGATCGTCTTCCCACCGATTCGGGCCGTGACGGCGCGTTCGAGGGACGCGTGGTCGAACTCGTCGCGTGCGAACTTGACTTCCAGGTGCGGCGTGACCTGATCCTTCGGTGCAGCCCAGATGTGGTCTCCGTCCTCGAGCGTTTCGTAGATCGACGCGAGTGGCATTGCGGGTCCCCAGAACCCCTCTTCGTCCAGCGTCGCTGCGAGTTCCTCGGCGACCTCTTCGTCGATCCGTTCGATGAGGACGTCGACGTCTTCGGTGGATCGAGCCCGCCCAGCGAGTATGGAGACGTACCCCGCGATGTAGACGTGGTCGATGTCGAACTCACCGAGAATCCCGGAGAACTCGATCGCCAGCTCGTCGAGCCGATTCGGTTCACGCTCGACGACGAGCGTTCCGTTCCGTAGCTCGATACCACCCATAGCGGTTCGTTTACCGGTGGGTGCCTAAAACATTGAGTTTGCAGGTGGGCCTAAAACACCGAGTCACCTCTGGCGGGTGGATTTTTGTCGGGCGGCCCCCAACCGTCGCCGATGTCCGAGCCCCACCGTTCCCGTCGCGGGTTCCTGGCGGCCCTCGGCGGAGCGGCGGCTCTCTCGACGAGCGGGACGGCTACGGCGTCCCCGTCCGTCGGCACGTCCTCCTCGTCTGCCGGCACGACCCCCTTGACCGTCGGCACGGCCCGTTCGAAGCCGGCCGGGGAACGGACCGCGACCCTCCACGTCCGGGTCTACCCCGGACCGACACCCGAGAGCGTGCGGACGGTCCGTGGCTGGTCTCGGGTTCACCTCGAGGCCAGCTACGCCGTCCTCGAGGCGCTGCGGACGCTCGCCGTCTACACCCGCACCACCACCGACCTCGATCGGGTGTACCCGCGACTGGAGCCGATGGCCACGGTCGACCTCCCGCTCGGTCGGCCGTCCTTCGAGGAGGTCGCCGAACGCTTCCGCGAGGCGGTCCGCGAACGCGAGGCGGACACCGGCGAGTGCTGTCACCTGCTTCTGTGGTGGGAGCCGCTGAACCACGACGTCGGCTACGGCGGCACCCGTCTCGAGACCAGCCGGGTCGCCCGCCGATCCGACGAGGGCGGGCACACGGTCGCGAACGTCGGCGCGACCGAACGCTGGGACTCGCGGGCGGTGACCCGCAACATCGCGATTCACGAGGTGTTACACACGTTCGTCTCCCCGGACGTCGTCGAGGAGGTGATCGACAGCCGGTGTGACCACGACCTCGGCAGCGCCGTCCGCTCTGGCAAACGGCTCACCGTCTCCCCGCTCGCGACCGCCTACGCCGGCCCCGAGCGCGTCGGCGGCGGGACGCAGTTCCACGGCACCGGCTGTTACGACCACGATTCCTTTCACCGTCACGACGGCTACGAGGGCGTCGAGGAGTTCGTCTACACGAGTCGGCTGAGCGAGGCCGCCCTCGAGGCCGTCTCGATCTACGTCGACCGGTATCTCGGCGATTGATGGCCGTCCGGGCATGGCCCGGCCCGCGGCCGACCCTCGCCTGGAACGCGGCGTCGCCCGTCACGCCCATCGGTGGCTCGGCGTACCCGAGCGACGGGTGTGATCGTCTCGCTGGTCGGAGGGTGCTCGACTCGCTGGTCGGTGGTGGCCGGATCGATGGTGCTCGTCTCGAGGGTGAGCGCGTCCGGCCGGGGCCCCTCCACGACGCCGTCGGCCCCGAGATACACGTCCTCGACGGCCGTGGAGTTCGGCAGGCTCGTCAGCAACACCTCGACTTCCGTCGCGACGGCTGCGGGCGAGTCGACCGTCCCCGCACCGACTTCCGAAACGGTGTGTCGGGCGGCCTCGTCGGCGTCGTAGGCGACGACCGACACGCCGGAGTCGAGGAGGTGACGGGCCATCGCACCGCCCATCGTACCGACGCCGACGACGCCGACCTCGAGATCGTTCGATGTCATGGGTCGTCCGTACCTCCACCGAGAGGGACAAGTAGCCGTCGACCCGGTCGACGCCGCGTCTGGCGCTACGTTCGGCTCGCTGGCGTTCGTCGACGTAACCGGCACAGGGGCTACCCAGGGCTCACTGTCGTTCGCCAACGTAGCGGGCACGATGGGATTCGAACCACGGTCACAGCGGAGCTGCTCCCTGATTCGAATCCCCGGTGCCGTCACTGCTCACGTTGTTCGCAGATAACGGGCACGATGGGATTCGAACCCACGACCGTCGGATTAGAAGTCCGACGCTCTATCCGGACTGAGCTACGTGCCCTCGCTCATCAGTCGTCGGCCGATCGGTATAAGCGGTGTGGATCTAGCCGTGAAACCGGGACGACGACGTCACGAACGGCAGCCGGTGGATCATCCAGATCGCGACCGGCAGCCCGACGATCGTGATCGCGAACAGCGTCGCCAGGTTGGCCCACAGAAAGGAGAGCCACCAGCCGACGAGCACGAAGTGCGCCGCACGCACGAGGATCGGCCGACCCATACGGTCCCGGGGAGCCGACCGGCCATAACGCCGCCGGAGACACAGCCCTTATGACCGCGTCGGCTGTAGCGTCCCCCGATGCACGTCATCGGAACCGTGGGGCTGCCGGGCAGCGGCAAGAGCGAGGCCGCCACGGTCGCCCGCGAGGAGGGGATCCCGGTGGTGACGATGGGGGACGTGATCCGCCAGGAGACCGCCGAGCGCGGGCTCGACCCCGCGAAAGATCACGGGGCGGTCGCGAAGGCACTCCGCCGGGAACACGGCACCGCGGCGGTCGCCGAGCGCTCGTTGCCGATGATCGAGGATCGCCTGGAGCGGTACGACGCCGTCCTCGTCGACGGTATCCGCTCGGACGCCGAGGTCGACGTCTTCGAGAAGCGCTTCGGCGAGGCGTTCACCCTCGTCAGCATCGAGGCTCCCTTCGAGGTCCGCGCCGAGCGGATCGACGGCCGCGGCCGGGACCTCGGGGAGGCAGACGGCGGGGAGTCCCTGGAGAGCCGCGACGAACGCGAGCGTGGCTTCGGGATGGACGAGGCGATGGCACGCGCCGACGTCGTCGTCGAGAACACCGCCAGCCTGGAGGCGTTCCACGAGCGGATCCGCGAGCTCGTCGCCGGTCGGATGGGTGAGAGTCGATGACGGAGATCTACCGGGTCGACGTCGAGATCACGGCGCCGGTGTACGACACCGAGGTCACCGCCAGAGTCGCCGACGCCGTCACCAACCTCTTTCCCGAGGCCGACCTCGAGGAGGGACTCGGCGAGATCAGGGGACGGGCCCACTCGCTCGATCACTTCTCGGAGCTGCTCCACCGACAGGAGATCCTCGACACCGCACGTGCCGAGTTCTTCGACGGACGTGAGGACGGGAGCTTCGGCTTCTCGCTGAAGAAGGCGGCCGCGTTCGAGGGACGGGTCAACTTCGCCGTCGGCGAGCCCGACGAGCTCGGCGAGATCGCCGTCCACGTCCGGGTCGACGAACCCTCCGTGGCGGAGTACGTCGACCACCTCGCCCCGCCCACCGAGGACGGGACGCCGATCGAGCCCGACGGCTGATCGATCGGCACGTCCCGACGGGAGTGTCCCGTAGCTGATCGACCGGCACGTCCCGACTGGGTGTTCACACAGCCGGCTCGCGGCCGGTCGAACACCACCCGTCGTGGCACGTCGGGGTGGGACTCTTGAGGCCACCCGTGGTAGCCCCGCCCGATGTTCGAGGACATTCCGGTACGCGAGGTGATGCTCGTCGACGTCGCGACCGCCGAGATCGATCGGACGGCCGAGGAGGCGGCCGTGACGATCCGCGAGGAGGACGTCGGCTCGGTCGTCGTCCTCCGGGAGGGGACGCCGGTCGGCATCCTCACCGAGGCCGACTTCGCGAGACAGCTCTGTGATCGGCCGGATCTCGCCGGCGTCGAACTCGAGGAGGTGATGTCGGCGCCGCTCGTGACGGTCGGCCCCGACGTGTCGATCCACGAGGCGGCCGCGACGGTGCGCGAACACGACATCAAACACCTCCCCGTCGTCGACGACGGGGAGCTCCGTGGGATCGTGACCACCGCCGAGCTGTGTCGGTACATCCCCCAGCTGATGCATCCGCCGGCCGCCAGGCCGGAGCTGCCACCGCGACGGTCGATCCGGCCCGATACGGCCTACGAGCGCGAGGAGTGGTCGTTCGAGTACCGCGGAGTCGACGAGACGAAGGTCTCCGTCGGGGACGTGGCGACCTTCGAGCGGTCTCTCTCGACGGAGGACGTGGAGGCGTTCGCCGACGCGACCGGAGACACCAATCGCCTGCATCTGGAGGAGGCCTACGCCGCAGGGACCCGTTTCGGCGGCCGGATCGCCCACGGCGCACTCGCGGTCGGGTTGATCAGCGCGGCGCTCGCCAGGCTACCCGGGCTGACGATCTACCTCTCCCAGGAGGCGGCGTTCCGTGGCCCCCTCGCGGTCGGCGACCGCGCGAGCGCCCGCTGTGAGATCGTCGACGATCTTGGCGGATCGAAGTTCCGCGTCGAGACGACCGTCAGCGACGGCGACGACGAGCCCGTCCTCGAGGGCGAGGCCGTCGTGCTTGTCGACGAGCTCCCGCCGGGGACAGAGAAACGGGAGGGAGCGACCGCCGACTAGTCACAGTCTTCGGCGTCCTCGATCGTCTCCCTCGCCTCCGTCTCGAGCGCGTCGGCCTCGCCGGGCCTGCCGTCGATAGCCGCGTCCATCGCCTCGACGAACGTGTCCGCCCCCTCCTCGAGGGTTTCGCTCCGACACCGGGCGCGGTCGAACCGGTCCTCGAGCCGATCCGGCGGCGTGTCGGCCGCCTCGAGGGTTGCCGTCGCGTCGGCGAACTCCTCGCGAGCGGCGAGAAACTCGACTCTGGCGTCCTCGAACTCCCTCGCCTCGCTGTGGTCTTCGCCGGCGTCGATCCGCTGGAGGCCGGCGACCGTCGCGTCGTTGGCGTCGGTCAGCGTCACCGACGCCTCGAGGACCTCACCGAGCTCCGCCGCACCGTCGTCGAGCGGTCCGACGTCGACGGGATCGACCGTCTCGAGGGTGTCTTCGGCCTCGGTGAACGATTCGCGTGCGGCCGCGAACGACTTCCGGGCCGACCCGAGGGACTCGTCGTCGACGTGCTCGCCGCCCTCCTCGAGCCGCGTGAACCCCTCGGTTGCCGTCCCGTTGGCCTCGGCCAGTCCCGTCCCGGCTCCGACCACCTCCTGGAGCCGCGAGCGTTCGGCCTCGACGGGCTCGGCTTCCTCCTCGTCCATCCCGTCGAGGATCGCGGCGGCGTCGTCGAACGTCGCCTCGGCGTCGTCGAAGGCGTCGCCGGCCGACCCGAACGCCTCCTCCTCGAGGTGACTCTCGCCCGCTTCGAGCCCCTCGAAGCCGTCGATGGTCCGTCCGTAGGCGTCGGTCAGCTCCAGCCCGGCCCCGAGCGTCCCGATCAGTCGCGTGGCACCCTCCTCGATCGGCTCGGCGTCGACGGCGGAAAGCTCGTCAAGCCGGTCGCGGTCGAGGTCGGCCAGCGTCTCCCGGGCCGGCTCGACGCGATCGAGCGGTTCGGCGAGGCCACTCCGTCGTCGGTCGAGGTGCTCTCTGGCCTCCTCGAAGCGTCGCTCATCGACGGCCGACTCCAGGGCTTCGTCGTCGCCGAACTCCCCGTCCGCGACGCCCTCGAGTCCGTCGAGGGTTCCCTCGAGCCCGTCGGCGTACGCCAGCAGCTCCTCGCGGTCGGCCACACGTTCGTCCACCTCCGTGAGATGCGTTCGTGCCGCCTCGAGGCGCTCCCGGTGGTCGTCCGCGTCGAACTCGAACTCCTCGGGATCGTCCACGCGGTCGGCGACGAGCCCGAGTGCGAGTGCGACCTCGTTCAGCCGGGAGGTCCCGCGGGCGAGCTTCCGGGCCGTGAGCTCCGCCGACGTCCGTTCGAACGTCTGCTCTGTCCCCTCGTCCCCGCCGAGGCCGACCCGTCCGAGACAGCCGGCGAGGGCGGCGGTGCCGGCGACGGCGAGGTACCTCCGTCGATCCATGTGAGAGTCACGTCACCTGATACGCTTGAGGGTGTCGGCCGTTTCCGCCCCCGACCGACGTCCCGGTCGGTGCGGTTTCCGGAGGTGAAATCGCCCACCAGTTATTATGCCCGTCCGCACCGACCCCGGGGACGATGAACGGACGTCACCGACGGTTCGGCTCGGTTCGGTCGCCGGATCGCCGGACTACCCGGCGGGCCGTTCGGGGAGGGGTCGTCCTCCTCGTCTGTCTGTCGCTTCTCGTCGCGACCGTCGGCCAGCCCGCGATCGCCGCCGACGTGGCCGACATGGGGGCGGCGTCGGCCGAATCCGAGGAGGTCGATCCCGCGGCGATCGACGCGCTGATGACAGAGGCGATGGAGACCGGCGACGCCGCGGGTGCGACGGTCGCCGTCGTCGAGGGCGAGGAGATCGTCCACGCGGAGGGGTACGGTTACGCCGACTACGGGGCCGGCGAGCCGGTCGATCCAGAGGAGACCTCGTTCATGGTCGGCTCCGTCGCGAAGCCGATCGTCTGGACGGCGGTCATGCAGGGGGTCGAGGACGGCACGCTCGACCTCGAGGAACCCGTCGGCACGTACCTCGACGGCTACGCGTTCGAGGGCGACGACGAGGTGACCCTCGAACATCTCGGGACGCACACGCCGGGCTACGAGGATCGGCTCACGGGACTCTTCGTCGCGGATCACGACGACGTCGCCGACTGGGAGAGGAAACTCGAACGCGAGATGCCGACACAGGTCCGAGCGCCCGGCGAGACGGTCGCCTACTCGAACCACGGCACCGGACTGGCGGGGCTCGTCCTCCAGGAGGCCCACGACGAGCCGTTCGAAACCCACCTCGAGGCGGGGATCTTCGAGCCACTGGAGATGGACGGGGCGACCTTCCACCAACCCGTTCCCGGGGACTACGAGCCGATCTCGAAGGGTCACGTGCCGACCGACGACGGCTTCGAGGCCACCGAACCGGCGGTCATCGGCGTCCCGCCGGCCGGATCGATGAGCGCTACCGCGACCGACATGGGCAACTTCGCGATCGCGACCCTCCAGGGCGGGGCGTTCGGGGACGAACGGATCCTAGAGGAGGCGACCGTCGACGCGATGACCGACGAACGCGCGAGCAACCATCCCGCCGTCGACGGAGTCGGCTACGGCTACATGCTCGGCGAGCGCGGCGGCGAGACGGTCGTCTGGCACACCGGCGGCACCGAACACTTCGGCACGCTGTTCGCGCTGTTCCCCGAACACGACGTCGCGATCTTCGCGAGTTTCAACACGGCCGACGCACCGATCGGCGACCTCCTCGACGGCTTCGTCGAGGAGCGGTTCGGCTGGGAGGAGCCGACACTCGAGCCGGAGCCGTCGACCGTCGACCGTGCCGACGCCTACGAGGGCGAGTACCGGTCCACGGCGTTCCAGACCAGCCACGAGAAACTCGTCGGGCTGGCCGATAGGTGGACGGTGTCGGTCACCGACGAGGGCTACCTCGAACTCTCGAGCCCGGGAGTCGGGACGAGCCGCTGGGTGGAGGTCGAGCCCGGCGTCTTCGAACCGGTCGACGACGCTCCGCTGGGGGTGACGACCGTCGCGATCGAGGGCGACCGTCTCTACCTCGACGCCCCGTCCGCGCCGTACGAGCGCCTCGCCTGGTACGAGACGACGACGGCCCAGGGGGCGTTCGCCGTCGGGGCGCTCCTCGTGGTGCTCTCGACGGTCCTCGTCTGGCCGGCCAGCGCCTACCGACGGCGTGGCTGGGGACGGATGCGCGAGCACCTCGTCCGGCCACGGCTCGCGGTGCTCGTCTCCCTCGGCCTGTTGCTCGCGTTCGTCCTCGGCCTGCTGGCGAACGCGACCGCCGACCCCCTCCAGTTCGCCTACGGCTTCTCGCTCGCGCTCCGGCTCACCCTCGGGTTGCTGGTCGTCTTCGCTCTCGCAGCCGCCGTCGCCGTGACGACCGTCGCCCTCGAGTGGCGGGAGGTCTTCTCCGCCGGGAGCGTCGAGGTCGCCTCGACCGACCGGTACGGGCTGGCGTATCTGACCGTCCTCGCGGTCGCACTCGTCGTTCTCGTCTGGCAGGCCTGGTACTGGAACTTGCTGACGGCGGCGTTCTGAGTGTCGGACCAGCGGAGGTCACGTGGGAAAACTCCGACCGCAGGAAGTCACTCGCCGCAGAAATGAACTCGGTATCGGACCCCCGATTGACCGTAGATAGGCGTTGAACGTCCAGCAAACACGCTGTTCACTCGGGGCAGTTCGACTGGCGTCCGGGGGCGTGATCACCCCAGGGCAGTCGCCTCAACCGCCTGTGCAGGTGAGCCGTTCGCGAAGCCCGACGAGGTGGAACGGAGGCGACGGGGAACACGTCCCCGGAGCTGTCGTGGCTCCGGACTCGGAAGCTATTTGCCACGGGGCCGTGGGGTGTCGGATATGTTCGTCCTCGTCAACCTGAAGACGTACGACTGCGATCCGGTCGCGGTCGCGACGGCGGCGGCGGAGGTGGCCGAGCGGACGGACGCACGTCTCGCCGTCGCGCCGCCGACGGCCGCCGTCGAACGGGTCGCCCGGACGGGCGTCGAGACCTGGGCCCAGGAGGTCGACCCCATTGCAGCCGGCTCGAACACGGGTCACACGCTCGCCGAGTCGGTCGCCGACGCCGGCGCCGTCGGCACGCTGTTGAACCACTCCGAGCGCCGGCGGACGCTCGCGGACATCGACGGCGGGATCCGGGCGGCCGAGCGCGCCGGCCTCGAGACGGTCGTCTGTGCGAACGATCCCCGTCAGGTCGGCGCCGCCGCGGCGCTCGGTCCGGACGCGGTCGCCGTCGAGCCACCCGAGCTGATCGGCACCGGCACGCCGGTCAGCGCCGCCGAGCCGGCGATCGTCGAGGACGCCGTCTCGGCCGCCGCGGAGATCGATCCCGAGGTCGCCGTGCTCTGTGGCGCCGGCATCTCGACCGGCGAGGACGTCGTCGCCGCCGCCGACCTCGGTGCCGAGGGCGTCCTGCTGGCGAGCGGCGTCGCGAAAGCCGACGATCCGCGGGCGGCCCTCGAGGCGCTCGTCGCTCCCCTCTGACCGTCGTTCGCCCGTCACCGACCGGCTCGCGTCCGCCTCACTGACCGTCGTCCGATCGGATCCACCCCGCAGACATTTGTCCTCTCCGACCGACCGTACGGCCATGACCGACGATCGTCCGTTCGAGCTCGCCCTCGAGAACCGGCTGATGGGAAAAGGGATCTACCTCACGGAGTGGGAAGCGGACGGGGAGACGATCGAACTCGCCTACGAGACGGTCGACGAGCGTCCCGCGGTGACGAGCGACGAGGTCGGCCAGGTCGTCCGGACGCTGCTCGCGGTCGGCGACGAGCGTGACTGGACGCCACGAACCCTGCAGGCGACCTCGCTCACCACCGACGGCGAGGTGTGTGGCAGCTGGCACGTCGAGGCCGAGTGGTTCGAGGGGCTCGACGGGGAGCTTTCGGAAGTCGAGTTCTCCCGGCGGGTGCTCGCCACCGTCGGACCGGCGCCCGACGAACACCAGTAAGGACCGGCGCCCGACGAACACCAGTAAGGTTATCCTCCGGGGCTACGCGTCTCCGAACGACAGATGACCGGACGGGACGACCGATCGACGGCCGATCGCCCGACTGACGGCCCACGGGTGAGCGACCGATGAGCGGCGAGCAGGTGTTCGTCTCCCACGCGCCACAGGATCTCGAGCTGGTCGGGGAGCTGTTCTCGACGATCAAGAACTTCCCGTTCGGCGTCCACATCGCCTTAGAGGAGGTCAGCTCCGGACGCAGCCGTCGGCGCCTCCAGGGTCGGGTGGCAAACAGCGACGTCGTCGTCGCCGTTCTCACCGACGCCGGCGTCAAGAGCGAGTGGGTAAATCAGGAGATCGGCTACGCGCTCGCCAAAGGCGTCCCCGTGCTCCCCCTCTACGACGACGAGCGCCTCCGTGGAGGCTACCTCACGGACGTCGAGGGCGTAGAGATCGAACGCGAGAGCCCGACGGTCACGATCTTCAACCTGCTCTCGCGGCTCCGTGCGGAGCTTGCGCCCCTCGGCGCACTCTCGGTCCCGGACTGGTACGTCCGATTTCCGTGTACCGCCACCGGCTGTGAACACCCCGTCACCCTGGAGATCGATCGCGGCCAGACGAAACTCTGGAAGCTCCACGGCCACGGCCGGGCCCTCGAGACGACCTGTGAGATGTGTGACTCGCGGTACTATTTCGATCCGGCGACGATCGGCTTTCTCAAACGGGAGTAGTGGCTGAGCGGCACTAGCTCAGCCGTTCGTACGCCTCCCTGACAAGCTTGAACGCGCTCCGGCTTCCCGTCTTCCGGTCGGGGTGGGCGTTTTTGATCTGGGAGAGAAACGCCGCCCTGATCTCCGCGTCGCTCGCTCCCTCCTCGACGCCGAGGATCTCTCTGGCTTCGGTCTCGCGCATCCGGACCTCGGTGACGACTCCACGGCGCTCGAGACGTCCCTTGCACCGCTCGCACATCTCCTCGGTGCGGTCGTCGGTCGTCGTCACGTGGTAGAGCTCCTCGCGGACCCACTCGTGACACTGACTACAGAGGTTCCGGGCGGTGGCGATCTCCGTCGTCTCCGCGGGCTCGCCGTCGACGGCGGTGTCGACCCCGCCGTCGCTGTGGCCCGGAACCTCACGGAGACAGTCCGGACAGCAGCTGACGACGACGCCGTCCGGGAGGGACGTCTCCTCGAGCTCCGAACGGGGGAACGTCTCGGCGCAGCCGTCACACTCCCGACGACCGTTCTCGAGGGTCGAGAGCTTCCGTGCGGCCGCCCTGGCGTGGGGCTCACAGTCCGGACAGCACCGGACCGTCTCGCCGTCGGGCAGGCTCACCGTCGAGAGCCGGTCGACCAGCACGAGCCGACCACAGCCGTCACAGCCCTCGCGCCGTCCGTCCGCTATGGCCATCGCCGGGAGCTTGGTGGGCTACCTATTTCAGCTTTGGCTGACGACCTGTCGGTGAACGTGGGCGAGCCGAAACCGGGAGACGGATGACCCTCCGGCGCTCACCTCCGGTCATGCTCGGAGACGTGCGGACTCCCGGGGCCGCCGGCGCTCGCGGGCGGGAGCCGGTGCTGGTCGGACTCGTCGACCTCGGGGCGCTCGCCGCGCTCGTCGTCGTCGGACAGCTCAGCCACGGGATCGACCCGATCACGGCGCCGCTCGCCGCCCTGGAGACGACCGTCCCGTTCCTGCTCGGCTGGCTGCTGATCGCACCACTGTCGGGCGTCTACGCCCGGGAGGCACTGTCGATCCCGCGGACGGCGCTTTGCCGGACGACCGTCGGCTGGCTCGCCGCCGCGAACGTGGGGTTCGTCCTCCGGTCGTCGCCCGCGTTCGACGGCGGGCTCGCGTGGGCGTTCACGCTCGTGATGAGCGCGACCGGGCTGGCCGTCCTCGCCGGCTGGCGGCTCGCGTACGCGACGATCCGGGGTGGTCCCGGCGGGCAGGCGTGACGGGGTGGCTCCGGCGAGCGGACGTGATGGGAGTGTTCCGGCGGGCGGACGTGACGGGGTGGCTCCGGCGAGCGGACGTGATGGGATGTCCGACGGACGGCGTGATCCGATTTTAAGTCCCCCGGGCGAGAGCCACGCGTCGTGAGCTCGAACCTGGCTTACCGACCGGCGACGGAGCTGCGAAGCCGTATCGGCGAGGGGGACCTCTCGCCG
>Ga0207421_10003824_pt1 | contig 17703 bp, 12 predicted proteins | sample SodLakKL_010_SED_4_FD_187542 | JGI IMG/M metagenome (GOLD analysis project Ga0207421, IMG submission 187542) | Alkaline sediment microbial communities from Lake Tanatar, Kulunda Steppe, Russia - 8KL_010_SED (SPAdes) (version 2) | ecosystem: Environmental > Aquatic > Non-marine Saline and... | reverse complement strand
CCGGGCTTGGCCTGCCACCGCTGCTGGCGGCTTTCGTGTTCGGCCTGCTGGGCGGCGCCCACTGCATCGGCATGTGCGGCGGCATCATGAGCGCCCTGACCTTTGCGGTGCCGCCCAGCATGCGCTCCCCCTCGCGCCTCACTGGCCTGCTGCTGGGCTACAACCTGGGCCGCATCGCCAGCTACATGCTGGCCGGTGCGCTGGTGGCCGCCCTCGGCACCCTGCTCACCCTCACCCCCGGCATGCGTACCGCCCTGCAGGGCTTCGCCGCCCTGATGCTGATCCTGATGGCGCTCTACATCGCCGACTGGTGGAAGGGGCTACTCAGGGTCGAGGCGGTCGGCAAGCGTCTGTGGCGCCACCTCGAGCCGATGGGTCGACGGCTGATGCCGGTGGTGAAGGTCCCCCAGGCGGTGGCGCTGGGGGCCGTGTGGGGCTGGCTGCCCTGCGGGCTGGTCTACTCGATGCTGGCCTGGAGCCTGGCCAGCGCCGACCCGCTCAGGGGCGCGGCGCTGATGGGCGCCTTCGGTCTCGGCACCCTGCCGGCTCTGCTCGCCACCGGCCTGGCGGCACGACAGCTGGGCGGGCTGATCCGCCATCCTACGACACGCACGCTGGCAGCGCTGACGATCATCGCCTTCGCGCTATGGCAGCTGTGGCTGATGCTACCCGCTGAAAGCCACGGGTGATCCAGCACTATTACGCGCCAGGTTGACACAGCTCAACGTCCCTTGCGCCAAGCCGCCCTAGCATGTGAGCACATCCACAGCCGGGAGCGCCGTCATGCCCGTTCAGGCGAAACGCAACGATCGCGACGGGCCATCATGGGCTGCCGGAGGCAGGCCATCGATGCAGCACCATGACCGCGACGATTCGCACTACCTCACCTGGCCCGCTCGCCTAGACGCAGGGAGTGGCCCCGCGGCATTGACCCGAGCGCTGACCGAGCGTCCCGCCGGCGCACCGCTGGCACTGCACGTGCAACTGCCCTTCTGCCGACAGGCGTGCCGTTTCTGCGCCTCCCAGAGGGTGTCCTCCCCGGACAACCGCCAGGCCGAGCCCTACCTCACACGGCTCGACCGTGAAATGGTGCTGATCAGCCGCCTGCGGCTTGACCACCCTGCCGTGCAGCGCCTGCACTGGGGGGGTGGCGCCCCGGCCTTCCTCTCGCTGAACCAGATGGGCGACCTGTTCGACCGTCTCGACGCCCGCTTCGGGCTCTCCGGCGCCAGGGAGCGGGACTTCAGCATCGAGATCGATCCCCGCGAAGCCGACGTCTTCACCCTGCGCCATCTCCAGGCACTGGGCTTCAACCGCCTGAGCCTGGGCGTACAGGAGCTTGACCTGCGTGTGCAGAAGGCGATCAACCGGATTCAGCCCCGGGTGCTGACCGAGTCGCTGGTGGACGAGGCCGAGCGCCTCGGCTTCCACTCCCTCAACCTGGACCTGATCGTGGGCCTGCCGCTGCAGACGCCCGAGGGTTTCGGGGAGACGCTCGATCAGGTAATCGCCATGGCACCGGCACGCATCACCCTGCGCCGCTACGCCCACCTGCCTCGGCGCTACCGACCCCAGCGCGGGATCAACAAGGCGGATCTGCCCGACGCGGCGGCCCAGCTGGCGATCATGGGAGAGGCCCGCGACCGACTGGACGCCGCCGGCTATGTGCCCTTCGGGCTCGGTCAGTTCGCCCGCGCCGATGACAGCCTGGCGATGGCCCTGGAAAAGGGCCACCTTGGGCGGGACCTGCAGGGTTTCACCCCCTGCCCTACAAGCGACCAGGTCGGTCTCGGCGTCGCCGCCATCAGTCGGGTGGGCGACACCCTTACCCGCAACGCCATGACCCTGACCGACTATGAAGCGGCGCTGGACGCGAGCCGGTTGCCCGCTGACGTCGGCCACCGCCTGGATGCCGTCGAACGCATGCGCCGCGACGCCATCGAGGCGCTCGCCTGCCGTCATGAGCTGAATCCGAGCCTGCTGACGAAGGCCCATGGGCTCGACGCCACTGTGGCCCTGGCCGACGCCCTGCAGCGCCTGACCCCGCTCTGCGAGGCGGGGCTGCTGGAGCGCCACGGCGAATGCCTGAGAGTGACAGCCGAGGGGGTCTGGTCCCTGGCCCACCTCCTCGACGCCTTCGACTCCCGAGCCTCACCGATGTCGTGAGCCGCCGCTGTTACTGACCTACCTCCTTGGAGGTGGTTTGCCCTGCCCGAAGAATCCTCCATACTGTCCGCCATGATCATGATCAAGGAGGAGGCGGCCATGCCCGATAGCCTGACCGGAAGGCGGCGCTCTGTGCTGCACGAAACTCGCTGCCAGACCTGCAGCCTGAGTTCGCTCTGTCTGCCGCTGGCACTCGAGATTCAGGACATGGATCAGTTCGACGCCATCATCCGCCGGCGCGCACCGCTCAAGAAGGGCGAGACCCTGTTTCGCCAGGACAGCCCCTTCACCAGCGTCTACGCGGTGCGTTCGGGCAGCCTCAAGCAGGTAACCACCGAGGGTAGCGGCGACGACCAGCTCACCAACTTCTATCTTCCCAGCGAACTGGTGGGGCTGGACGGCATCGACGAGGAGCACTACCCGGGGACTGCGGTAGCGCTGGAGACCACCACGGTCTGCGAGATACCCTTCGACCGCCTGGATCACCTATCGGAGTCGCTGCCCGAGCTGCGTGGCCAGCTCTACAGAAGCATGAGCAAGGAATTGCGCGAAGACCGACGCATGATGCGACTGCTGTCGCGCAAGACCGCCGACCAGCGTCTGGCCAGCTTCTTCACAGGCCTTTCCGACCGTTTTCGTCGCCGCGGTTACTCGCCCTACAGCTTCCGCCTCTCCATGTCGCGGGCCGACATCGGCAACTACCTGGGGCTGGCCGTGGAGACCGTCAGCAGGATTCTCGGGCGCTTCCAGAGCCAGGGTCTGGTGGAGGTCTCGGGCCGCGAGGTGCATATCCTCGACCTGGAGTCCCTCATTCTGGTCGCCGAGGAGGAAGGGGCCAGATAGCCGCTACTCGTTAAGAAGATCGATCCGGCTTGCCAGCATCCGCGCCTGCTTCTCCTCGAGCCCGGCGAAGTCGAACAGCTCGCGGTCGGCGAGCTGGGACGGCGCCACATTGGTCACCGCCTTGAACATGCTCTCCAGGCGGCCCGGATGCTTGCTTTCCCACTCGGCGAGCATCTCCTTGGCCAGCTGCCGCTGCAGGTTGGGTTGGGAACCGCACAGGTTGCAGGGAATGATCGGAAATTCCATCAGCCGCGCATACTCGGCGATATCGGCCTCGCGGCAGTAGGCCAGCGGGCGGATCAGGATGTTCTTTCCGTCGTCGGCAAGCAGCTTGGGCGGCATCGCCTTGAGGCTGCCGGCGAAGAAGAGATTGAGGAACAGCGTCTCGAGGATGTCCTCGCGATGATGACCCAGGGCGACCTTGGTAGCGCCGATCTCCTCGGCGAAACCGTACAGAGAGCCGCGTCGCAGCCTCGAACAAAGCGCGCAGGTGGTTCTGCCCTCGGGGGTCTTCTCCTTGACCACCGAGTAGGTATCGCGTTCGAGGATGCGGTACTCGACGCCGATGGAGGCCAGATACTCCGGCAACACATGCTCGGGAAAACCCGGCTGCTTCTGGTCGAGATTTACCGCCACCAGCGAGAAGTCGATCGGCGCATTGCGCTGCAGGTTGCGAAGGATCGACAGCATCGTATAGCTGTCCTTGCCACCGGACAGGCAGACCATCACCCGGTCGCCCTCGTGGATCATCCCGTAGTCGATGATCGCATTGCCGACCTGGCGCCGCAGACGCTTCTTGAGCTTGTTGAACTCTCGCTTGCCGCGCAGATCCAGGGCATCGAGGGTCGGTGAGGGCGCTTCCTGATCAGCGCGGCCCGCCACGGGGGCAGGCTTCGGGCGATCGCGGGGGTCGAATATCGAGGCGTCTTGCATGGTCGGTAGGCGCTGCCAGTGCGGGCAAGAATGACGGGGGGCCATCCTACCATCGCCGACGCCGTCAGGCGAAGCCGTTCCATCCCTTCAGGAATAGCGTCCCAGGGCACCGGCCTGGTGCTCCAGGCGCAGATAGATCAGGGCCGTGGTCACCGCATCCCCCAGGGCGGTATGGCGCCCCATCAGCGGCACGTCCAGCAGTTCGGCCACCTTCTCGAAGCGCGGTGCGGTCTCCACCTCCGGATGTCGGCGGCGCAGCCGGCGCAGATAGCTCTGAGCCACGTCGATGGTGGCGTTGGGCAGGTCGAAGCCGAAACGCGGGCGCAGCTCGCGATTGAGGATCGCCAGATCGATGCCCAGGCGCCAGCCCAGCAGGGGACGGTTGCCGACGAAATCGAGCAGGCGTTCCAAAGCATCCTCCGGGGCCAGGCCGCCGTTCAGGTCAACGCCGTGGGAGACGTGGATGCGAAACGACTCGCCCGAGAGGCTCGCGGGGCGCACCAGCCGCAGGTCCAGGGATTCACTGGTCAGCACCCGATCACCACGCACCTTGACGGCGGCGATGGAGGCCAACTCGGCGTTACGCCGGTGCGACCCGATGGTCTCGGTATTGATTACCACCATCTCGTCACCCGTATAAGGGTGAAACAGCCAGGCGTAATCTCCGTTGGCGTGTCGTCGTCGGTCGACGGCACGCCGCAGGACCTTGATCATGATGGGGCTCCTCGTCTCTTGTTGTCGTTGCTTCGTGCGTCACCTGAACGTCACGAGTACTCCAGGTGAAAGCGGTGCGAAAGGCGCTGCTTGAGGTCCTTGACGATGTGCAACGCCTCCCGCAGCAGATCACGCTCCAGCGAAGAGAGCTCCTGAACCACCACGCGATCGGGCTTGCGCTCGTCATCGCTGCTGTCCAGGCGCTCGAGCTGCTGCTTGAGCCGCATTTCGGTGAACAGCGACAGGGCCTCGCCCAGATCCTCCGCGAAGCTCGGCTCCAATCGGCCATCCGCCGCCAAGGCATCCAGACGCTCCAGAGTGGAGGTAGGACGGATACCCCGCTCCAGCGCCATCACCCGGACCCCATGGACGATGGGAAAGATACCCCCCTTCTTGATGTCGATGCCGTGCTGAGGACGCTTGAGCGACCCAAACAGGGTAAGCGGGGTGGAGAAGCGCAGGATGGTGCGAGCGAAGTAGGAGAGCAGAAGCTCGTCGCCGGCGCAGCGCTCGAACAGCTCGTCGCGCACACGGTCGAGCAGGGCCGGGTTGCCTGCCACCGCGTGGGAGTCGAGCATGATCGCCAGCTTCATCAGGCTGTCACCATCACGCTTGCTGGCCCACCTGGCGATGCGCTCACGCCACTGGGTCACGGTACCGACCCACTCGGGGTTGGATACCATGATGTCGCCCGGGCAGGGCGGGTAACCCAGTTCGATCAACGTCTCGGTGAGGCGCTGCATCTGCTCACCGCAGTCGGGCCACTCCAGGTCGTCGGCCAGGATCAGGCCGTTGTCCTGGTCCGTCTTGAGGATCTGCTCGCCGCGCCCTTCGCTACCCATGACCATCAGGCAGCTGTCGCGGTGGTAGCGCTCGTCAACCTGAAAGCCCCAGGCCTTGCTCATGATCCGCCCGTTGAGCGCCGCCAGCAGGCCCATGGCAAATCGCAGCTTGACCCCCTGGGCCATCAGCGCCTTGACCAGTTCCGGCGTGCGGCGGCTGGCGGCAGCCAGCGCCTCCAGGCTCTCGGCCTGCTCCACCTGCAGGCTGACCACGTAGCTGCGGCTGGAGAAATAGCTGAGCACGTCGGTCAGCTCGACGACGCCCACCACCGACTCTTTCTCCAGCACCACCACACGCTCCACCTTGTGGCGGGTCATCGCCACCAGCGCCTCGAACAGATACTGGCCAGGACCCACCGTGATCAGCTCGTTGCGGCCCAGCCCATCCAGGGCACTGTCACGATCGCGCCCCTCCACCACCAGGGCGTTGAGCAGGTCTGTCTTGGTGATCATGCCGGGGCCGGCGTCACCCTCCACCAGCATGCTGTCGGCATGGCGCTCGTTGATGGTGGTCACTGCCTCGGCGATGGTGGTGGCGGCCGGTACGATCAGCGGCTCACGCATGCACTCATCGACCCGCGCCAGCATGAAGCCGGCCATGGTGACCCCGCCTTCGGCACGCTGCTCGGTCAGCAGGCGGGCCTTGTGAGCCAGGGTCTGACGGAAGAATTCGGCGAAGGCCGGGTAGTCGTTGCAGAGTTCGAGGAACAGCGCCCTGGGCAGCAGGTAGCAGAGACTCTCCTGCTCGGCCCGGAAGCGGTAGCGGCTCTTGCCATTGAGGATGCTGATGGCGCCAAAGAGGTCGCCACGGGTGTAGTGACCGATGCGCGAGCGGGCCGCCGGCAGCGTCGGGTCGACTTCTGCTACCTCGCCCTTGTGAATGAGAAAGAGGTTCTCGCCGGCCTGCCCCGTCTCGAGAATGATCTCGTCGCGGTCGAAGTAGGCCAGGTCAACCCCCTGGCGAATCCGCTCACGGCCGGCCTCGTCGAGCAGGGTGAACGGCGGTTGGGAAAGATCGACCTCGACCATGGCGCTGTCCTCGTGAGCGGCTTTCCGACCATGGCGTACTGAATACCCTCCACCCCGGACGGACTGGTGGGTGAGGGAGGGGCCGGAACGGGAACGGCGTTTACAGCCGCCACCTGATGAATGTTGGATGCTCGCTGTGGAATTCGGGGGCTGCCGAAAAGGCAAGCCCGGATGCCCTTAACTGACTAGAGGACCAATGGCAGGATAGCAGCCTCTACATTGCCCATATAAGCTAGACCAACGTCTCCCCTCCCGACTCCTTAGACGATCGTCAAAGGCAGGCAGTGACAGGTAGAAAGCCAGCCTCGGTGCCCCTATACAATCGTCCTAATCCGGCTTCCCATCGCACGACAATCGGCCGACAACATCCTTTCAAGCCTCTGATAATAAAGACAAGTGCTTGCGGCTATTGAATCTTATTTCTCTCATGATACGAAAGTCTGGGATTCATTTTCACCACTCATTGCCCACTATCCACATTGCATCATGCAGGACAATCGCACGAGAACAATGCTTTTCGATACCGGCGGGGTCTGCCCCACAAGCCTCTCCCCCAGAGGATGAGCCCTCGAGGCGCGCAAAGGCCGGGTAAAAGGCATGTGATTGCCCTGATGAGCCGCAATCGATAGACCACCCAGTTTCCCAACCCCACCAATAACAAGTGGAGAACACGATAATGGCAGAAGAGAAAATAGATTCCGCCGACTACTGGAAGGCGAACGTGCGCCTGATAACGGGATGCCTGATCGTCTGGGCCTTTGTTTCCTACGGCATGGCGATCCTGTTCCGGCCACTGCTCGCCGGCATTCCGGTGGGCGGTACCGACCTGGGCTTCTGGTTCGCCCAGCAGGGCTCCATCCTCACCTTTATCGTGCTGATCTTCTTCTACGCCTGGAAGATGAACAAGCTCGATCAGAAATTCGGTCTGGGGGAGTAATCCAGCATGAGTCAATTTGCCATCAACCTGCTGTTCGTAGGGGCCTCCTTTGCCCTCTACATCGGCATCGCCATCTGGGCCCGAGCGGGCTCGACCAAGGACTTCTATGTGGCGGGTGGCGGCGTCCACCCGATCACCAACGGCATGGCTACCGCCGCCGACTGGATGTCCGCGGCGTCCTTCATCTCCATGGCCGGCCTGCTGGCCTCCGGCGGCTACGCCAACTCATCGTTCCTGATGGGCTGGACCGGCGGCTACGTGATCCTGGCCATGCTGCTGGCCCCGTACCTGCGCAAGTTCGGCAAGTTCACGGTGCCGGACTTCATCGGTGACCGCTTCTACAGCAATGCGGCTCGCCTGGTGGCCGTCATCTGCCTGATCGTGGCCTCCGTGACCTACGTCATCGGCCAGATGACCGGTGCCGGTGTAGCCTTCTCGCGCTTCCTCGAGGTCTCCAACACCTGGGGCATCTGGATCGCGGCGGCTATCGTCTTCCTCTATGCCGTCTTCGGTGGCATGAAGGGCATCACCTATACCCAGGTAGCCCAGTACATCGTGCTGATCATCGCCTACACCATTCCGGCGGTGTTCATCGCCTTTCAGCTGACCGGCAATCCGATCCCGATGTTCGGCATGTTCAGTACCCACACCGAATCCGGTGTACCGCTGCTGCAGAAGCTCGATGAGGTCGTGGTGGCGCTGGGCTTCCAGGACTACACGGCGGACGTGGACAACAAGCTCAACATGGTGCTGTTCACCCTGTCGCTGATGGTGGGTACCGCGGGCCTTCCCCACGTCATCATCCGCTTCTTCACCGTACCGAAGGTCGCCGACGCTCGCTGGTCCGCCGGCTGGGCCCTGGTGTTCATCGCCCTGCTCTACCTGACCGCACCGGCCGTGGGCTCCATGGCGCGCCTCAACCTGAGCACCACCATCTACCCCGAGCTCGCTGGCCAGGTGCAGGACGAGGAAGCCGCCTTGCAGGCCTCGATCCAGCACGGCGAGATCACGACCACCGATGCCGCTGGCTTTGCCGCGGCCGAGGAGTGGACCGACCACCCGGATATTCCCGAGTGGATGGTGACCTGGGCAGAGACCGGCCTGATCCAGTTCCGCGATCTGAACAATGACGGCCGCATCCAGATGTACAACGACAGCGCCGACTTCTCGCACCTGGGTTGGGAAGGCAACGAGCTCACCGTCAACAACGACATCCTGGTACTGGCCAATCCCGAGATCGCCAACCTCCCGCCCTGGGTCATCGGCCTGATCGCCGCCGGCGGTATCGCGGCAGCGCTCTCCACCGCCGCAGGCCTGCTGCTAGCCATCTCCTCGGCCATCAGTCACGACCTGATCAAGACCATGATCAACCCCAAGATCTCCGAGAAGGGCGAAATGCTGGCGGCGCGGATCTCCATGGGCGGTGCCATCCTGTTGGCTACCTACCTGGGCCTCAACCCTCCGGGCTTCGCCGCCCAGACGGTGGCCCTGGCCTTCGGTATCGCCGGCGCCTCGCTGTTCCCGGCGCTGATGATGGGGATCTTCTCCAAGCGGATCAACGACAAGGGCGCGGTTGCCGGCATGCTGACCGGTCTGATCCTGACGCTGCTCTATATCTTCACCTACCTGGGCTGGCTGTTCATTCCGGGCACCAACATGCTGCCCAACACGCCGGACAACTGGATCCTGGGCATCTCCCCGCTCTCCTTCGGTGCGGTGGGTGCGATGTTCAACTTCGCGGTTGCCTTCGCGGTATCCCACGCCACCGAAGAGCCTCCGCAGGAGATCCAGGACCTGGTGGAAAGTGTGCGCTATCCCAAGGGTGCTGGCACTGCCATCGACCACTAAGCCATAATGGCCCCTGGCCCGGCTTGCCGGGCCAGTCAATCCCCACCGATCGGGCTTCCCAAGGGAAGCCCGATCGCTTTGATCAAGGACACTTCATGATTTGGCATTTGATCGCGGCGGTCTTCGCCGGTCTCGGCGCCGCCGGCATCGCCATGCTGCTGCGCATGGCCAGCGGCAAGCGACTACCGACCTGGATCATCCCGGTATTCGCCGGTCTGGGCATGCTCGGCTACCAGGTCAACGTCGAGTACTCCTGGTATGAACACAAGCGGCAGCTGCTGCCCGAGTCGGCCAAGGTAGTGGAGGTCGAGCACGACGCCATGTTCTGGCGCCCCTGGACCTACTTCTTCCCCATGGCTACCGCCTTCAGCGTGGTCGACGAGCAGAGCATGGCGGTTCAGGAACAGAACGGTGAGCGTCGCGTCGAGTTCCTTCTCTACCACTTCGAGAAGCAGGTTCAGGACCGCGTCACGACCCACACCTGGCTAATGAACTGCAGTACCCGAGAGATGCTGCCGCTGGAAGCTGACACCCGCCGCCCCCTGCCCGAGCACAGCCGCCGGCTGACCGTGGAAGCCCCGCTCTACCTGGCGGTCTGCCAGAACGCCTGACGAAACGCCGCCTGCCTTGCCGGGTCACATTGCCCTAGAATGGGCGCCAGACTCGTGGGAGAAAGACCATGTTCTCAGGCTGGCTGCTGGTTGCCATATCGCTCCTCTATATCGCTGTCCTGTTCGGCATCGCCTGGCGCGGCGACCGTCATGCTCGCCAGCATGGCGCCAGCCGGCGTCGGCCCATCATCTACAGCCTGGCACTGGCCATCTACTGCACCTCCTGGACCTTCTACGGCGCGGTGGGTCAGGCAGCCACCGGCGGCTGGTCCTTCGCCAGTATCTACGTCGGGCCGATCCTCACCTTCCTGCTGTTCTGGCCGGTGCTGGCCAAGATGATCCGCGTGGCCAAGCACCAGAACGTCACCTCCATCGCCGACTTCATCGCCTCGCGCTATGGCAAAGCCCAGTCACTTGCCGCCTTCGCCAGCCTGGTGGCCCTGATCGGCACCCTGCCCTACATCGCCCTGCAGTTGAAGGCGGTGTCCACCTCCTTCAGCATGCTGACCGCCTCCGGTGACCCTACCGATACCCCGCTCTTTGCCGACACCGCCTTCTATGTCGCGGTGGTGATGGCGGCCTTCGCGATCCTCTTCGGCACTCGTCACACCGACGCCACGGAGCACCACGAAGGCCTGATCCATGCCGTGGCCTTCGAGTCGCTGGTCAAGCTGGTCGCCTTCCTGGTGCTCGGCGCCTATGTGACCTGGGGCATGTTCGGCGGCCTGGGAGAGCTCTTCGCCCAGGCCGAGGTTCAGCTGGAGCTGCAGCGCCAGCTGGCACAGCAGGACTTCGGCCACAGTTTCTGGGCCCAGACTCTGCTGGCGATGCTGGCGATCCTCTGCCTGCCGCGCCAGTTCCATGTGGCAGTGGTCGAGAACACCCACCCCGACGATGCCGCCAAGGCGCGCTGGCTCTTCCCGCTCTATCTGGCCGCCTTCGCCTTCTTCGTTCTGCCGCTGGCCGCCGCTGGCCTGACCCTGTTCGCCGACAGCGGCATCGAACCGGACACCTATGTGCTGGCGCTGCCCATGGCGGCGAACAGCGAGTGGCTGACGCTGCTGACCTTCATCGGCGGCTTCTCGGCGGCCACTGGCATGGTGATCATGGCCGCCGTGGCGGTATCGATCATGATCTCCAACGAGATCGTCATTCCGGCGCTGTTCCGCCTGCGCTGGTTCGACACCAAGGCCCGCGACTACGGCCGCCTGGTGCTGCGCGCTCGGCGCATCACCATCGCCGCGGTGCTGGCCATGGCTTATGGCTTCTATCAGCTGATCGGCGAGTTCACCTCGCTTGCCTCCATCGGCATGCTCTCCTTCGCCGCTGCCGCCCAGTTCGCTCCCGCACTGATCGGCGGCCTCTACTGGAAGCGTGGCAACCGCCTGGGGGTGGTCGTCGGCATGAACGCCGGCTTCGCCATCTGGGCCTACAGCCTGCTGATGCCGGCGATGATCACCGCCGGGGTACTGCCCGGCCACTGGGCCGACGGGGGCCCGCTGGGGCTGGTCTGGCTGACGCCCACTTCGCTGTTCGGACTGAATGTCGGTGACAGCTTCACCCACGGTGTGATGCTGTCGCTGGGGGTGAACCTGTTCTGCTACATTTTCGTCTCCCAGGTCACCTCTCAGCGGGTGGTGGAGCGGATCCAGGCCTCGCTCTTCGTGGACAGCGTCGAGACCCGCCAGACCTCGGTGAACCGCCCCTGGACCGGCGCCACCACCGTGGGCGACCTCAAGGTGCTGTGCGAGCGCTTCCTCGGCGCCGGTCAGGTAAGCCGCGCCTTCTACGACTATGCCCGGCGCAGCGGCTCGACGCTGGAGGACGGCGCCCGGGCCTCCATCGACGTGATCCAGTTCACCGAGCGCTTCTTGGCCTCGGTGCTGGGGGCCTCCTCGGCGCGCATCGTGGTCAACTCGGCGCTGCAGGGCCGCGGCATCGGCATCTCCGACGTGATCTCCATCGTCGATGAGGCCTCCCAGGTGCTGGAGTTCAACCGCGCCCTGCTGCAGGCCACCATCGAGAACATCAACCAGGGCATCAGCGTGGTGGATCAGAACCTGCGCCTGGTGGTGTGGAACCAGCGCTATCTGGAGCTTTTCCGCTTCCCTGACCACCTGATACGCGTCGGCGCGCCGATAGACAAGATCTTCCGCTACAACGCCCACAACGGTGAATACGGACCCGGGGACCCCGAGGAGCATGTCCAACTGCTGCTCGACAACATCCGCGAAGGCCAGCCCCACCGCTACGTTCGCTACCGTCAGGATGGCAGCGTGCTGGAGGTCCAGGGCAACCCCATGCCCGGTGGCGGCTTCGTCTATACCTATCAGGACATCACTCAGCAGAAGCGCATCGAGGAAGCGCTGATCCGCTCGGAGAACAACATCCGCATCTATACGGACAATGTGCCCGCGCTGATCGCCTACTTCGACAAGGAGTGCCGCTACCTCTTCACCAACCGCGCCTATGAGCAGGCCTTCGGCATCGACCGCAACGCGGTAATCGGCAAGCGAGTTCAGGACGTGGTGTCCCCGGAGATGGCCCGCGAGCGGGCCCCCTGGATCAAGCGGGCATTGATCGGCGAGCGGGTCAGTTTCGAGGTCTCGCTCAGGCTGCCCGAGGGGCGCCGCTACATGCTGGTCACCTACACCCCCCACTTCGGCGACAGCGGGGCGATACTCGGCTTCTTCGCCCTTTACCAGGACATCACCGAGCGGCGCCTGGCAGAGATCGCTCTCAAGGAGACCAACGAGACCCTGGAGGAGCGCGTGCGAGAGCGCACCCAGGCCCTCTCCGAGGCCAATGCCGCCCTGCGCCAGGAAAACCGGGTCCGCGCCGAGGCCGAGCTGGCGCTGCGCCAGGCCAAGCAGCTGGCCGAGGATGCCAACGCCTCCAAGACACGCTTCCTGGCCGCCGCCAGCCACGACCTGCTGCAACCGCTGAACGCCGCCCGGCTCTTCACCTCGGCGCTCTTTCAGGAGATGGAGCCCGACAATATGAAGCGCACCATCGGACACATCGACAACTCGCTGCAGGCCGCCGAGGAACTGCTGGGCACCCTGCTCGACATCTCCAAGCTCGACGCCGGGGCCCTGACCCCGCGACGCAGTCACTTCGCCCTGGCCGACATCATCCGACCGCTGCGTGCCGAGTTCGAGGTGATGGCCGAGGATCGCGGCCTCGACCTGCTGGTGGTGCCAACCCGCGCCTGGGTCGACAGCGATGCCCAGATGCTGCGCAGGATTATCCAGAACTTCCTCTCCAACGCCATCCGCTACACCCAGGAGGGCCGAGTACTGATGGGGTGCCGTCGCCAGGGCGACCGTCTCTCCATTCAAGTGTGGGACTCGGGCCCCGGGATTCCCGAATCCAAGCAGGTGGAAATCTTCCAGGAGTTCCGCCGTCTTGACCAGGCCTCGCGGCACAAGGAGAGCGAGAGGGGGCTGGGGCTGGGACTGTCGATCGCCGACCGCATGAGCCGCGTGCTCGACCACCCCATCACGGTGCGCTCCAAGGAGGGCTCAGGCACCATGTTCGCGGTCAGCGTTCCCGTGGTCGAGGCGCGCAGCGAGGCTCAGCAGGCCGAAGAGGCCGCATCGCCCAAGCGCGCCGGGAACAAGCTCGTTGGCATTCGCGTGCTGTGCATCGACAACGAGAGCCTCATCCTGGAGGGCATGAAGGCGATGCTCTCGGGTTGGGGCTGCGAGGTCTTTACCGCCACCACCATCGGCGGCGCCAAGTCGGTACTGCGCCACCTCGACGGCGACCCCGACGCGATACTGGCGGACTACCACCTGGACAACGAGGTGACCGGCCTGATGGCGCTCGAGGCCCTCAGCGAGCGGCTCGTGGGCGCGGTGCCGGGGATCGTGATCACCGCCGACCGTACCGAGGAGGTCGCCGAGGAGATCCGCCGCGCCGGCTATCAGCTGCTGCTCAAGCCGGTGCGCCCCGCCGCCCTGCGCGCCCTGCTCACTCGAACCCTGCAGGCCAGTCGCGCGGCGCAATAGTGCCCGGCGGCAAGCCCATCATGCAAAAACCCACCTGCCGGTGGGTTTTTGCATCTTCCGAGTGCCTGCTGCCTGGCGTTCAGGATTCGACTTTCGGCGGCTCGACCTCGAGCTTCTGGGCGGCAATGACCGCCTGGGTGCGCGAGTGGACGCCCAGCTTGCGCAGGATGGCGGTGACATGGGCCTTGATGGTCGCTTCACTGACGCTCAGCTCATAGGCGATCTGCTTGTTGAGCAGCCCCTCGGTGAGCATGTTGAGCACGCGAAACTGCTGAGGGGTCAGCGAGGCGATCGCCTCGGCGAACTTGGTCTCATCCTCGTTGGCCTCGCCCATGACCGCGGCCAGCTCCGCCGGCAACCACACCTCGCCGTCAAGGATCTCCCCTACCGCCTCGGCGATCAGTTGCAGCGAGGAGGACTTGGGAATGAAGCCCGAGGCACCGTAGTCGATGGCCCGACGCACCACATAGGGTTCATCACTGCCCGAGACCACCGCCACCGGAATGTCGGGCGTCTGGCCACGCAGCTGGATCAAGCCGGAAAAGCCGTGGGCCCCGGGCATGTGCAGGTCGAGCAGGATCAGGTCGGCGTCCGGATGGCGATTCACCACCTCGGCGGTGGCCTGCATGGTGTCGGACTCCACGATCTCGGCCTGGGGCGCCAGTTGGCGCAGCGCCTGGGTGAGGGCTGCGCGGAACAGCGGATGGTCATCGGCGACGATGAATTTCTGGGCAAATGCCATGGATTCTCCTCCGGTTCCTCTGGCAGCGGGCGTGGACCGCCACTCGGGGTCTTATATGACTATGAAACATGTTACCCCATGCTAGAGCCTATTCCCAAGCGCCCCGACAACATTGTCGACAATATTGTTGAGCTGTCGCAAAAAGCCGGCCACTAAGGCCGGCTCTGCAGGGGAACAGCGACGCGACAATCAGCGAACCGCGCGGTTCTCGATCAGCTCATCGACCACACCCGGGTCGGCCAGGGTGCTGGTATCGCCCAGACCGTCGCACTCGTTGGCGGCAATCTTGCGAAGGATGCGTCGCATGATCTTGCCGGAACGGGTCTTCGGAAGGCCCGGGGCCCACTGGATAACGTCCGGCGAGGCGATCGGACCAATATCCTTGCGCACCCACTGGGTCAGCTCCTTCTTGAGCTCGTCGGTGGGCTCCACATCGCCGGTCAGGGTCACATAGATGTAGATGCCCTGGCCCTTGATGTCGTGGGGGAAGCCCACCACGGCAGCTTCGGCCACGGCATCGTGAGCCACCAGAGAGGATTCGATCTCGGCGGTACCCATGCGGTGCCCAGAGACGTTGATCACGTCGTCGACGCGGCCGGTGATCCAGTAGTAGCCGTCCTCATCGCGGCGGCAGCCATCACCGGTAAAGTAGACGCCCTTGTAGGTGGAGAAATAGGTCTGGGTAAATCGCTCATGGTCACCCCAGATGGAGCGTGCCTGACCCGGCCAGGAGTCGGTCAGCACCAGGTTGCCATCCACGGCGCCCTCGAGGGTGTTGCCCTCGCTGTCGAACAGCGCCGGCTGAACGCCGAAGAAAGGCAGGGTGGCGGAACCCGGCTTGAGATCCGTCGCACCGGGCAGCGGCGCGATCATGATTCCGCCGGTCTCGGTCTGCCACCAGGTATCGACGATCGGGCACTTGGAGTTACCGATCACACGGTAGAACCAGTCCCAGGCCTCGGGGTTGATGGGCTCACCCACCGACCCGAGGATGCGCAGGGTGTCGCGCTGACTGGAGTCCATCACGCTGTCGCCATGAGCCATCAGGGCGCGGATGGCAGTCGGTGCGGTGTAGAGAATGTTGACCTTGTGCTTGTCGACGATATCGCCCATGCGGCCGTGGGTCGGATAGCTGGGCACGCCCTCGAACATCAGGGTGGTCCCCCCGTTGGCCAGCGGCCCGTAGACAATGTAGCTGTGGCCGGTGACCCAGCCCACGTCCGCGGTGCACCAGTAGATCTCACCGTCCTGATAGTCGAACACATACTGGTGGGTCAGGCTGGCGTAGACCATGTAGCCGCCGGTCGTGTGCTTGAGGCCCTTGGGCGCACCGGTAGAGCCGGAAGTGTAGAGAATGAACAGCGGATCCTCGGCGTTCATCTCCTCGGCCGGGCAGTCGGCGGACTGCTTGTCGACCACTTCGCTGTACCAGACATCGCGGCCATCGTTCCACTCGATCTCACCGCCAGTGCGTTTGACCACCAGCACCTTCTCGCAGACCTCGGTGCCGTCGCGGGTCAGGGCCGCGTCGACGTTATCCTTGAGCGGCACGTGCTTGCCACCGCGCACGGACTCGTCGGCCGTGATCACCAGCTTGGAGTTGGCGCCAACCACACGCTGAGCCAGGGCATCCGGGGAGAAACCGCCGAAAACCACGGAATGAACGGCACCGATGCGGGCACAGGCCAGCATGGCCACGGCGGCCTCGGGGATCATCGGCATGTAGAGAGTGACCACATCGCCCTTGCCGATGCCCAGCTCTTTCAGGGCATTGGAAAGCTGGCAGGTCTGAGCGTGCAACTCGCGGTAGGTGATGAGCTTGGAATCATTGGGGTCATCGCCCTCCCAGATGATGGCGGTCTGGTCACCGCGCTGTTCCAGGTGGCGGTCGAGGCAGTTGGCGCTGGCGTTGAGTGTGCCATCCTCGAACCAGCGGATGTCCACGTGGTGGGTATCGAAGCTGGTGTGCTTGATCTTGGAAGGCACCTTGACCCAGTCAATCCGCTTGGCCTGCTCGGCCCAGAAGGTGTCCGGATCGTCCACGGACTGCTGGTACATCGCCTGATATGTGGCCTTGTCGGCCCAGGCCTTGGCGGCGATATCGTCGCGCACCGGATAGACGTTCTGCTGATCGCTCATGGAAGTGCCTCTGTCCTTGGGATGGCCCCGTCAGATGAGTGAAATCGGCCAACCTCGATTGGTATTATTTAGGGACGGCCGACGGCATTTAAGGTGGGCTCAGCATACCCCCGCCCGACACTACTTCCTCTTAGACATTGGTATGAACAATTTCTCGATAAATAACAAAGGGTTAGGCATCTCTTTCAAGCACCTCCCGGCCAAGATAGACCAAGGTCTGAGCGCAGTGGCGGCAGCGGTAGCGCTGCCCCTGACGCGCCAGCGCATGGCGCCGGGTGCTGAACGCATGCTCGCGACAGTCGCAGGCATAGCGGAAGGGGGCGGGGCTGGCGCGACCGGTATCGAAACGATGGGTCGCCCGAGGCACCAAGCCGAACAGCCCTCGCATCACCGTCTGCCACTCGTGTCCATGGGGACGAACTCGGCACCCATCGTCCTCCAGATGGTGAACCAGCCAGTGAGCCATTTCGTGAGGCACCACTTCCACCAGAAACTCGCGGCGGTTCTCGGCGTAGAGCACTGGATTAAAGCGTAGCCCACCGCGCCCGAAATGTGCCTGGCCGGCGCACTTGCCTCGCAGGTCGCACCAGACCCCGGGCCGCGGAAGTCCCGGATGCACCTCATGGCACAGCCACCAGGCGGCCTCAACCCGCTCGTGCAGGGCAGCAAGCAGTGCGTTCCCCTTGAGGGTGGCGAGGCGATCGGGGTCGGGGGTGGGCAGCGCGGGTCTGTTCATGGGGTGATAGAATGGCCTCTCGTCCGCCAGGCGTAAAGCGCCGTTTCTGCCCTCCAGTCCGCGAGAGTGACGATGTCAGATATCCCCCAGCCAGACCCCCTGCTCGACGACGACCAGCTCGACCGCCTCGACGACTTCCTGGCCTCCGAC